>Ga0265292_1000329_pt1 | contig 76440 bp, 54 predicted proteins | sample Munlanlewell296A_FD_189080 | JGI IMG/M metagenome (GOLD analysis project Ga0265292, IMG submission 189080) | Leachate microbial communities from a municipal landfill in Southern Ontario, Canada - Leachate well 296A | ecosystem: Engineered > Solid waste > Landfill > Unclassified | place: Canada...
GGTATGGAGGAAAGCATTGGCATTGCACCCCCGCGCCGCGTGAGATCGAAAACGTTAAGAACGGTATCCGGCAATGGGTCGCGCAAGGATACCGATTAAAACTGGCAGGGAAACTGCATGGCCAGCAATGTTTTACGAAAGATACGGGATACGATGGTATCTTAACCTCATCGCCTGTGTTGAGAGAAGCGATTAAAAAGGGTGTGGCACAATATTCCAATGGTTTGTGGATGCCTGCCGGTCCTGATTTAGCGATCCGGCCCAAAGGTTACTTTGAACGATTCTTACTTGACGAGTTTGGTTTATACGAGACATTTGGTACTCATATACATGGAGACACCCCTGAAAATGCGCGCCGGGGCGGCGAGGGATTGATGCACGGTATCATAACATGGCTGCGATCCTGATGTAATGCCCGTCCATCTATAATAACTGACTTCGGATTTTGTGATGATATGTGCTACAACCACATCATACAAATTTCGGGAAACGGTTAGTAAAAACACCTAAACTGTCCAGCCCAGTGACCTTAAGGAAGATATCCGCTTTACATTCGCATGGTAGCTATTTTTATAGGTTTCAACGCTGGGTCAGACAATACTTGTTTTTCAAGGTCGTTTATATATTCATCTGACAGTTCACGTTTAGATTGTATCCCGATGAACTTAGGATAAACATGAGTTGTAAGCAATACCTGTTCGCTAACCCAATCTTCGACCTGACAGATCTTGCCTTTCCCGTTTACAGACATTTCAAGTTTACATTTTTGTACTTCTTTTGCAATTTCATTTAACTGAGCAGAAATATTTTGTAAATTTATTATTGCTATACTTTCCGATTTTGCAGGCAATTCTTTCGTGAAAGTATAACCCATTTGAGTGGCGGGAACGTTATAAAAACTTCGGAACCAAAAAAAGTATTTTTTTAGGGTTTTGGCTAATTTCTCTATTTTCAAGAATATATCCAACAGTTTTGTACCCACGCCTTTCCCGAACATATTTTCTATTTCTTCAACAGCAAGGCTATCAAAATCCTGTGCCTCCAACATTTTCCCGGCAATCCTGTAATTAAGTTCGTTATCTGTTCTATCAGCAAGCCCGCTCATTGGTATCAGAATCCCGTCCCATCTTTCTTTCTTACAGGCTTCAGCTAAAATCCGTAACCCGTTCACCTGCGGCTGGAATAACCGCAGAGAATAACGAGGGTATAGCGAATTGTAAGGCAGTTCAAAATGCGTGCTTCCGCCCACGTGAGCAAGTGCGAGATGTTTCCCTTCAGGAAGAGGATTTCTTGTTTCAATTTTATCGTAATAAAAATCTCTTGTGACAGTCCATATTGTATATACGTAAGAAGGTATTCTTTCCATCATTTCGGTATCTTCTTGTGATAAATTGTCGTAGTTAACATACGTACTCCAGAATATCGTAAGTCCCGGGTTTATTTTGTGCGCTTCTTCCCAAATAGGTAACTGTATTTTTATTTTACTAGCGACAGAATTACTTAAACCAACACATTTATCGCAACCACAAACACCATAATCACCTGTCTCAAAATATACCGCGTCAGGATTTAACGTGTTTATGAACCATTTGATTCCTTCGGCCATCCATTTACGGTTGTCTTCGTTTGAAGGGCACGCATTAACAAATTTAGAGTGAAGCGGATGAACATCCTGATACGTTACTTTCATTTTTGCTGTTCTCTCAGGATATTTTGCTAAATATGTTTCTAGATTGTATTGATGGTTTCCTCGGCACCATACGCCGCTGTAACTGTACACACCTATTCCGGGACATAGAAGTATTTCTTTACTACGCGCATAGCTTATCAACTCTTTACCGGCTTCTACTCCGCCGTGTTTATCATCGAGAAAACCCCATATCCAGATTGCGTTTAGATTAAAACCGGACATCTGGTTAAACAGTGTTTTGAAGTCGTTTATAAAGCCGGATGTTGAACGCCTAGCAATCCATACGTCCCAGCCAGCTAAAAACTTTAGTTTTGATTTTGTCATCATGTTTTAATTATTCCAGAACCATGAATAATGTCCAGTATCTATCCGTCCTATAGTTTAATGTCATTGAGATAATTATATATTTTCAATGAAAACATGTCAAGGTTGAGACATTACCACGTAATGGAGACGATTCGTTGGAGTAATAAAAAAGATGATATAATGTAAGCCAGTGGATATTAAAAGATTATGATATGCATGGGAGGATTAGTAAATGCCAGTTGTTACACTTGAACAAATGACAAAAACGTATCCGATGGGTGCGGAAAAGTTTTACGCGCTGACCGGAATTAACCTAGCTTTTGAAAAAGGTGAGTTTGCCGGCCTTGTCGGCCCCAGCGGGTCGGGAAAAACGACGTTACTGAATATAATAGGTTCCTTGGATAAACCGAGTGAAGGGAAAGCTGTGGTTATCGGGAAAGAAACTGGCAAAATGTCAGAAAACGACGCAGCGTTGTTGCGGAATAAACATATGGGCTTTATTTTTCAAACGTATAATCTCCTGCCGGTTTATACGGTATACGAAAATGTCGAATTACCGTTGCTGTTGCTGAAAACTCCGCCGGCGGAACGTAAGAAAAAAGTATTAGCTGCGCTGGAATGGGTACATCTGACCGACAAAATTGGTTCAAGGCCAAGCCAGCTTTCCGGCGGGCAGGCGCAGAGAGTGGCGGTTGCACGCGCAATTGTGAAACAACCTGAGCTTGTGTTGGCGGACGAGCCCACCGCGAATCTTGACGCCGAGAACTCGCATAACATCCTTGATATGATGGTGAAGCTTAATGACGAGTTGAAGATAACGTTTATTTTTGCGACACATGATGAGAAGGTTATTGCGCATCTGAAACGCAAAATCCGGTTGGTTGACGGTAAAGTTGTTTCTGACGAAAAGGCTGGATAGTAATTTTATGAAAACTATATTTAATCTGGCGTTGAAGAACGTTCTTGGCGCGGGCTTGCGCACGTGGTTAAGCGTAGCGGTGTTGTCGTTTACATACGTTTTAATAATATTTCATCAGGGAATGTTCACGGGAATGTTGAAGCAGTCCGCGTATTATACCCAGCAGGATGATGTTGCGGGAGGGCAGTACTGGATTAATACGTACGATCCGTATGACGCGGTTACCTGGGACGATAGCTTTGGCAAACTCCCGGAGGAACTGGATAAACTTACAAAATCAGGCGATGCTGCGGCGGTATTATTCCGTCCCGCAATGATTTACCCGCAGGGAAGAATGCAGCCTGTTCTTATCCGTGGGATCGATCCTAACCAAACTGTCTTGCGGATACCGACAAAAAAGTTGGAAGCCAGTGGTGACGCGATACCTGTTATGGTTGGAAGCAGGATGGCGGAAAAAAATAAGTTTAAACCCGGAGATACGGTTACAATCAGGTTTAGGGATAAAAACGGGACGTTTGACGCTGTAGATGCAAAGATCGCAGAAGTTATGGTTACCAACGTACCTGCGATTGATAATGGTACGATATGGATGAGTATCGGCCGGTTGTCAAAACTTATGGGGACTAACAACAATGCGTCGATGGTTATTCTTCGTCAAAAAGTGTTATCCCCGCCTGCGCCTGCGGGCTGGACGTTTCACTCATTGGATATGTTGATGAAAGAAATAAATGATATTGTCGCTGCGAAAAAGAAGACGTCATCGTTTTTGTACGTAATACTTTTAGCACTTTCGTTAATAGGTATTTTTGATACACAAATACTGTCGATATTCCGCAGGAAAAAGGAAATCGGGACCCTTATGGCGTTGGGGTTCAAGCGGTCAACGGTGATCGGGTTGTTTACTATGGAAGGCGCGATGCACGGAGTGCTCGCTATTGTTGTGGGATTTATATACGGTACGCCGTTGATGTGGTATACCGCGAAGCACGGGTTTGATATGCCGATGGACAGCAGTCAGTACGGATTCGCGATTGCGATGAAATTGTTGCCAGTATATCCCGCAGCGTTAATATTGGGTACGGTGTTAATTATAATGATGACGGTAACAACCGTGAGTTACATCCCTCCGCGGAAAATATCTAAACTTGACCCGACGGAAGCGTTACGGGGGAAAGTGTCATGATAAGTTTTATAATTAAGGGTTTGTTAAGGGACCGTTCCCGTAGTTTGTTTCCTATAATCACAATAAGTTCCGGCGTTTTCTTGACAGTAGTGTTTTATAGCTGGATGGCTGGGATGTTTAACGAAATGATAGATATTAGCGCGAGGTTTGATGCCGGGCATGTAAAAATTACTACTAACGGGTATAAAGAACTTGCGGAGCAGTTACCTAATGATTTGGCAGTAAGCGGGGTTACAAAACTTGTGAAAAAGTTTGAAACCGAGTATCCGTCAATGACCTGGGCACCGAGGATCAAGTTCGGCGGGTTAATTGATATTCCTGACAAAAACGGTGAAACACGGGTACAGATGCCGATGTACGCTATGGCAGTCAACCTTCTCGGGAAAGACACACCCGAGGTTGGGTTATTGAGCCTTAATAAATGCGTGGTTGCTGGTGTATTGCCTAAAAAACATAATGAGTTGTTGTTATCAGAAATACTGGCAAAAAAACTGGGGGTAAGGGTCGGGGATAAAGCAACGCTGATAAGTTCTACTATCTACGGAAGTATGGCAATGCAAAACTTTACGGTTACCGGGCTTGTACGGTTTGGCAGCGATGTTCTTGACCGCAGGGCTGTTATTACGGATATTGCCGATGCGCAGTATATGCTCGAGATGGAAGACAGCGCGGGTGAAATTCTGGGGTTTACAAAGGATATGAATTATGTTGAACCTGTATTGGCGGTGATGAAAGAAAAATTTAATGTTGATAACTACAAAAAAACTGATCAGTACTCGCTAACCATGCGGTTGTTGGCAGAACAAAGCCAGTTCGGTATTATGATATCCTTTTCAAAAATAGTTGGGTATGTTTTAGCTGCGGCATTCATCTTTGCGATGGTATTGATCCTGTGGAATGCCGGATTGATGAACAGTATCCGTAGGTACGGCGAGATCGGCGTACGGCTTGCGATGGGTGAACCCAAAGGCGTTATTTACCGGAGTTTAATCCTGGAATCTGTGTTTATAGGAATTGCTGGATCAGTTGTCGGTACGGTATTTGGCTTGGCGGTATCATTTTACCTGCAAATATACGGGTGGGATTTTACGGGAAAAATGCAGTCGTCGACAATATTGTTGCAAAACGTTTTACGCGCGCAGGTAACTCCGATGAGTTATGTAATAGGATTCATCCCGGGTGTTATAGCGTCAGTACTTGGCACTATCGCTGCTGGGTTTGGGATTTATGGGCGTCAAACCGCGCAGTTGTTTAAGGAGTTGGAGGTATAAAGTGTGGAATAATAGACAGGGTTTAAACGTTACTGTTGGGTTGTGCGGTATAGCAGTTATGGTAATGGTTGCCACGTTATGTTATTGCGAAGATACGTTTACCGGAACACAGATACTTAAACTTATTGATAAAAACTATAACGCTAAAACACAGGTGTCAGTCTCTGAGATGGTAATAAAGACTGAACGCGGGCCCGCAAGGACTGTAGAATCAAAATCGTGGTCCGAAGGTAACGATAAAACGTTTACCGAGTATCTCGCGCCTGCACGGGAAAAAGGGACGAAGATGTTAAAACTCGGGGATGAACTGTGGATATGGTCGCCGTCCGCGGATCGCGTAATTAAAATTGCAGGGCATATGCTTCGCCAGTCAGTCATGGGCTCTGATTTGTCGTACGAAGATTTTATGGAGAACACAAAACTCGCGGATGCGTATGACGTTGTGATTGCAACGGAACAGATGGTCAATGCCAGGCAGTGCTATATTTTGGAACTTACGGGGAAAGTTGACGATCTTGCGTATCATAAACGCAAAATATGGGTGGACAAGGAACGGTATGTACCGTTGCGGTCCGATCTTTACGCGAAAAGCGGGAAGTTGTTGAAAACGTTTAAGATCGCTGACGTGTTTCAGGTAGGGGACCGGTGGTACCCCAAAAAAATGGTGTTCAAGGACGCGCTTAAACGCGGAGACGGGACGGAGTTTATTATTAAGTCAATTGAGTTTGACGTCGAGATACCCGCGCACGTGTTCTCCAAAGCATCGCTCCGGAGATAATAACGATATAAACAAAAATTGGTATAATTATAGGCACTGATAATATTTAAAGAATAATAATAGAAGGGAAATAAACATTATGTTCCGCCCGGAGATTAAGGTTATAGACTGTTCGATCCGCGACGGCGGGTTGATGAATAATTCGTATTTTACGTTTGAAACTGTAAGAAACGTGTATAAAGCCGCTTGTGCTGCGGGGATTGATATCGTTGAGCTCGGGTATCGTAATAGTAAGATGAAATTTTCGGAGGCTGAGTACGGCCCATGGCGGTTCTGTGACGAGAAACAGTTAAAAAAGGTTGCGGATGGTATTGACAAAAAAACTACGAAGCTCGCTATTATGCAGGACGCGCATAAAGCTTTGGCGGAAGATATCGTGCCAAAGACGGAGAGTATAGTTGATGTTATCCGTATCGCTACGTATGTAAAAGATATTGATAAAGCAATACTTCTTGCAAACAATGCAACGGATAAAGGGTATGAAGCGACTATAAACATAATGTCAATTTCGAAAGCGCTGGACCGCGAGCTTGACGAGGCGTTGCAGCAGATCGAGGAAGAAACTAAAGTTATGGCGTGTTATATTGTTGATAGTTACGGCGCGTTGTATAGTGAAGATGTTGATTATTACGTGTCAAAATTCAAACGGTACCTTAAGTCCAAAGAAATCGGGATTCATTGCCATAATAATAAACAATTGGCGTTTGCGAATACGATTGAAGGGATTATCAAGGGAGTGAATTACCTCGATGGAACGCTATACGGTATTGGCCGTGCGGCAGGGAATTGCCCGCTTGAACTCCTTATAAGTTTTCTTAAGAACCCGAAGTTTGATATCCTGCCGTTACTTGACGTTATCAGCGAGTCAATTCTGCCGTTGGTGAAAGAAATGGCGTGGGGTTATAGTATACCCTACATGATAACCGGTGCGCTTAACCGTCATCCCGATGTTGCAATGCAGATGATGAGCTTGCCGGATAGTGATAAAGCAAAGTTTGACTACCGCAAGTTTTACCTCAAACTCACCGAGGAAGGGCAGGAGTAAAATCTCCGGATGACGTTACTGGTTTTTTCGTTAGTCCTGATCACCGCGGTATTTCATGCGGCATGGAATTTCGCGGCAAAACGAGCAGCCGGGAATTTTTATGCGGTATACATTGGCCTTGCTGCGGTTAGCGTTGTGTTCTCTCCAATACTTCTAGTTTTATCTCCAACAGAACTTTTCAGGATAAAAGCTGTGCCTTACATCATAGCGTCAGGCGTGATACACGCAATATACTTTTCGTTACTGGGTAAAGCGTATAAGCACGGCGATATTTCTACGTCATACCCGATTGCCCGCGGGTCGGGTGTTGCAGAAACAGCGTTAACCGCGTTTTTTGTATTACAAGAAAAAATATCGGTCACCGGCGCAGCGGGTATCCTGGCGATAAGTACGGGAACAATACTGACAGGTTTGTGCCAGCCGGTTCATCCGAAAAGGATGAAGGGGTTAGTGTACGCATTACTTACCGGCGTATCAATCATGGGATACTCAATTGTTGACAAACTCGGGGTTGGAACGATAAGCCCCGTGGCGTATATTTACGAACTATACTTTGTAGCGGCGTTATGCTTAACCCCAATTGCGTTGTTCAATAAAACTAACCGCGGGGAACTCGTTGATGCGTGGAAAAACTACCGGAATCATGGGTTTATCATCGGGATTGGGTCGTTACTGACATACTTGATAATCCTTTTTGTGTTCCGCCTTGCGCCAGTGAGTTACGTAGTTGCGCTTCGCGAGCTCGCAGTTGCTGTTGGCGCAATATTTGGTATAAAGTTTTTGGGTGAAAAATGTCCTCCTCTAAAAATAGCGGGGATTGTCCTTATCGTCGCAGGGATTATTGTCATCAAGCTCGCGTAAATATATTCGGAAAGGTTATTGCATGAATAAAGTATTAACTGCAATTGCGTTTATCAGTGTATTTCTGGCAAGTAGTTCAGCGTATTCCGCGCAGGTGGATATTTCAACGGTTACGTTGTACAGCGATGCGTTGGGGTACAATACCACATACTATGTTTATCTTCCTCCTAATCGCCAGCCCGGGGAAAAGTTTCCTGTCCTGTACATCCTCCACGGTGCGTGGGGGTATTACGGTGACTGGGTGGACCGTACAAATGTTGAAGATCTGGCGGATAAGTACAAAATGGTACTCGTGTTTCCCGATTGCAGCCAGTTCGGGTGGTACCTCGACAGTAAGATTAAATCGAATTCTAAGTATGAAACGTATATCATAAAAGAACTCGTTCCGGAGGTTAACAAAAAGTTTCCTGTCCTTACGGGGAAAAACAAGTGCGGGATCATGGGGTTGAGTATGGGCGGTCACGGCGCAATGATCCTTACCGCGCACAACCCAAAGGTGTTCGGGTCCGCATCATCGTTATCGGGTATCCTGCAGCTTGAAGCGCATCCAACCAAGCTTGACAGTTGGCACTTGCGTGAAATCCTTGGGGATCCTAATGATAAATCTAACAAAAAGCAGTGGAGTTGTTATTCCGTATACGCCCAGGCTAAGGTATTGAAGAAAAATGGTGTAAATCTATTGTTCGACTGCGGGGTGGATGATACAAAGACCGGTGCGATCACTGATGCACGGGCATTACACACAAAACTTGATGAGTTAAAAGTTAAGCATACCTACAACGAATACCCGGGGAACCATACCTGGGACTACTGGCAAGCACATCTTGAAGAACATTTGAAATTTCATTCCACCGCGATGAGCGGAAAATAATAATATATATTTTGTGTAAAATTTGTTTGAGTTAGTTGTCTAACAGGAGTAGGGAATAGTGCAAGGGAATAATGTTGAACCAAAAGATACCGGTAATCGTGTGTGTAGCGAAAACGAGTTGATAACGAGCGCCATAAACGGCGACCGTAACGCGTTTGGTAAGATTGTAGAGTTGTACGCAGTACAAGTCTATAACCTTAGTTATCGTTTGACGGGTAACGAACCTGATGCGAAGGATCTTTCGCAGGAAGTGTTTTGCAGGGCATTAAAACTGATTGGCGAGTTTAAACAGGAAAGCAGTATCTCTACATGGCTGCACAGGATCGCTGTTAATTTGTGGTTGAATAATGTCAAGCACGGGAACATTGTTAAATATGAATCTTTAGATAAGTCAGTGGTTAATGAAGAAGATAATGAAATAAAACGCGAATTTATGAGTAATGAACTTGGGCCGGAAGAAAAAGTTGTGGTAAAAGAGTTTAACCGGTTGTTGCAGGATGCGTTAAACGAGTTGACGCCGGAACAACGTGTAGCGTTTGTGTTGAAGTATATCGAAGGAAAATCGTTGAAGGAAATCGCAAAGATCTGTAATTGCAGCGTGTCGTTGGTAGGGGTGAGGTTGGCGCGCGCGTTGGTAACGCTGAACGGCAAGTTGAAGCAGTATTATAAAACGTGAAAACAAGGATATATGTTTATGATGAAATGCAGTGAAGTAAAGGATTTGTTGGTACTGTACGACGAGAAAGAGTTGGATGCTGAGAAACAACAACAGGTAGCGCAGCATTTGAATGAGTGTAAAGACTGTGCCGCGCTTTTAGCCGGGATGCATAATGTGACACAGTTATACAATTCTATGGGTAAAGAATCCTTACCGCCAAACTTTGTGCGGGATGTTCAAAACAAAATCGATGTTGGCGTCGTTGTGCCAAACAAACCTGTTTCCATGATATACCGCCCGCAAACGTACGTGTATTCTGCATTGTTGTTGATATGCCTCGCTTGCTTGTATTTTAATGTGAAACCCAAAACACAAATGCAGGCACAGGTACAACAAACGATAACGGCAGTTGTAATAAATGATAGTAATCCTAACAAAACAAACGTCACATCTCCTGTAATAAAAGATGTTGCGAAAAAGACAGAAACCGTGGTTTTTCATCCTACGTCAACCGTAACAGATGACACGCAAAAAATGGTTATCAACAAAACCGTTACCGTGTTCGCCAAACTACCTGAGGAACGCCAATCGACGTTGCTACGCGGGAAGTCGCAGAATGTTGATGTTAAACACGTTGTGAAACAATGGCAGGATGTGCGTAGCGGGATAAAAGAAAAAAAGGTGCTGATTATCAAAACCGAACAGGAATGGCGGGCGTTGTGGCAACAGCATAACGGTAATAACGCTTCGACGCTTCCTTTGCCGGATATAGATTTTGCGAAAAACATTGTGTTCGCAGCGTTTATGGGCGAGCAGCCCACCGCGGGGTTTGGGATACAGATAAAAAATATTGAAGAGACTAACACTAAATATTATCTTGATATTGAAGAAGCCACGCCGGGAAGTGCAGCGACGCAAACGGGACAAAAGATACAACCGTATCATATTGTGGTTATAGATAAATAGTATAGGTTGCATGGATAGGAAATATATGAAGTTCAGAAGAAAACTGTTGTTGTTAATATTAATAACCCTTATTCCGGTAAATGTGTACTCGCTGGGGTCTACGCCGACGGTGACTATTGACAGTATCGTCGGGTCAAGCGGGACGATACGGGTAAACTATACCGCGTACGATACGGACGGGGACAGCGTTACTACTACCGAATGGCAATACAGCCGAGATAACGTTAATTGGAACGATATTTCGGAAGATACTATCCGTAACAACTATTATAAAACACCAGGAACGTCGTATGTTAATTGGGTGAGTACATTATTCCTTTCCGGTTTCTATGATGATTCTATGTGGTTCAGGATGAAAGTAGTGGACAATTCTGGGAATGGAGATATCAATAATTTTGTTTATTCGCTAAATAAAGTTCCAATCCCTTCATATGGACATAATGCTGTAGTAAATAAAAACAGGATTTATCTCATAGGGGGGAATTCTAATAGTGGACATTTGGATACCGTTTATAATACAACAATTAATTCTGATGGAAACATCGGCGAATGGTTTCTTTCCGCAAACAGGATACCTCAAGAATCTTGTCTGCATTCTAGTACTTTATATAACAATTATCTTTATGTGACAGGAGGGGAACCCTACGGAAATGATAATGTTTTTTATACAAAAATACACGATGATGGCAGTATTAGTAGTTTTCAAACGTCAGCGCATAAAATTCCCACAGGAGTAATGGGACATTCTTGTGTAGCATATAACGGATATTTATATATTATCGGTGGACTTGATTCTAATGTACATGCTGTTGATAAAATATATTATGCAAAAATAAACAATTCTAATGGTAGTATACAAGATTTTCAAACATCAACTATCACATTGCCAATTCCTTTGTATTACCTTTCTGGTACTGTGTATAATGGGTATGTATATATAACTGGTGGAAAAAATAATTCTGTTAATTCATTTAAGGTCTACTATGCAAGATTGAGTGATGACGGAAGTATCGGTTCTTTTAATGAAGCAAATTCTATGGCTATAGAGCAACATTCAAGTGTGATTTACAACGATTGTCTTTATCTCGTAGGTGGAGGCAGAATATATTACGCAAAAATAAATAACAGTGGTGTCTTAAACACATTTGCCATTATCACAAGCACCATCTCACTGCAACAAGCATTCTGTATAGCGAAAAATAACAAAATTTATGTTGTAGGAGGTTACATTAGTAGTAATTTATATCCCAGTGATACAGTATATTATGCAAATATACAAAGTGGGTTGGTGACCCAGGATTATTCAAATACTTTTTCATTGTTAATAAACAACAATGATTCTCCCATAGTGACATTAAATGCATCGACGGGAATACAAACTACTTCGGATATAAATATTTCTTATACAATAACTGATACGTTTGCCGATAACTTATCGTTATACTGCGAATACTCTACCGACGGTGGAGCGAATTGGATCCGCGCGACGGTTAACGGGACAACGAGTTACTACAATGTTGTCAGCGCGTCGGGAACGGTAATATGGAAGTCGCAAGTCGACCTCGGGGTAAGCGTCTCTACGTTCACGGTAAGGTTCAGGATAACGCCGTCAGATTCACAGATTTTAGGTACGCCGGTAAGTACATCCGACTTCGGCGTTGACAACCGTCACAACCCGATTTTAACAATTTCCGGAATCAGTGATAATATGAAAGAACCCAGCGGGGTGATAAAAATCAGTTATACCTCTGTCGATCCCGATGGTAACAATTTACAAACCTCCAATTGGCAATACAGCCGTGATAACGTAACCTGGTATGACATATCAAGTTCTGCAATAACTAATAATGAATTGAAACCTCTTGGGGCGTCGTATATTTTGTGGAACACCCAGTCAGGGACGAACAATCTTAACCTCGTAGAAGACGCAAGTGTATGGTACAGAATGAAACTTACCGACGGCGTATTTTATTCGTGTTACCAAACCACGGGACCGTTTGCGGTGGACAACTACGTCAAACCGGTCATAACGTTATCGAATATATCCGGTGAGGTTACTAGTAATACAATTACGTTTAATTACACAATCACTGCGGCACCCGACGAAAACTTATCCTTGCTTTGCGAATATTCAGCTAACAACGGGACTGACTGGTCTCCCGCTATAATCAATAGTTCGACTTACAACATTACCAGCGGTCAGTTTAGCGGTAATCTTGTTTGGAACTGTGTGGGAAATATTTCAAGCGGGACTGATAACAGCAACATTTACTTCCGTGTTACACCCTATGGCCGTGCGTTAGGATTGGCGACGACGTCGAATCTTATTCACGTGGACTACAATACCCCGCCCGCGGTTGTCGTGAATGACATATTTTCGGTGGTAAGAGACACAGTGGCGATTACTTATACTTTATCTGATACGAATAATGATGTGTTAAGCATAGTTTGTCAATACTCTACCAACGGTGGGAGTACATGGAAACCCGCGACTGTGGTGGGGAGTACTGCAAATATTGATAGTAGCCATTATTCCGGTTCGCTGGTTTGGTACTCAAATTTGGATGAGCCGAATATCAACGTAACTACTACGAAGTTTAAAATTGTACCCTACGACAACGACCAAGGGACAGCGGATGATACTATTAATTTTCAAGTTGAAAACGTTGCTGAACCACCAAGTGTTACTATTACAAGCGTCGAGGGTACTAATGGAACAATAAAAATTAATTATACCGTTTCCGACCCCGATCCAGGGGAACAGGTTACTACTACTAAGTGGCAGTATAGCACCACTAGCAGCACCGGTCCCTGGTATGATATTGATTCAGAATATATTAGTAATAATTTTTATAAGCCAGTTGGGACATCGTATATTCAATGGAATAGTTTGGTTGCACTTAATGGTGTTTATGACGATAGTATCTGGTTTAAAATGAAAGTAGTGGATAATTCTGGAAATGGTAGTATAGGGAATTTTAGTACTTCTACAAATGTTATTCCGGTAGGTGTAAATGGCCATTCTAGTGTTGTTTACAATGGTTATTTATATATTACAGCGGGTAATATGATATATTGTGCAAATCTCAATACTGATGGAAATGTGGGGAGTTTTATTACTACATCATCAACTAGTATGCCCACGAGTTACTCTCATCATTCCAGTGTTGTTTATAATGGTTATCTATACATTACAGCTCGTAATACGGTATATTATGCGAAACTTAATACGGAGGGTAGTATAGGAAGTTTTAGCACTTCACCAAACCTTATCCCGACATCGTTGGGGTACCATTCCAGTGTGGTTAATAACGGATATCTGTATATTACAGGTGGAAACAATGGTAGTATTCTAAATACGATATATTATGCAAAAATTAACTGTGACGGTAGTATTGCTTCATTTCAGACGAATAGTAATACCATTCCCAGTCATTTGGATAGACATTCCAGTGTGGTTTATAACGGATATTTATATATTACAGGAGGTAATGGCGGCATAAGTTTGCTTAATACGGTATATTATGCGAAACTCAATGCCGATGGCAGTGTGGAAAGTTTTAATATTTCCTCAAACACTATTCCTACTTCGTTGTTTGCACATTCCAGTGTAGTGAATAACGGTTATTTATATGTTACCGGAGGATGTATTGGCGTTCCTACCAACTTAAACACCGTATATCTTGCGAAACTCAATGCTGATGGTAGTATAGGAAGTTTTAGTACTTTACCAAACACTATCCCGACTTCGTTGTATGACCATTCCAGTGTAGTGAATAACGGCTATTTATATATTACCGGAGGGAGGAATAGTGAGCATGATGGCGTCGGTTTCAACACCATGTATTATTCCGCGTTTACTAATCTAACTAGTGGTTATGTGATTTCTTCATCGTTTCCAATCGATAATACTGACGAAACTTCGCCAACTGTACCGAGTTATATTTGGGATGGGACAGGTGCTGATGTTGATACAACGCTATCACTTACGACATTATCCGCAAACTGGGGTACGTCGTACGACCCGGAGTCAGGAATTTCAAAATATTGGTATGCTATTGGTTTGACACAGGGAACGACAGATTTTGTCGAATGGACTGATGTTGGTCTTTCAACCTATGTCGTGAAAACAGAATTAACATTATCGTTAGGTACAACATACTATTTCAGCGTCAAATCTGAAAACGGTTCTGGATTACAAAGTACTGCAACTGTTTCCGATGGAATATTAATAATCGGTGATATCACTCAACCAACTAGACCAAGTTACATTTGGGACGGATTGGGAAACGACATTGATTTGTCAGTATCAACCACCACATTATCCGCGAACTGGGGTACGTCGTCCGATCCAGAGTCGGGAATCGCAAAATATTGGTACGCTATCGGTACAACACCAGGAACGACGGACTATCTCGACTGGACTGACATCGGATTGTCAACATATGTTATCAGAACAGGTTTAAACTTGAATTTTGGAACGACATATTATTTCACCGTAAAATCAGAGAACGGCGCGGGGTTGCAAAGCTCATTCCGTGTTTCCGATGGTATATGTGTTATTTTAATTTCTACTGGCAGCAATCCGGTTGACCTTACTCCTCCGGCAACGCCCTTAATAACGTCAACCACACATCCAGAACACGATACCACGTACGCAAACAGTTTCGCGAGGTTTACTTTTACAATGCCCAAAAGTGATGAGTCCGGGATTAGAGGGTATTATTATTTGTTAAACGGCAACAGTTCTACCTCGGTTATTCCGGAAACCGGGATTTTTGTTACGTGGGACACGATAACGTTGTCAAACTTAACCGACGGCGTGTTGTATCTCCACGCGATAGCGATCGATAACGCGGGTAACTGGTCTTCTGCAAACACTGCGCATTACAAGTTTACCGTACGGCTTACGATTGACCCTGCGCAGGATACTGCGTTGGTATACAGCGACGGGTTAAAGATTGACGTTCCCGCGGGTACTGTGGCTGGTACCACGAAACTCGAGGTTACGCGTCCGGATATAATCAACCTCCCCCGGGTAATTAATGATCCTCAGGTTAAAGACACGAATATTGTAGTAGAAATCAAGTTTACCGACGGAACGACGGAGTTAGCAAAAGATATTACCATAAGTATTCCGTATACCGCTAACGACATTCCCGGGCTGGACGAGAAAAACCTTCGCGTGTTTTATTGGCATGAAACCAAGAACGGGTGGGTGTTGATCCCGGACTCTCACGTGGATACTGCTGCGAAAAACGTTATTGCGCGGGTGAACCATTTGTCGTTATTCAAAGTTATGGAATATATTCAGGGTGAGAATACTATAGAAAACTTGTCGAACTATCCTAACCCGTTCAAAGCGGGCAATGATGCGACAAAAATACGGTATATCCTCCAGAACGATTCCAACGTAAAAATCCGTATCTACGACTTAATCGGCGACTGTGTATGGGAACAAAACGTTGTTGCTGGGACTGTCGGGTCAAGCCTCGCGGGGCCGAACGAAGTGTACTGGGACGGTAGAAACAGCGCAGGCGATATTGTGGATATCGGGTCGTATATCTGTGTTGTTGAAGCAAGCGGCGTAGTGTTGAAGACGAGGATTGGAGTGAAATAGTTTACTCAAGAAACTCGAAAATATTATGAAAAAAGTATTGGCGTGGCTATTATTAATATCGGTTTGTGTTACGTGGTCTTCCGCGGCGGAGAATACCGGCGGGTTGCCCGGATACTTTCTTAACCTCGGTATTGGTACGCGCGTGTTGGGCATGGGCCGCGCGGGGACTGCTGTAGCGGATGATATCAGCGCGTTGTACTGGAACCCCGCAGGGTTGCGACAGATGCGGAATCTAGAGCTTATGTTTAACCACAACGAGTTGTTTGAGTTGACAAAGTATGAATGTATTGGAGTGGCAGTGCCGACGAAGTATAACTGGTCTTTTGGGTTAGGGCTAGTCCAAATGTTTTCCCCGGGTACGGTAAAACGTGACTATTTTAATACCGTTACCGGCGAGGTCAGCGACGTTAACAGCGCGTTGTTGTTTTCAAACGCGTTTTCTGTAACCGATAAATTACAGTTAGGTATTGGGACAAAGGTTGTGAACAAAAAGTTTGACGATATCGACTCCACATGGCTGGGGTTCGATTTTGGCGCGTTGTATACACTCACGGAAATTGTGAGGGTGGGGTTGGACATACAAAACATTTTTGTTTCAAGTTTCAGGCGTTACGATACCGACTATAAAGCGCCGATGATGACTAGGGTTGGGGTGTCGTCCAGTTTGTTGGATAACGCTCTTATACTCACCGCCGACCTTGAACTTACCTCGTCGCAGTATTTGAAAATATATTGTGGCGCAGAATACCGAGTGTGGAACATTATGATGTTGCGTTTGGGGTACGATAGCAACAACCTTACAGCCGGGTTTGGCGTTGTGGTAAACAACTTCTTGTTTGACTACGCAATGCTCAGCCATACGTTAGGGTTAAGCCATCGCGCAGCGGTGACGTACCGGTTTGGAAAATACAAAAACATTACTCTCCCGGCCAAAGTTGATATTATCGTTCCGAAGAAAAAGATTGATTACGCAGTTACGGTTAACACAATGAAAGAAATACCTGTTGCGGTTTACCATTTGTTTGACGCGAAAAATGTTGCTGTAACAAGTATCAATATCACTAATAGTACTAAGAAAGAAGTTAAGTTTAGCGTGTCAGCGCGTATAGATATCAAGAAAAGTGATGAGTTCTGGGAAGTAGTTGTCCCGCCCGGGGAAACAAAAGAACTGAATATTGTTCCATCTCTCACGCGAGAGGAAGTAAGAGCGGTCGAAGTTGTTCCTACTCTTAGCAAAATATCGGTGGAAGTGTATAAACTAAATGCTAAAGGTAAACCCGCGCTTTTGTTGCATAACATGTTACCCGTTACATTGTTGCCGTATGACCAGTTTGTCCAGGAAATTGTTGATGCGAAAAACGTGAAGTACGATATGATTGACACGCTTGCTACGTGGGTGACGTATAACGACAGGAGTTTGACGGACGTAATATCTAAAGCAAGCGAAAAAGGCGCGGCGAGTGTTCCACCGATAAAAATTGTGGGCGTCCAATCCCCTCATTTGTTTACCCGTCCTACTCCGGATTCAAGGTCAGTAGAAGAAAAGGATCAGGATTATTTAACGCAGGTAAAACTGATTTACGATACGTTAAAAGATAATTACGGGATGACATATATTAACCAGCCGATAGCGTATGGTTTCTCACAACGCATAAAGTTGCCGTCTGAAGTGTTGAAGAATAAAGGCAACTGCGTAGAATTAGCAGTGCTGTTCTCGAGCTTGCTGGAAAGTATCGAGCTGGACCCCATAATATTGTTGTCAATCGAAGACGGCCACGCGGTGGTCGGCTGGCGAGTGGCTGGTGAAGAAAAAGATGTTTATCATTTGATGGAGACCAGTTTGTTCGGCGAAGATTTTGATAAAGTGTTGAATCAAGGCAATGCGTTGATCGAACAGTACGGATTACAGCCAGAGTTTGCCGGCAAAATATCCTTTAACGCTAACGGCGTTTACAAAAAAGACGGCGATGTGTTGGTTTTAGATATTAAAAAAATCCATTCCTTTATTCCACCTAGTCCAAATATTTTGAGATGATACCCTCCCCTATAAAAAATAAATATCGCCAATAATCTATATGTATTGTAAAATACATCATGCAATAGGGGGATTTTATGATATTGATACAAACAATATTGACTGCTGCAGTATTATTATTGACTACAATCTCAGGTTTTGCTGAATCAAAAGATTTTACGTTTATCCAGCTTACTGACGGGCATATGGAAAAAGGCGCGGTGTACCTATCGTCGACTATTGCCGAGATTAACAAGCTAACACCCGCGCCGGAGTTCGCGGTATTCACCGGCGATTTCGCGAATTACGGAACCGTACGTGAGTTCGATAAGTATGCGCAGATAATGGATGGACTTAACTATAAGTACTACACGGTTCTTGGTAATCACGAGACACAGAATAACGATGTCGGGTACTATACGTACCAGCAACGTTACGGCAGTCCATACCATTCGTTCGACCACAACGGTATCCATTTTGTGTTACTCAACACCGGAGTGTCTTCAACCGGTGCAGGGTTTATCACAGCTGCGCAGCTGGAGTGGTTGCGTTCTGACCTACAAAAAATAGGAACACAAATGCCGGTATTCCTGTTCTCCCACCACCTGCCAACGGATAGAGGTATTGGCAATAACGTGGAGGTTTATCAGGTGATTAAAGATTATAATATCCGCGCGTGGTTCACCGGGCATTTACATGCAACAAGGCATTTTATATGGAATGGTATTCACGTGTTGGTAACCAAAGACACGCTTACCTGCGGCTATCGTATCATTCAGGTAAAAGGGGATAAGGTGTTCACTTATAACAAAGAAGTCGATAAGCCTGAATCACCGGATAAAGTGGTGATTGGCCTGTATACAAAAAAATCTGCGCCCGAGTACGAACTCATATCTCCGGGGTATCAGGTTGATACTGCAACGTCCATTACTTGTGCGGTTAAGTTTTCAACATTAACACTTACCGCAGTGAAAGCGTCCCTTCGCGCGAAGGTGGACCGCGATACAACATACACGCTTGTGTACTCTACGATAACACAGTTGTGGCAACAAAACATTCCAGTGATTCAGGGGAATCATACGTTGATAATACAGATGGTACTCACTGAGAAAACAACGTTTTATTCCGGCAACGTAGTGTCTACCGGCACAATAGGGTATATTTGGGAAAAATCTTATAACTTTACCGTCGGAGATAACGCAGTAGCGTGGAAGTACGCAACTGGTGATATGGTGATATCAGCGCCGGTGGTTGAAAATGGAAATGTTTACTGCGGTTCAGCAGATGGAACAATGTATTGTTTATCTGCGAGTACCGGCGGAGTGAAGTGGAAATACGCAACTAACGGCATAATCTCCGGTGATCCTGTCATTTATAAGGACAAACTTATATTTGGTTCTCATGACGGTAATGTTTATGTGTTGGATAAAACCGCGGGGGCGTTGTACTGGAAATACACGAGTACTGTGCCGGTATATTCCACGCCGGTAGTAGCTGAGTCAAAGGATGGGGATTTTAATAACACGCGGATCGTTGTTGCGCATGGAAACGGATTAATAGCAGGGCTTTCCTTTACCGACGGGACGGTATTGTGGCGATACAATACAAAATATGCGGTATCAATTTGCCCGGCATATAACCGTGAAAACGGTACCGTTTATTTCGGCGGGTGGGATGGGTATACCCGCGGGATTTCTGTTTCCACAGGCGGTGTGGTATGGTCCCGTCGTATTTATCGCGGAATGTGGGGCGCACCGGGGTCGAACTCGCCGGTGATTGACGGGGATAAACTGTACCTCAACGATATCGGTAAAGTGTACGCGTTAACCTTGTCCTCCGGCAGTACGGTATGGAGTTCGACTGTTACACATAGCACGTCAAAACCTGTGATTTATGGAGATAAAGTTATCGTATGTTCTTCTGACAATAAAGTACAGGCGTATGATAAAAGTACTGGCGCGTTGTTATGGCGGGTACAAGCTAAGCATGGGATCCACCGCGCACAACCGGTGATTTACAACGATTATCTTGTGATATCCACATCCTGGGGTACGGTACATATTATGAATCCCGATACCGGCAAAATTGTGTATAATTACCAATTATCTGATTATCAGGTAACATCAACACCGTGTATAATGTCAGGTAAGCTTTATATTGGCTCTTCTGACAAAAACGTGTATGCGGTTGAGCTTGATAGAATTATGAAGTAATTGAAGGGGGAAGTACGGAAATGCTTATCATAGGCCATCGCGGGTCAAGTTTTATCGCGCCGGAGAATACGTTAGCGTCAATTAATCTTGCATGGAAACAAGGAGCGGATGCGGTTGAGATTGATATTAGGTTGACAAAAGACGGGCGTGTGGTTGCAAGCCATGACGCAAGCGCGTTAAGGATGGCTGGTGTGGATCTTACAATCGCAACCTCAACTTTCGCGGAATTACGCGCATTGGACTTCGGGAAAGTTAAGGATGAGAAGTATAAAGGCGAAACTATACCTTCACTTGAAGAAATTATTGATACTATCCCCGCAGGTAAGGTTTTGGTGGTAGAAATAAAAGCCGGGCTTGAGATTCTTAATGAATACTGCCGGATTGTTAATTCCAGCAGTAAGAAAGCGCAGGTATTGAGTATCGGGTTCGGGTACGAAACTATGGTTGAATGTAAGAAGATGATGCCTGATAATATTGCGTTGTATTTGGTTAGTACAAAAAAAGATAAGGATACCGGTATTTATGCGCCGTATGATATTGATGCGGTAATCGCAAAAACGGTAGAAGGTAAACTCGACGGGCTTGATGTTCATTATGTACCCGTGAATTCCGAGTTTGTAGATAAAACTCTTGACGCAAACCTGCAGTTATACGTATGGACAGTGAATGAAGTAGTTGAAGCGCAGAGGCTAGATTCTATTGGAGTGGATGGGTTGACGACGGATAAGCCGGATGTTATGCTGCGTAATCTCAATCGTAGATAGGTGTGTGAGTATAATTTAATAAATTTGAGTATAAACCGGAGGACAACATGACGTTCAGGTCTATAATTCTTGCATTAGTATTTGTTGTAATATCCGCATTGTGGGTATGGAAGTTTGAGTTAATGCTTTTGTCCTGCAACCTTACAGAAGCCATCCCACCGATACCTGCGCTTGCCGGGTTGATATTTTTGGTAGTTCTTTACCCGCTGCTAAAATATCTGGGCGTAAAAAACCTGCTTACCCGCGGTGAAATTATGGTAGTGTTTATCTTCAACGTAATTGCAACGTTGATGTTCAGCATAGGCGTATTCCAGGCATTCCTGCCATACACCAGCGTGTTGTATTACCACGATACTGTACTTAACAAATATGCTGATTTCAGGCAATATGTCCCGTCCTGGTTTGGCCCGCGGGATCCGGAAGTTATCCGCGGATTTTGGGAAGGTACGCCGGACGGCGCGGTACCCTGGGCACACTGGATTAAACCGTTGGCAGTATATCTCGGCTTCTTTTTATTGTACTGGTGGATCGCTACCTGTGTGTGGACAGTAATGAGAAAGCAGTGGGCGGAAAATGAGAGGTTGACATTTCCGTTGCTGAGTATTCCTCTGAGTTTGAGCGAAGAAGCGGCAGGAGAAAAGTTGCATGCTAAAGATGAGAAACCGTTTTTGTCCAACCCGTTAATGTGGCTGGGGTTCAGTATTGCCGGGATTAGCCAGGTGTTCAATCTGTTAAACACGATTGACCCGTCGTTTCCAGCTTTAGGAAACTATTTCAGGTTCAGCACAATTTTTACGGAGCAGCCGCTGAAGTCAATTTCCGGGGTGATACTCGCGCACCGGCCGGAAGTCGTGGGGTTAGGATACCTTGTTCCGTCAGAAATATTGTTTTCCACCTGGATTTGTTATTGGATTGAACAGCTGGTAGTAGTGGCTGGCGCAGTGGTAAAAACTAATGTTCGAGGGTTTCCTCTAATCAATGAACAAGGTATTGGCGCGTACATGGCAATGGTAGTTATTGTGCTGTATGTTGCGCGGAAACATTTGTATATCGTTTTTAAGAAAGCGTTTACCAGCGCGCCGGAAATCGACGATAAAACTGAACCGTTACCTTACCGCGTAGCAGTTTTTGGCGGCCTGCTCGGGTTTATGGTGTTGATAGGTTTTTGTATGATCAGCGGGATGTCGCCATGGCTTGCGATCTTTTTCTTTGGTGTACTATTAAGTTTTGTGATGGTTTACGGCCGTATCCGCGCAGAGACAGGGATTCCGTCTGTTTGGACCTTGCCTATCTCACAAATAAAGAGCGCAACTTACCATATATGGGGGACGGATACGTTGACATCGCTGGGCGGGTCGCTCTCAAGCCTAGCAATATTATCGTCATTTGGATTTATGATGAACGGCGGGTTTTTTAATCAAAGTACGGTGTATCAGCTTGAAAGTTTTCAATTAGGCGATAAAACCGGTGTTTCCCGCCGGCATATTGTGTGGCTAGGCCTCGGCGCAGTATTCACCGGGTTTATCCTGGGTGCAATAATGTACCTCTCAACATATTACCAGTACGGGTTGAACAACCTAACAACGGGAACACGGACAACGTATAGCTTGCAGATATGGAATGAAGTTACTACCGCGGTGAGTACGCCGCCAATTGCGTATTTTGCGCAAAAAGTTGCGTATGCCGCAGGGTTTGTGATTACGGGAATAATGTTTGTGATCCGCCAATTCGTATGGACAAAAATGCCGTTGAACCCTATCGGATACCTCATTGCAACTAACGGCGCAGCTACGCATGTATGGTGGCCGTTTTTTGTCGCATGGGTGTGTAAAGGTATAATATTCAGGGTCGGCGGTGTGAAATTGTATAAAACATTGATCCCGACATTTTTGGGGTTGGTAATCGGGCAGTTTTTCTTTGCTGGAATATTCTGGGGATTTATTCACTTATTCTTTCCGCAGTTGAAGTTCCATATATGGTTTACGTAAAGTGTTGATGTAAACTATTTGTTATATATCGATGTCTAATTATATTATGAGTTTAAAGACAGGTTTTTTGGTTATAGCAGTTGGTGTTATTATAAACACAACGGTGTTTGTACCGGTACACGCAGAACCTATGCCGTCATTAACTGAATGTGTTTCTTATACGATAACAAACCCTGAGTTGCTTAGGTTACAGGAACAAAAAGTTCGGCAGGTGAGCGAGCATATCGGGCAAGCACAGGGTGATCAATTCCCGGATATCCGCGCGGGATACAAAAATTACCTTACCGGTATAATATCTTCGAGGATGGCGGATGTGAACGAACCAAAGATTACGGTAACCCAGCCGCTATATTACGGCGGGAAAAAGAAGGTTGCGGTACAATCTGCTGAACATGAACTTACCCGCGAGAAAATGTTGTTGGAAAGCGTTAAACGCGATATAGCTGCAGGGGTTACTGAAACGTTTTATAACATCGCGGAGTACGATATTGATATACGTAACACAGATGAAACTATTGAATTACTAAGGAAACGGGTAAAAGAACTGTCTGACCGTGTACGTATCGGTAAGTCGCGGGAAAGTGAAGTATTGACATTAGAATACCGTATCTCTCAATTTCTTGCGCAACGTGAACAGCTGGTGTATAACCGTAAGACTTCGTTAGAAACATTGGCGTACTATACCGGCAAAAGTTTTGATGGTATTAACTATACCGTGAACGCAGGAAGTGTTACTGCCGTCACATTTGAAGATTGTTGTTCGAATATCAGGGGACGTTCTGACCTCAAAATGTTAAAGGAAGAGCTGGAACTCCAGTCATTACGCGTATTAACCGCAAAAGCGGGTTTATTACCATCAGTATCACTGACTAACAGCTGGAACCTGTGGAAACTGGTGGAAGACGGGACCGGTTGGGACTTAACCCTGTCTATTGATTACCCGTTATACCGCGGCGGGATGATTAAATCGTTAGTGAAAGAAGAAGAGATTAAGAAAAGTATCGTCGAAGAACAAATCGCGAGGAAAGAACGGGATATACGGCTTGAACTCACGAGGATATATAATAACTATTCTTCTGCGATAGCGCAAATATCTCCTTTACGTAATGCGTATGAAAAATCTGTTAAAAACTATGAGCTTCAATTACAGGATTATAAGTATAGCTTGGTGAATAACCTTGAAGTATTAACCGCGATGACTACGATGCTGGAACTCAAACGTGCGGCTGACCGCGCAGAAGTTCAGGTGGGCTATAACGCATCAATGCTGAGGGTGTTAACTGAACAGTTTGGGATGTAAAAAGGAGTAATAACCAATAATGTTGTCTGACATATCAATAAAAAACCCGGTATTCGGATGGATGCTATTGATTGGTATCATCGTATTTGGCGGCCTTTCGTTTATGACACTTGGCGTAAGCCAGTTACCCGACGTAGACGCGCCTGTATTGAGTATAAGCGCGTCATGGGAAAACGCAGCGCCGGAGATTATTGAAACAACAATTACGGATATTATCGAAAGTACGGTTATTGGAATCCAGGGCGTGACAGAAATTAATTCTTCATCAAGAAAAGGGCAGGCATGGATAACTGTTACGTTTGATATCAATAAAAACATTGATGTTGCGTTACAAGAGGTTCAGAGCAAGCTTGCGCGGGCACAACACTCGTTACCGGAAGATATGGAACCCCCTACAATAATGAAGTCCAATCCGGAAGATCAGCCGATAGTATGGATAACCTTCTCAGGGAAACGCGGGATGAAAGAACTTATGCAGTTTACCCAGGATTATCTTAAGGACCAGTTCTCCACGATCCCTGGTGTTGGCGAAGTAACCCTTGGCGGGTTCGCGGAACCGTGTTTGCGTGTATGGCTGAACTCAGATAAAATGTTGCAAAACGAACTCACAGTTGATGATGTTACCGCAGCGATCGGGTCGGAACATTCTGAAGTCCCCGCGGGATATATAGACACCGGGACAAAGGAACTTAATATCCGCGTAGTAGGCGAAGCCGGTAGCGTTGAAGAGTTTCAATCAATAATTATTCCTGGCCGCCGCGGTGCGCCTATGTGGAAAAAGTTCAGGATAAAAGATGTTGCGGATGTTGAAGACGGAATGGCAGATCTCAGGCATATAGCGAGAACGATGGGTGAGCAGTCGGTGGGGATCGGGATACGGAAACAGCGCGGGACAAATGCTGTGGAAGTTGCGAAAAATGTTAAGAAACGTATTGCGGAAATAAAAAAATTTCTTCCGGCAGACACAAATCTGTCTATACGGTTTGACACTACAAAGTTTGTTGAAGAATCTATAAAAGAAATGAATTTTGTGTTAATCCTTTCAGTTGTTCTGACAGCGTTTGTGTGCTGGCTGTTCCTTGGTTCTATTAGTTCGGCAGTAAATATATTTCTGACAATTCCGATGTCGATTATTGGCGCGTTTTTTGTTATAAAACTTTTTGGGTTTACGTTGAATACATTCACGTTATTAGCATTATCGCTGGTCGTAGGGATTGTGGTGGATGATGCTATTATGGTGCTTGAGAATATTACACGCCACAGGGAAGCAGGCGAGCCGCGGATACGCGCTGCAATAAAAGGCGCACGGGAGATATCCTTTGCCGCGATTGCTGCTACGTTGTCGATACTCGCAATATTTATCCCCGTAATTTTTATGAAAGGCGTTATTGGCAAAAACTTTTTCCAGTTTGGCGTAACAATATCATCAGCAGTAATGATTTCTTTACTGGGAGCCTTGACATTAACCCCGATGTACAGCGCGCAGTTTTTGACCGTGGGCCACACAACGGGTATCGGCAGGTTGATGGACCGTATAATGGCGGTATTACGGAAAGTATATACCTCCCTGCTAGGCCAGTGCTTACGCCATCGCTGGAGGGTAATATTCGTGGCAGTAGTGTTTTTCACGGGGTCATTGTTTTTGTTTAATTTAGTTAAAAAAGAGTTTGCTCCTGCGCAGGACCAGAGTATGTTGAATGTCCGGATACAAACTGATATAGGGACATCATTGGAAATTACGGATAAAGTATTTGCCGCAGCAGAACTAGCTGTTATGCAAATACCCGAGTCGCAAACGTATTTCAGTAATTTCGGGGGTAGTGATTCTAACTCCGGCAATATTTCGTTAACACTAAAAAAACCCAAAACCCGGCCTATAAACAAAAAGAAAAACCGTGTGCTTACCCAGCAGGAAATAATTCCTATGGTCCGCGAGAAAATTAAGGCTGTCCCCGGTGTACGCAGGGTTACGGTTCAAGACCCGTCGTTGTTAAGTTTTGGCTCGCAACGCGGGTTCCCGGTTGAGTTTACGCTGCGCGGGCGTGACTGGGCAAAACTTGCGGAGTTAAGCAAGGAAATGGCAAAACAAATGGATGCTTCCGGCGTTATGACTGATGTTGATAGCGATTATCGTATTGGCGTACCGGAACTCGCTGTATTACCTGACCGTAATAAAGCAGCGGAACGCGGGGTGAGTATTTCTACTATTGGCAACACAATAAACGCGTTGATTGCCGGTGTGCGTGCCGGTAAATATACTGCCGGTGGGAGAAGGTATGATATTCGCGTACAGTTGGTATCGTCGGACCGTAAACAGGTTAAGGATATCAGCAGGATATGGGTACGTAATAACCGCGGGGAAACTGTGCGGTTATCTGATGTTGTTAGTATAGGCCAGCAGCCTAGTATGCTGTCAATTATGCGGCAAAACCGTGAACGCGCAATCCGCGTATTTGGCAATATCGCGCAGGGAAAGTCGCAGGGTGAAGCGTTACAGAAGGTTGAAGAAATAGCAAAAAAAGTATTGCCCGAGGGTTATAAAATCGTATTTTCGGGCAGTTCAAAAACGTTTAAGGAATCGTTTAATAGCTTATACGTTGCGTTAATTCTTGGGATTTTTGTGGCATACATGATACTTGGTGTGCAGTTTAATAGTTTTATTCATCCGTTCACCGTACTTCTTGCGTTACCGTTTAGTATTTCCGGTGCAGTTATTGCGTTATTGCTAACTCATAACTCGTTGAATATCTACAGCGCTATCGGTATAATACTTCTGATGGGCATTGTGAAAAAGAATTCTATATTGCTGGTAGATTTTACCAATCAGTTAAGGGAAAAAGGTGAGAATGTTAATGACGCGTTGATGAAAGCATGTCCCATACGGTTAAGGCCGATTATTATGACGTCGTTCTCCACTATTGCCGGGGCGATACCTTCTGCTTTGGCGCTCGGGCCCGGTGCGGAGTCCAGAATACCAATGGCGGTAGTTATAATCGGCGGTGTATTGTTCTCTACGTTGTTAACCCTTTTTGTAGTTCCTTGTGCATATAGTTTATTGTCGCGGCTTGAAAGCCGGGCGCATCAGCAGGAAGTGCATGAAGCTATTAAGGAACTCGGGCAATAAACAGTTGATTGTTCCCGGGTTTAACTTTCGTAAAGTTTTGTTGTTGAAAACTGCGGGTCGCTCGTGAGGTTTACCCCAAGTTTTTTTAATCCGGCGTCATCTCCCGGTGTGGGGATATGCGTGGTATGAACTTCACAACCCTGTAAATCCTTGAGTTTTTCCATCGCAAGCTGTGCTGCGGGATTTGATGCGGAACTTATACTCAACGCTATAAGCGTTTCTTCCAGGTCGAGGCTGACATTTTTTGCGCCTAATATAGTTTTTTTGAATTTACCTATGGATTCCAGGATGTTAGGCGATAATAAATGTATATTTTTAGGTATCCCCGCAAGTTTTTTTGTTGCGTTCAGTACAAGGCATGATGCTGCGTGCATCAACGCAGAATTTTTGCCGGTAACTACGGTACCGTCTTGCAGCTCAATCGCTGCACCGCAGTAAATACCGTTATGCCCTTTTTTCTTTGTTTCCGCATCTTTTGCAGCTTCACGTGCCGGTGCGACAACACTGCGGGCTTCAGGTTTCAGCCCGAGTTGTTCCATCAGCATTTCTTCACGCTGGACAGTATCTCTTTCTTCCAACCCCATAGCATACTCGCAACACGCACGGAAGTAGCGCCGTATAACTTCCTGTTTTGCCGCGTCCTTCACAATTTCGTCGTCAGTTATTCCGAAGCCTGCACGGTTGACACCCATATCCGTAGGTGATTTATACACATCTTTGGTACCCATTATTTTTTCTAGTATACGACGTATCACAGGAAATACTTCTACATCGCGGTTGTAGTTTATCAAGGTTTCCCCGTATGCTTCAAGGTGGTGAGAGTCAATCATATTAAAATCTTTGATATCCGCGGTAGCGGCTTCATACGCAACGTTGACCGGATGCTTAAGCGGGATGTTCCAGATAGGGAATGTTTCGAATTTAGCGTAGCCCGAGTTTTTGCCGTGCTGGTGGTCATGATAAAGCTGGGAGAGGCACGTGGCGAGCTTCCCACTGCCGGGGCCCGGTGCGGTGACAACAACTAACGGCTTATTTGTTTTTATATACGGATTAGCGCCGTACCCGTCTTTACTGACGATTGTGTCAATATCGGTTGGGTATCCTTTGATTGCGAAGTGAGTATATACGTTAACCCCGCGGCGTTCAAGTTTGGTTTTAAACAATTTCGCAGCGGGTTGGTTGCCGAACCGCGTGATTACAACCGCGAGGACGTTTATATCCCATTCTTTGAGGTCGTCAATAAGCTTCATAGCGTCAACGTCGTAGGTGATCCCGAAATCTGCACGGATTTTACGGCGTTCAATATCACCGGCGTAGATGCATAGTATGATATCCGCATTGTCTTTAAGTTTTTGGAGTAACCGCATTTTTACGTTGGGGTCAAAACCGGGTAGTACGCGCGCAGCATGGTAGTCATAAATAATTTTTCCGCCGAACTCAAGATAAAGTTTGTTATCAAACCTTTTTGCGCGTTCCATAATCGCTGCAGTTTGTTCGTTAAGGTATTTTTCGTTGTCAAACCCTGTTTTTCTCATCTTGGCATGCTCCTTCTTTTATTTTTTTTGTTTTAAACACATAAATTTGGTTTGCCAGGCGGTACCAACCCTGGACGCTGTTCTCGAGTTTGAAGTAGTGGATAATATAGGGAATCAGGAGTATAAAAAATAACGCGTCTACAATAATGAAGCCAGTATTTTTGGAGTAAAGAGTGAAAAATACTGTTAACAGAGACATTATGGCAAACGCGAGGGTTACTAATAAATGTATTAACCGTTCATGCTGCAGGTATTTTATCTGCTGGTTATGGAATCTGTAGAGCTCTTCCCAGTCGTATGCCGGGTCATAGTTTTCTATCAACGTGCGGATATGTGTTTCGTGTTTCTTCAAATATGCGTTCATATTTTTATCAAATAAATACCCCTTCAATTATGATAACGCCATTGTTTAAAAGTAATTATAGTACCCGTTTTCCTATGTTGCAACAATAATGTTAAAAATATTTATACTGAGTACAATTTTATATAATTATAAAATTAGAGCGCGGGTGTTGATTATACATAAGTTCATATCAGGAGATTTTCTGTATGCTATCAAAAAGGTTTCAGCAGTTTAAACTTGAAGCGGAGAAGGATGTAGGGAGTAAACAGCGGTATGACTTTCTGCTTGACCGCGCTGTATTGTTGACGGAAGGGTATAAGCTTAACACTGCCGTACCGTTCGAACTTAGACGTGCAAAAGCGTTGGCGTACCTCATAGCAAATACTAAACCGCGGATGGATGAATCATCAATTATTGCGGGGTATTACCCGCATGTAAACGGTATGATGATCGCATATCCCGAATTATTTGGGTCAGGGGTGAAAGATATAAATGATTATGTTTCGAAAAAACCATACAAAGGAAAACAAAAAGCGCAGCTTGTCGACGTTCTTGAGTTTTGGACACGGCAGGCGCCGGTGAGTTTAAATACTGCTATTTCTGATCCCAAAATAGGAAGTTATCGATATAACGGCATATTTATGGGTTCTGGTTGGTGTAACGGGCATTGTGTGCCGAATCACGAAAAAATTTTAAAGATAGGGTATTCCGGTGTAGCTAAAGAAGCAATTGCTGTAATTAAGAAATTAAAACCTGAAGCACCAGGTTTTTATGAGCATAAACTGTTTTTAGACGGGATTATCGATATTTGTAATGCTGTAAAAGTTTTTGGGGAGAACTATGCTGCGGAACTTGAACTACGTGCAAATAAATGTGGTGGTACAGAACGCCAGAGGTTGTTAATACTTGCGGATACCTGCCGCCGGGTGCCGTACTATCCTGCGGAAAGTTTTATCGATGCTGTGCAATCATTATGGTTCCAGCATATGATGATTACTATGGAAGACCAGCCTAACGCGCAATCACCCGGCAGGATAGACCAGTTTCTTTATCCTTACTTCAAAAAGGATAAGGTTGATGACGCGACAGCTACTGAATTAATGACAGACTTGTTTTTGAAATACTGGAAACCCTATGATGTGCAGAACACGATGGTTGGCGGGCAGAGGGTTGACGGTACTGACGCAGTAAATGAGTTGTCGTATATCACTCTAAAAGTGCTGAAGGATTTGCATATGATCCGCCCGGTATCCGTTAGATATCACAAGAAAACGGATTTCGGGTTAATTGAAGCTGCTGCGGATGTTATCTCTGACGGTATGGGTGTTCCCATGATGTTCAACGACGATATTATAATCCCGTCATTGCTGGATAAAGGTATTTCTTTGGAAGACGCGAGGGATTATGCGATTATCGGGTGTATTGAAGTGACTATCTCCGGGAAAGCCAACCCCCGAGCGGTGAGTCATTTAATGAACCTCGGAAAATGTTTTGAGCTCGCAATAAATAATGGTAAAGACATGCGTACTGGCGGACAGCTTGGAGTAGAAACCGGGTATCTATATAACTGTAAGAACTCTGCGCAGTTAATGAGAATATATAAGCAACAGGTTGAATATTTTGCGAAGTACGCGGTTGCAATGTCGAATACCGGCGAAAAAATTCAGGCGTCAACTTATCCTATGCCTATCCTCTCTGCGATGACGGATGATTGTGTATCCCGCGGGGTGGACATCACAAAAGGCGGAGCAAGGTATAACTACCATAGTACCTGCGGGATCGGTGTGCCAAATGTTGCGGACTCAATCGCTGCGGTTGATACTTTATGTTTTAAAACAAAAAAGTTGTCATTACGCAAGGTGTATAACGCATTAAAAAGTAATTATAAGGACACTGAACCTGTGCGCCTGTTGTTGCTAAACCACGCGCCAAAGTACGGTAATGATATTGACTATGTGGATAAGTACGCACGTGAAGTTGCGGGGCATTACTGCGACGTTATGAGTAAACACCGCAGCCCTACCGGGCAGTATTTTACGCACCTGTTTTCGTTCCGGTGGCACCTTGATCCGTGCGGGAAAAATTGCTGGGCAACGCCTGACGGGCGCAGGGCCGGTGATCCGCTGGCATACAGTATTTCCGCAACACAGGGACGGGATATTATCGGTGCGACAGCTGTGTGTAATTCAGTTGCAAAAATTGACCATCGGAAGTCCGCGGCAGGGACGTCGTTTATTATTGAACTTCATCCCAGCGTGTTTGATGATGATGGATACAAAAAAGTTGCGGCACTGATGAAAACCTTTTTTGATAACGGCGGGGGTCAGTTGCAGTTCAATGTTGCCTCCGCGGATACTTTAAAAAAAGCACAGGAGAAACCTGAGGATTATAAAAACCTTTTTGTCCGGGTATCAGGTTTCAGCAGCCAGTTTGTTACGCTTGATAAAGAAATGCAGGATCATATTATTGCACGGACTAAGCATAGAAGGTGAATAGGTAATACAATTTAAGTGGAGAAAGCCGTAATCTTTGATATCCAGCGGTTCTCGGTTCATGACGGGTACGGTATACGTACTACCGTATTTTTTAAGGGATGCACTCTTAATTGCGTATGGTGCCAGAACCCGGAATCGATTTCCGCGAAAAAACAGTTGTTGTTTCATTCCGAACTTTGTATTACCTGCGGTGCGTGCGCAATAATTTGTGGTAACGGGCATAAGATTTTACATAATAAACATGTATTCAATCGCAGGCCTTGTATATCGTGCGGGAAATGTACGTCCGCGTGCTTGACAAAAGCGTTGGTGGTTTCCGGGAAGGAAGTTACTGTAAACGATATCTGTGATGAAGTGGTGAAGGATAAAAAGTTTTATAGTTCTTCCGGTGGGGGTGTAACATTTTCGGGGGGTGAGCCTCTGGTATACTCATTGTTTATCCGCAGGGTAATGGATAAATTGAAGAAAGTAAAGGTCGGGGTTGCAATCCAAACCGCGGGGAATGTTAAATGGGAAAATATTGAACGCGTGATCGATGCTGATATTTTTATGTATGACCTTAAACTTATGGATCCCGGGCTTCATAAAAAGTATACAGGATATTCCAATGACCTTATACTCCAGAATCTCAGGAAATTATCTGCCCTGCGTAAAGTAGTTGTGCGGACACCGTTAATCCCCGGGATCACTGATACCAAAAAAAATGTTGCTGCTATAAAACGTTTTGTGTCTGCACTACCAAACGTTATAGAATTAAAGTTCCTGCCTTATAACGAATTCACGCCGGCAAAATATAATGCGTTAGGGCTTAAATATAAACTTCGCAGCATTTAATATTTCATAGTATTTACAAAAATATTTAAATGTGATATATTTTTTTATTATGAAAACGCCATATTATTTTATCGACGAAAATAAGTTGATGTATAATCTTCTTAAAATAGAGAAGTTGCGCAAACTTTCCGGGACAAAGTCAGTGCTCGCGCTTAAATGTTTTTCTACATGGTCAGTATTCAACCTTATGCGTAAGTATATGGATGGAACCACAAGTAGTTCGTTGTACGAAGCAAGGCTTGGGCATGAAAAGTTTGGGAAAGAAGTTCATGCGTACAGTGTTGCATGGAAGGATAACGAAATCAGTGAAGTAAAAAAGTATGCAAGTAAGGTTATCTTCAATTCTATTTCTCAATTAAACCGTTTTTATAGAGAAGTCAGGACGTTGCCTTTGGGTTTACGTGTGAACCCCGGGATTAGTTATTCGCATTTTGACCTTGCAAATCCTGTACGTAAATATTCGCGGTTAGGCGTGTGCAGTATTAATGATGTAGAACGCGTGCTTCCAAAAATATCCGGGTTAATGTTTCATTATAACTGCGAGAATAATGACTATAAAAACATCTGCCAAAACCTTAGTTTCATCGCGGATAAATACGGGAAAATACTGAAAAAACTTGACTGGGTAAGCCTTGGCGGCGGGTATTATTTTACGCAGAAAGGGTTCCCGCTTGAAAAGTTTGCACATAAACTCAAGGAGTTTAGCACAACTTTTGGTGTGCAGGTATACCTTGAACCCGGGGAAAGTTCTATCACTCAAAGCGCAGAGCTTGTCACTACAGTCGTAGATATTGTGCGTAACAAAAAAAGTGTTGCGATAGTCGACGCATCAACGGAAGCGCATATGCTTGACCTCCTGATCTACCGCATCCCGGCGAAGATGGAATACGGTATAAGTAAAACCGGAAAGCATAGGTACATCGTTGCGGGACGGTCATGTTTAGCGGGTGATATTTTTGGTGAGTACTCTTTTAAATCGCCGTTGCGGATAGGCAGTGAACTGCGTATTACCGACGCTGCGGGGTATACTATGGTGAAAAAAAACTGGTTCAACGGTTTACAAATGCCGTCGATTGTAGTGAAAAGGTTAAACGGTAAATTGGACATCATAAAAAGTTTTAGTTATAATGATTTTAAAGATAGTTTGTCGTAATATGAAACAAGGAGATTAAGTTTAGATGAGAAAGAACGTGTTGATCATCGGTGCGGGCGGTGTTTCGCATGTAGCAGCGCATAAGGCTGCAATGCATAACGACGTATTAGGCGATATCTGTATAGCGTCACGGACACAAAAAAAGTGTGATGCTATAATAGAAAGCGTTAACCGAAAAAATAATGTTAAGGATAAAAGTAAAAAACTGTATTCCCGCCAGGTCAACGCATTAGACGTAGCTGCAACAAGTAAGCTTATCAAAGAAACAAAATCTGATATCGTCCTTAACCTCGGGCAGGCGTATGTTAATATGTCAGTCCTTGAAGCATGTATCAATACCGGTGCGGTGTATATGGATACCGCAATACATGAAGATCCGGGTAAGGTATGCGAGGACCCGCCCTGGTACGCGAACTACGAATGGAAACGCCGTGACCGGTGTAAGGACAATAAGGTTACAGCAATCCTTGGGGTTGGGTTTGATCCCGGTATAGTCAACGCATGGTGCGCGCTTGCGGTAAAGCATTACTTCGACAAGATTGATACCATCGATATTATGGATGTCAACGCAGGTAGTCACGGTAAATATTTCGCAACAAACTTTGATCCTGAGATAAACTTCCGTGAGTTCAAAAAAGTGTGGACATGGATTGACCGTAAATGGGTGGAAGCTAAAGTACATGATGTGAAACGGTTCTACAACTTCCCGGTTGTCGGTAAACTGCCGATATATCTTAACGGCCATGACGAACTTCATTCGTTATCAAAAAATATTGATGCTAATAGTATCCGTTTTTGGATGGGTTTCGGGGATCATTATATTAATGTGTTCACAGTACTTACCAAGCTCGGGTTAACCTCCGAGAAACCGATTAAGACCGCGGAAGGTGTTGAGGTTATACCGCTGAAAGTCCTGAAAGCATTACTTCCCGACCCGTCGTCATTAGCGCCGGGGTATACCGGTAAAACGTGTATCGGTAATCTTATTAAAGGAACTAAAGACGGGAAACCTAAGAAAGTGTTTATCTACAATATCTGTGACCATGCGGAGTGTTATAAAGAAATTGAAGCACAGGCAATTTCGTATACTGCCGGAGTGCCGCCCATAGCTGCAGCGATGCTTGTCGCTAACGGTAAGTGGGATGTCAAACGTATGGTCAATGTTGAAGAACTTGACCCGGACCCGTTTATTGAACTGCTAAACGGTATGGGCTTACCAACAGAAGTGTTGGAGAACCCGCCTGAACAGGAAATGCCATAATATATTTTCTGTAGAGTGTTTATGTGCGTATCTTCAACGTAAACACAAGGTTTACCAGTGCGAGTACTGCGCCGCTGAGGAAAATGTATTCGTACCCGAACCGAGTCCATACAATACCGCCGAGTAATGCAACACTTATCGAGAATACGTGGTCAATCGACGTTCCTGCGGATAATGTTGCGGTAACGTCCTGCGGAGATAATGCTACTTTCTTAAGATACGTAGCGCGGGCCATACTCACAGACATTAGCAGCTGGTCTATGATATAACACCCGCTGATGATTGCCAGTGCAACACCATGGCTGAACATTTTACCTGCAAATCCATAGAATACGCAGACAAATACTGTCATCACGGTTTCTATAGAAAGGATCACGCGTTCACCGTACTTATCGATCCATCTCCCGAGTAAGGGTTTGAATACTATACCTATAATCCCGCCGATAGTGAGCAACGTTGCGATTGCCTGTGTTGGCTGCATATACACGGTGATCAATACCCACGGAGCGAAGGTCATGAATAACTGTTTTCTCGTGCCGAACATCACGGTTAGGATGTAATACAAATAGTACTCTTTCCGGTAAACAAGTTTTGTTTTAAACGGGACGGGCATATTTTTTTTCATCCCGAATATTAACCCCGCAGCGAGAAGCAGGAATACAGCGGAAATTATGAATGCCGTGGGAAAGTTTAACCTCAAATATTTGAACCCCAGAAAAATAAAGAAACTACCGGCAATCGCTGCGAAATTACCCGCACCCTGTAACTGCCCAAGCCGGCGGCCGGTCTTCCCATCCCTCGCGAGTTCCATCCCGATATCCGAGGTTAACGGCAAAAATATGTGCTGGCCTAAACTGAAGATAAACAGCCAGGCAAGCATTACAGAAAAACTTTTTGCTGTAAGGGCAATTAATAATATCCCGATGGCAGCAAGAACCTGTGATACCGCTGCCAAAGTGCGGTTACAAAAGAAAAATAGTAGTGCAGATATAAAAACTACCATCACACCGGGAAGTTCACGCGGGAGTTCAATCACTGTCCTCTGCAGGCTCGTGATAGCGTATTGTTCATTCAAGAAGTTGTTGAATGTAGACTCCACAATACTTGACGCAAAGCCAATGAATACAGTTGCCAGTAAAAATAGCCAGAAGTCGCGGGGTAATGATCTTGCTTTATCTTTAAACTGTTCAATATACTTTTTCAAAAAATAATCCTTATGTTCTGTTGATACTATAGTTTATAACAAAAAATGTGTTAAGTTGTTATAATATTGATTATGAATATATTTATCGTAGTTATAATTTTACTCTGTATCCCTGTTACGGGATATACCGCCACGTCAATCGATGCGGATAATACAAATATACAGTATATCGGCCGGATAGATTTTAGTAACCCAAAAAAACCTGCGTTTGACTGGTCCGGCGCGTATATTTACGCAAGGTTTACCGGTACCTCATGTAAGATCAGGGTACAGGAGCCAATGGCGGATTGTTGGTATAACGTTTTTGTTGATAACGCAGCGCAGCCGCTGGTTATTGGTTCGACAGTAGCAGCGGCAGTGGTATATCCTGTTGCCAGCGGGCTAGCGGATACCACGCATTCAATACTTATCACGCGAAGAAATGAAGCGTCACTCGGGAAAACACAGTTTCTCGGGTTTATCCTCGATACTGGGGAGGCATTACAGGCATGTCCCGCGCGTCCCACACGGAGGATTGAAGCAATCGGTGATTCAATCACCTGCGGGTATGGCAATATGGGCGCCGCGACGGATACTTTTAAAAAGTCTACGGAAAACAATTATCTTACTTACGAAGCAATAGCTGCACGGGCGTTAAACGCAGATTTTACAGTTGTTGCATGGTCAGGGAAGGGTGTTATACGCAACTACGACGATTCAGTAACGGCTTCCGCTACGCCATTACCTATGTATTATTACCGTACATTGGGGAATAGTGTTAATTCCTCAACCTGGACTTTTATACCTCAACCACAGGTTATTACGATACATCTTGGGACTAATGATTTCTCAACTAGCCCGAATCCCAGCCAAACACAGTTTGAGAACGCGTACCTCGCATTTGTCCAACAGATACGGTTAAGGAATCCTGATGCGCATATCGTATGTATTTACAGTACATTAATAAAAAGCGCGGTCAAGCCGTATATCCAGGATGTGGTAACACAATCGGGGGATAGTAAAGTACATTTCGCGGATCTCGGAGTTACGCTTAACTATCCCGCAGACTGGGGTGCCAGCGGGCATCCAAACGTAAGCGGGCATCAGAAAATGGCAAATGCGCTGGTACCGTTGATACAAAACTTTTTTGTTGCGGATTCAACTCCGGTTAATACCGCACCGGAAACGCCGTATACACTTACCGGCAGCAGTTATACTCTGACGAATACCACCTGCACGTTTAATACTGCCGCCACCGATCCTGATGGTGATAATGTGAAGTACCGGTACGACTGGGGTGACGGAACTACAACGGAGACTACACTGCAAACTTCTGGAGTAACGGTATCCGTACAGCATTCATGGCCCGCAATCGGGCAGTATAGTGTTAAAACAAAAGCTGTTGATGAGCATAACGAAGAATCCGCGTGGTCAGCTGTATTAACCGTGAGGGTATCTTCCGTAACGTATTACTGCACTCTCAGCACCTCAATAAACCAGGTTGAGTGGGGATACATAACAAAAACACCGGAGAAAAGTGTTTATATTAAAGGTGAACAATTACAACTTACTGCTGTCCCGTCTGAAGGTTATAGGTTCACGAGTTGGTCCGGCGGGGTGACGAGCGAAACAAATCCATTGACCTTAGCATTGGCTACCAATACCGCAGTAACCGCAAATTTTGAGATCATCATCCAAAGTACTTTTAGTTTAACCATAAATATATCCCCTACCGGTGCGGGGGCCGTTACAAAACAGCCGAATATGATACATTACTCATCGGGGACTACGGTAACGCTTACCGCAAAAGCGGCAGAGGGTTATGCTTTTAAAGAATGGGCCGGTGATGTTATGAGTACGTCTAATCCAGTAACGTTTAAGATGTCTTCCCCAAAAACTCTTACCGCCGTATTTGACGTGCGGGCGGTTGAGCAAGAAGATACTGTAAAACCTGCGGAAGTTCATATCGGTTCAAGCGGGGGTATCCGCAAAAAAATCGGTGAGTTAAAACAAAAAATGTCTTCCACAGGACAGTGATATGAACTTATACAAAAAAATATGTACTACCGCGGTTCTGGTGTATATCCTCGCAATCCCTTCTTCTGTGGTAGCTGCCTCAAAGATGGATCTCGGGGTAACATTAGGTACTTACGGTATCGGCGCAAAGGTTGGGTTTACCAATAATTTTGCAGCGGAACTACGGTATGCACTTGAACCAGATGTGCATAACACATCCTTCCGTGGATGTTATTTGTTCTTACAAAATAAGAATTTGTCACCGTTTGCCGGGGTTGAGTACGGGTTGATAGATTTTGTAGCGGAAGATATCACGGGTACTGGGAATATGATGAACGCTTTTATCGGGAGTGAATTACGGTTAAAACCCTGGCTTGCATTAAATATTGACCTCGCGTATTCGTATGTCACGCTTACCTCGGGGGATTATAGTGTTGCCGGGCCGGAATGGTTGTTCAATGCAGGTATTGTGTTTTACCTTAAAACTAATTAATAATTATAGAATAAGGATGGGGGTAATAAAAGAATGAGAGAACAAAAAATGTGTGTTTTAGCAGCGGTATTGGTAGCTTTAACTGTAATACCGGTACTTGCAGCGGATGATGAACCCGAGGATGTGAGCTCAACAATAACAGCGGCGGTACAACCGGTGAGTATAACAGTATCGGGTGCTGTGTTTATTGACAAAAACGGGAATAATGTTATGGATCCCGGCGAAAACGGTATTGAAGGTATACAAATAACTGATGGTGTAAGTATTATCCTTACCGGCAAAGACGGGACGTACAAAATCGTTGCAGACTACATAAAATCACCGTTTGTATATGCCACCCAGCCTAACGGTTACAGATTCGCAGGGAAGTTTTATACATATATCACAACAGTAACTGCTGTGATGACGTCAAACTTCGGGATTGTCCCGGTTGAGGGTTCAACCTCACCTGATCATACGTTTGTGCATATAACGGATATCCATATCGGCAGAGGCGGGCTTGGCACTGTTTATGATAATGCAGTGAAAGAGATTAACGGATTAACCCCAAAACCTGCGTTTATAACAGCTACCGGCGATCTTGTGAATGCAGGGAAGGATACAAAAAGTTATGAAAAGTATGCCGATATCATAAGTAAGTTTAACCTTCCGATATACAACGTTTTGGGAAACCACGATATACCGGTAAAGAATTATGAAATGTTCTTAGGCCCTGCGTATTACTCCTTTGATTACGGTACCCGGCATTTTGTTGTGGTCAACTGCAAAGAAGAGAACAGGTATACGCCATGGCTTATGCAGGACCTGGAATTGAATAAAGACAAAGAAATTGTGGTGTTCCAGCACTACCACCCGGAGAAAAAGTTGCTGGATTTACTGTCAAAATATAACACCAGGGCATTATTATTCGGGCACTGGCATTCTACACGGACAATAATGTACGGTAAGATAATGATTATCGCTACACAATCATGGTTATTCGGGGGTATAGACTTTTCACCAAAAGGTTTCCGTGTGATAACATTCAAAAACGGTAAATTATCGGCCGAAATTAAGTACTCTGGAATTACGCGCCACGCAGTTATCGCAAGTCCCGCACAGGAAGTTCGGGCAGGTGAGGATATAGATATACGTGTTAACCTGTACGATACGGTATCCGGTATCGCTGCGGTTGAGGCGAAGATCGATAACGGTAAATCTTTGGTATTAACCCCGCAAGGCGGATGGTTATGGAAAACCCAGGTACCTGTCCCGGGTAAAAAGTTGTCAACGGGTAAACACATAGTATCTATAAAAGTTCACGGGGTGGATGGTTCAACACTAGGCATGTCTTCTGAGTTTATGATAACTAAAACCCCGGTGGTAACTTCCCCGAAGTTGGTTAGCACAGTGTATGCCGGTAACAATACAGCGTTCTCATCACCGGCAATATACAAAAACACAACAATTGTTGGAACACAGGATGATAGGACAGTAGATACCAGCGCAATTGTTGCAGTTGATAACACAGCGGGTAAAGTTGTGTGGAAGTACGGTACTGACAGTGCGGTCATCGGCAGTGTTGTGATAAACAACGGTATTGCTTATGGTATTTCCGTTACGGGTACGTTGTACGCGGTAAACGCAGAGGACGGTGTATTACGCTGGAAGTATACATTGAACGCTCCGGAACAGCGCTGGGTATACAATGCTCCGGAAGTAAAGGACGGGGTTGTATATTTTGGTGTACCGTCACAGTTTGTTGCGTTAGATGCGAATACCGGATACCAAGTATGGGCATCAACGGGGTTAGGCAGTACGGACTGGATAAGTACGAGGATGGCACCGTATAGCGACGGAAAAAATGTGTATATTGCATTTAACTGGCACGGCGTGCTTAACGCTGTGGATAAAACTACCGGGAGTACTGTTTGGCGGTATAAGTTCGGCGGGCGGTATACCAGCGCAAAAGTCGCGGAGAACGGTAACTTAATATACTTCACAGCGGATAAAAAATTATACGCTATCGATAAAAGTACAGGCGGTGTAGTGTGGGCGTACACGGTTAAATCGCTGTGGAACGCATCAGAGCCGGTAGTAACCTCCGACGGGACCGGGCTTATCATCGGTACATCCGATGGGCAGGTGGTTAGATTAAACACCGCAGCGGGAACAAAAGTGTGGGAGTATCAAACCGGTAAAGAAATCGGGTGTTCATTACCCTACCGCAGTGCGGGTGTCAGCGCAGTGATGTCCTCACCGTTAATAGTAAATAATATGGTGTATGTCGGTTCAAATGATGGTAATGTTTACGCGCTGGATGCCGGGACAGGTGAAAAAAAGTGGGGATACACTCTTGGCGTGCCGGTAGTATCAAAACCGGTAGTTGAAGGGGATAAGGTTGTTATCGCAGCTACAGACGGGAATATCTATACACTCGAACAACCTAAATAGACAGTCCTTGATTTATTCGTGAGTATGTTTTATAATACTCTGCGTTCCGGTTTTTTGGGAGCACGGATTCCCCGGTAGCTCAATTGGTAGAGCACCTGACTGTTAATCAGGTGGTTGATGGTTCGAGTCCACCCCGGGGAGTTTTTTAGTTATAGTCCTACTCATTTCAAAACGTTTCACTAGTGCCATCTTTTACCATCCTGTACATTTTACCGCTTTAAGTACACTATACCTTTGACTACAAAGATGTTTCAATTTGTTTCACTGTTATCATTTAGTAATGGGGAACGTGCATGTTTTTATTGAAAGGGGGATTTATATGTGTACAGGTATTCGGATTTTGTTAAGTTAAGTTAATACTTTTTCTAGGATTCCTGAAAAAATCCGCTATAGTTATATACTGAAAATCTCCTTTATCCTTTATTAAGTTATTTGTTTGTAGAATGACTGTTTTCTGTGTCTTTTTATATCTTCTTCCAAACAAATCTAGTGAAGTTAAAAGTACAGGAGAATTTCCAGATTTTACTTCTATGGCAATTAATTTGTCTCCGGCTTGAATTACGAAATCTACTTCATCGTCTCTGTCACGCCAATAAAAAAGTTCACCACCTATTTCTTGAGCAATAGCTAGTAGTTTCACTCCTATAGCATTTTCAGTCAATCTACCCATCAACGCTTTGTCCTTCAGCGTAACCTTATAACCAGTGCCTCTCGTGGCAGTAACTAATGAATTATCCCATACCAATATTTTTGGGGTGGATCCTCTCTGCTTGATTCTGCTGCCGCTGTATTTCTCCAGAGGGGATAATAGAAACGCATTAGATAATAACCTTAGATAAGACGCTATTGTTGTAGTATTCCCGGCATCCTGCAACTGGCCAAGCATTTTTTGGTAGCTGATTATTTCAGCAGGATGTACCAGCCCAATGCCGAGTAGCTGGCGTAACAATGCGGGTTTGGTAATCGCCGACATGAGCAGTACATCTTTTGACAGGACAGTTTCTATCAACGAATCTCTGATATATTTTGACCATCTTGGCTCATCATCACGCAAAGGAATTGCTCCGGGGTATCCTCCAAAATAAAGGTATTCCTCTATTTTCATTTTAAAGTATTCTTCACATTCAGGAAATGACCAGTGGGTATGCCTGTGGATTTCAAAACGTCCGGCTAGGCTTTCAGTCAACCCTTTTTGCACTAAAAGTGATGAAGAACCTAAAAGAATAACTCGTATCGATTTTTTTGTTCTCTTATCTTCATCAAACAATTTTTTTACAACTTCACTCCAGCGCGGTATTTTTTGTACTTCATCAAGTATAAGAAGTGTTTTACTTCTTTTCTTCTCGTATAATACCCTGGCTTCATCCCATTGCGCTGTAATCCAATCAATAGTAGGGGTATTCGGCAAGTCTGCGGTTTTATAAAGTTTTGGCCCGGCCCACTTCTTGTATAACTGCAGAACGAGAGTTGTTTTTCCAACCTGTCGCGGCCCTATAACAACCTGAATTAGATTCGGTTCTCCATGCGACCTTTTATCCAGTTCATCAAACAGGAACTTTCTGATATATTCTTTCATAATGCAAAAATAATAGCATGTCAGGAAACATCTGTCAAACGAATAACTCAATCCATTGAGTTATTCGTTAATATTACCACAGAAGCGTTTATGTATTAAATGGATGTGTTTTAACATTGAAAAGTGACCCACTTCTAACATCCAATATTGACCCAGTCTGTAGTTATTGTTACCGTCGCAATCGTTATACATACTCCCGTGTCATTTCTGAAGATTAAATTGGGGCAATTACCAGGGCTATTTTACAATGTTATCTTCACAACTTCGTACTCTCCAATTCTTGGGAGTACAAACTTTACAGTATTTCCTTTTTGCGTGAATTTAAGTTTTTTCCCGGACCACAACGCGGTGACAGATTGTATTTTGTTCTTAACCTTGAGTTCAACCTCGACGTAGTGCACAGGTATAATTTGTTCAATCGGCCGTTTAGTTTCGGATGTGAAGTTCACGAAGTATGCATAAACATCACCGGTTTCTTTACTTTTCCTTACCGTAATCTCGATAGATGTCGGTGTATTGGTAAGTTTTACCTCAACCCCGGCTAATGATTTCAATATATTCCTTGTTATACGATAAAAGTCGGGAAGGTTAAACCTGGCTAATGCATGTCCTACAGTTCCGGCAAAAAAGATTGACCGTCCTTTACCATACTTGTTCTCAATAAGGAACGGTTTCTCAGACTTCTTCGGTGCACCGGCATACCGTCCCAGCAGCGGTTCATAAAACTTTATTGGCGCTGCGAGTTTGGTGGTTACATTCAACCCGTGGATGGTAGAGACAATATAGTTTCGTTTATTCAACCCCTTTACACTAAAATGGTTAGGATTTGCTGCGTAAATAAAGTCCCAGTTCAGCGGGCCGAACGGCGTACCAACACTTTGAATACCCATAACATCTGCTAGTTGCAGGTTTTTACACTTCTTTCCTTTTTCATCGTACAACGATGTTTCAAACGAAGACAAAATGTTCCCGCCGGAATTGACAAACTTTTTCACGCCGGTAACAACATTCTTTGACATACACGCAACATTGGGGAATACTACCAGTTTGTACTTCGGGTCGATATTCTCAAGCGCTTTTTCGTCGATAACATCAAACGGTACATGGTTCCTCGCAAGAATAGCGTAGAACCCGTAAAACTCTTCCAGTACATTCCCAGCTTTTTCAGCTTTCATCTCTTTTGTAAAATCGGTCAGCGGTATTTCAGAACCGGTATAATAATTCCCTGTTTGAGCAGGCCACACCAACGCAACGGATGCCAACGACGCGGTGTTTATAAACAGTTCAGGATACTTTTTGATAAACGCATTGTATTTCTGCAGTACCTTCATCTCGTTCGGGTAACACTCCGGATCATCCGAATACGAAATATTCACGTTCGATTGATGCGTAATTGTTTGGCTGTACAGAATACTGATCTCACCAGCGGGTAAGGTTGAGAAATTCCAGGGTTTATGCCCCGTTGCACAGAAAACTACTGATGGTTTACCGCCCGCCAGTCCATTGATCAATTTCGAGGTAGCTCCGGGTTTGTAAATAGACTCGCGTAGCTCGCCGATAAGAAACCCGCCCTCTGTTCCGAGCATATCGGTAACTTCGATGATTTTACGGTTATTCCTGCCTGTTGGCCAGTCCGGAGATATCGTGTTGCCGTTCATGTAAAGCAACGTATCAGGGTTCGCTTGTTTTATCACGCGGTTGGATTCAGCAAGAAACGCGTGCATACTTTCCGACTGGAACTCTAAGAGATCGTACCACTGAGGGTTATCGCGCTGGGAAACAAGCTTAGTTTTCGAAGGTAGTTCATACCCATACTTTTTTTGGAACGCGGTTTTGCACGCGGTGCAATAACACGTGTCCGCCAAAAATATAGGCCCGTCAAAAAATATGCCGTCCACCCCGCAGGACGCGAGGTCACGTACGACTTTGAATACCCGTTCCCGCCATGGACTGTTGATGCAAAATGAAGTATTTCTGCTGTAGAGGTTGTCTACGGCAATGCCGTCCTCTTTCCTCTGTACCCAAGCCGGCATAAGATCGATATACTTAGTATTTTCGGAGTGAACGTTGTAGTACACGATTACCCGCGTTTTTTGTTTCCGTGCATGCTCAAGATATTTTTTTAAGGATACTGAATCAATTTCTAGAGAATGGTCCCATGGTACATGAAATATTTCTTCAGGAAGATCGCTTCCCCCGCGTTTAAACGCGTAGTTTATCAAATGTTCGGCATTACCGCCGAGTTTTTTAAGGGTTTGTATTTTCTTTGTAAAATCATCAAACTTATCCGGGAATTTTATTATCCGTATCGGCTCCGTAAGCCACCATTTCTTTTCGCTCATGATATCCTCCTACAAAATATTATCTTTGCAATTTCCATACATCTTTCCCCATATTGTTTCCTGCAACCACCCATAAAGCATCGTTGTGCGGATTCCAGCCGCCGATAAGCCACATTTTTCCTTTAAATACCAGCGCGCCTGCCCCGTCCCGTGGTGCATAAGTTGTTGTAGTTACCGACGATAGGATTATACACATCCTTGTGTCAAAATTCAATGCAATAATGGGTCGTATTTGGATGCAAACTCACAGGCGTTTATCGGCTGTTATTCCAATCCCGTTTTTTACTCTTTCACAAAAAATAGGTATAATATTTGCAATCAAATCGGAGGAACGGACTATGAGTACAAAACACAGCGAAAATAGAACAACAATAAAGAGCAAATCCTCTACTCTACTGATAGACGCGAGAATCAAAGAGCTGGACGACTGGAGAGGCAAGACGCTCAATCACACTTAACGATTTCAATGCTTATATGCGCCAGTTCGTGTACTTCTTTCAGCAATTCCTTGTATACATCCAATTCTTTAGGCTCTTTTGCAACCAAAGATATAATGCACGAATACCTGTTTTGTTCTACTTTCCAAAGATGTAAGTCAGATATTTTTGTGTCATTATCATTTTCTACTATCCCTTTGATTTCTTGCTGTAACTCTTCATTGTTTCCGCTGTCCAACAAAATCGTTGCAGTATCTCTCAATAATTGAAATGACCAGCGGAAGATTAGTATCGAACTTACAATACCCATCAACGGGTCAAGAAAGTTTAACTGCATAAGTTTTGCACCTAATAACGCGACAATCGCGAAAACAGAAGTTAATGCATCAGCGATCACATGTAGATACGCCGATTTCATGTTCAAGTCGTGTTCCAGCTGGTGGGTATGACCGTGTTCATGGTTGTGGTCATTATGATGATCATGATGGTGATGATGTTGTCCCTGCTTATCGAAACTTAGTATCGCTGCGCAGGCAACGTTTACAAGTAATCCCAAACCCGCAACTAGTAATGCTTGGTTATACTGGATAACCAGGGGATGCAATATTCTATCAACAGAAAAGTATACTACGCACAGGCCAACTATTCCGAGCAAGATTGCGCTTGTATATGCCCCGAGAATTTCGATTTTCCATGTACCAAAAGTATAATCAGTATTATTCTTCTGTTTTTTCGCTATAAGGTACGCAAAAAGCGTAATTGTTAAAGCGCTGGCATGAGTTGCCATGTGCCATCCATCAGAAAGTAAAGCCATTGAGTTAAAAATGTAGCCAAACACGATTTCAGCCAGCATGGTTAGTTCGGTGATTATGATAACAACAAAAACTTTTCTAAAATTTGATTCTTTGACTTCATGAAAGTTGTGCGGGTGCTGATAAACTTGTATATTACTGTGGTGCATTTCGGTATTTATACTCCCTTTATTAAACAACTCATATCACAAGCATTATAACAAAAATCAGTATTATAAGGTAATTATCAAACCTTAACAAGAGGGTCAAATATTGCTATAATTTAAACATACACAAGCATGAAAGGATAAATACAGCCTATGATAAAGCGACGTGTCCGCTCAGGCTCTGAATTCTGCAATAAGTGCGGTATAGCAAATAATAGCGAACACTCTTGGTTACGCTCCCGGTCCAGTTTTCGATACATCCCTATACTTTGCCCCAAATGTTCGAAGACATTATCCAAGGATGTAAAAGAATTTATTAAGAACTGGCTGCATTTCAATCTCCCGCGTTGACAATATAAACATCAGACCGTCCCCCATGGGCGGCAGTATAAGATATCCAGTTGCCGGAAGCGTCTGTTAACGGATGCGGGTGGGAATACTGCCCCGGGAGGCTTCCCCACTCGGTATTGTGCAAACAAATAGGTTCCAATTTCGGCTCGCTTTCTGTGCCATCTCCATAATATAACCATTGAAGCTTGTCACGGGAAAAGAATCCGTCGATGATCAGCGCCGGCTTGTTTGGTAACGGCGTATTGTGTCCATAAAAACTGGATTCAGGAAATACCCTCTCCCAGACTGTGTTACCGGTTGGCGTGGCCACTCCGAAATACTCCCCGCCGCTTTCCGCTTTTCCATGATAGCACATGGCAGACCCGTCCCAGAGCCACGCTTGGTGGCTTTGAAAATATCCTGGATAATATGTCTTCAACGGGCGGATCTTTCCTGTCTGTATGTCAAGCAACCAGATGCGCGATGTATGTCCGTCGCCCTTACCCCAGTATCCCGGCGGGAGATCCAGATCGAAATACAGCAGCCCGCCGTTGGACGGACAGAACGCGCAATGAGCGGACTGGGCCGGCGAAGGGTGTTCGTAAAGAATATCCATTATACCGCTTCCATCCATTGGTACACGGATCAAACGAAGGCGGTGTAAATATTCGCGATAGCGTTTTTGAGGAATTAGTGGCCATTGGCTGCCCCGCATCTCCGGGTGAGCTGAGCTTAGTGTGATTCCCACGTACTTCTCATCGGGAGAAACGCTTGGCGCTCCGAATATCCATTCATCGCCGCAGTCGTCCAAGATAATCCGCGCATCGCAGGTGTGAATATCCACTGCCATGATGCGCCTCTCAATAGTGAACACTACTACACCAGATTTCGGGGCAATGCTGACACGGTTACCGCAAATTCCGCGGCCATCAACGTCGGCAAAGGTGAGGCACATCCCGCGGTGAATATAATTACGGTCGCCGACGCCCGGTGCGCGCCAAAGCGCTTTCAAGTCGCCTGTCTCGGCCTCTGCGGCAATAACCCATGTAGATCCTTCACGAACGGAGACGAACACCATGTATCGTCCGTCAGCGGAAAAACCTGAATTCGTATGATACGTAGGAGTCTGATTGATCCGTCCGGTGGTGGTCAAACGACGCACGGAGCGCCCGGTCAACGCATCACTATAAGTTTCTGACTCATTCCAAGTATCGCCGATCTTCATGCCTTCCTCCAACTAACACCTTTTTCTTTGTAGGATTCTACACAGACTTATAATTTCTCAACCATTTGGTGGAAACGTTTTTCAATTTCATTACAGAAAACAGTATCTGACAACCTGATATTCATCATTTCTTCATCGCTCAAAGGTTTTGTTTTTGGCGATAATAACTTAATTGATAACGCTTCTGCGAACACAAGTTTATTCCCAGCCAGCGCTTTGACTTCTTTGAAAACATTTTCGTATCCGAATGTAGTATCCTTATTCTCTTCATCACTTCCGCAAGTGGTTACAAAAATAAGTTCCACGATACTTTTCATAAGCGCGAGGTCCACGAAAATTACTCCAATTTATTTTACTCGGTTTTTGTTTTTCGCGCCACAGGGGGTACCCCTTGTGATGTTACTAGTTCCTTAATATTTAATAGGTATCTAACTTAAGGTCACTAACGCTGAGAAATTGGGATCCTTATACCCAATCAAACAGGTTATGACATCGTTTAGTTGTCAATTGAGTTGAAAATTGAATATTGATATACTTAAATCAAAGAACTGGGAAAGACATTTGAGAATAGATATTTATCAGGTTATAAAGGACAATTATACCGTGCGGACTACCGGCGTATTTAATGACAAACTGCTTACCGTATCAATAATATTATCGATTACGGTACATTTTCTTATGTTTTACTTACCGAGGGTAATGATTGTTGAAGACGAGATTAATCCGTTGGACTATAAACTTGTACAGTTAGTGGACATGGAACCTCTGCTTCCAATGATGCTGAAATCTGAAAATGCAGACGGCGAACTTAAACCCGTAGAGCAAACTCCCAAAGAAGTAAAGGAACTACCCAGAGAAGTAGCAAAACCAGTTACTGAATTGCAAAATTATTCTAACTACCTGCCCTTTTTTCAAGTAGCAAGGCTGCCTGAATTTATACAAAAAGTTAAGCCGGAATATCCATTAACCGCAAGGGTAAGAGACATTGAATCTAGTGTAATTGCGGAAGGATATATTGATGCTGAAGGTAAGATGAGGAAAGTTGTTATTGTGAAAAGCGGTAGTACAGAATTTGATGCCGCAGTTATTGCTGCTTTGTACAAATCAAAATTTAAGCCAGCAATTTCGAAAGAAGGGAAGCCGGTAGCTGTTAAAGTACGGATTCCTTTTAAGTTTGAACTTGAATAACAGATTAGGAGGAAATGTTTTATGGCAGGAATGTCGTTTCTTGAATGGTTTAAAATGGGCGGAATATTCATGTGGCCGCTACTGATATTTTCAATAATTGGCCTGGCATACATAATAGAACGAAGCGCCGTCTTTCTTATGGTTAAAATACAACCGGGAATGGAAATTGAAGATATGTTTGCAAAACTCGACGAAAAAGATGTTGAATCTGCGAAAAAAGTGTTGGCTAAGCACAAAAACGCATATATTACAGAAGTCATGGCGGCAGGGCTTGATATGCTGGACCAGACAATTGAAAGAATGGAAAAATCGATGGAAGCGTGTATCAATATTAAAATAAAAATTCTTGAAAAACGGCTAAACATGCTCGTAGTAATCAGCAACCTCGCGCCACTAACCGGATTTTTGGGAACCGTATCCGGTATGATAAACGCGTTCAAATCTATTGCCGTAGCAGAAGAAGTTTCTACCCAGCTTGTTGCCGCGGGTATTTATGAAGCGCTGATTACAACAGTTGCCGGGCTTGTTATAGCTATAGTGGTGGTAAGCGCGCATAGCGTTTTTATGAACACTGTGGATAACTTTATCAACGATTCTGAACGGTTAACAAATAGGTTGGTTGAAGTGCTTATAGAAAAAAAGATTAAGTAAGAAGAGTTTTTTATGATCAAAGTAAGGCGCAGAAATAACGAGATACCGATGTCGTCAATGTCAGACATAGCATTTTTACTTATAATATTTTTTATTGTCACAATGTCTTTTGTATACAAAAGCGGGTTGAATATACTGCTTCCAAAAAAGGGCGCGCAACCGCGGGTGGTAAGTGTTAATGAAGTGTTCCAGCTTGAACTTAACGCTGTCGGGCGGTTGTCTCAAAACAAGATAAATATTAGCCTTGATAGCATGAAGTTTGGTACCAGAACCGGTGCTATTATCAAGGTGGATAAAGCGTGTAAGTATGCAAATGTTATTGCGTTGATTGAACATTTGCAGAAAAACGGGGTTTACAGGATCTCGCTTAAAACATTATGATAAAGATTAGGCGTAGAAAAGTTAATATTCCGGTCTCGTCAATGTCAGACATTGCGTTTTTATTATTAATATTCTTGATGGTAACTACACTGACATCGTCACAAAAAGCTGTTACTGTAACTCTGCCGCAGGTTGTAAAAGCGAGTAAAATAGACGCAAAGAAACGGATAAATGTGTATATAAAAAAAGACGGGAAGTTGTTTTACAACAGTAAGCAGGTAGATACGGATAAACTTATGGATATACTGGAAAACCTGGCAGTGTTCAACAAACACGCAACTGTTTTTTTGTACAGCGACGTTGATACTGAGTATCGGCACGTTGATTCCGTAATACAGATACTAAAAAATGTTCAGATACGAAACTGCGTGTTTGCAACGAAGAATGTAACTTCGCAGGTTAATAATGCTAAGTAAACTATCAAGGTGTAATTGACAATGGCAACAAAACTTAACTATCTACTAATACTATCATTCATTCTCATACATGTTTCTACAGGTTATTCATATGAAATAACGGGGAAACTGTACGATTCTGTTACAAACATCGTGTTGACTGACGGGTATATTGAAATATACGGTACAGAAAAATATGCACAAACTTCTGCTGACGGTACGTATGTATTGACAATTCAGCCTACAGGGCATTACCTGTTGTCATTCCATGCAATGGGATATGAATCAAAACAAACGGAAGTTGATGTTATCGCTGATATTAATCTCGATGTTGCACTACATGAGGGGAACGTCCCGTCTCTTAACGAAATAGTGGTTTCTGCAGAAAAAGAAAAAGCTGTTGTTTCAAAACAGGAAGTTAGGAAAGAAGAAATTCAGCGTGCAATGAAAAACTATTTTGATGATCCATTAAAGATATTGCAGACAATGCCTGGTGTAGTACGTGCAAATTATTTTAGTTCAATGATGTACGTACGCGGGGGAGAACCTTGGGAAAACGCAGGTGTTTGGGATGGTATTTACCTGCCGGTACTATACCATTACGGCGGCTTGTTAAGCGTGTATAACCTCTCACTTATTGAAAACATAGCGTTTTATACCGGTGCATATCCCGCTATTTACGGTAATGCATTATCGTCAGTAATAAATGTAAATAACCGGAGAGGGGATTATAAAAAAATTAAAGGTTCATTCACTCTTGGGTTGATAAGTTCTAGTTTGAACCTTGAGGTACCGGTGCCATTGCTGGAAGAATCGTCGTTTATCATCGGGATGAGAAGGACTTACTATGACCTTCTTCTCAACCTGCTTATAAATAAACAGGGAATAATGTTTCCTTATTACTACGATATTCAAGGTAACTTTACTTTCAAAACCGGGAAAAGCAAGTTTACGTTATCCGGCTTGTATTCTTTTGAGGAGATTAACATGGCTGTAAATCCCAGTACCGGTATTGCAGCCGGAGTTTCAGTCTCAGCATTGTCATTGAGCGAAACGCCTGTGGTGTCATTACAGTGGCTGTACAAACCAGCGGAAAGTTTTTATCTTAACCTTATTGCCGGATGGACTAAACAATACTCAAAAAGTGATTTAAGCGCTGACCTATCCAGTTTTTCAATCACTGATGAATTAAACATATCCGCAACTAAAGTACAATACTTTTATTTGTATAACTACAGTACGTCATATCTTTACAACGTGAAGCCGGTATTTCATTTCATACCTTCGGAAATACAGCATTTACAGGCGGGGATTGATGTCCAGCAGTATCCCGATATCAAAGAAGTGTTTGATATGGAATATAGCTATACCAATCTGAATAACAGAAACCGGGTAGTAAAAACTGTGATGGAATCTACTTCTACCGCAACTCTTTACTGCCCGTTTATTCAGGATGAGATAAGCTTGTTCAATGAAAAACTTACGCTCCTTCCGGGTTGCCGGATGACTTACCTGGACTTTAATGGACAGACTGTCACTGAGCCACGGTTTTCTGCTGAGTACAGTATTTCACAAAACGATACTGTAAAACTTGCAGTTGGGAAAGTTACACAGTTTATCGCTGAACCGCGGGTGTTAAAAGATAAGGATAAATCTGGTTTAAAGCTTCCGGAAGCATGGCATTATGTTGCTGGTTATGAAAAAGATATTGCAGAAGGAGTTTTATTACGGACAGAACTGTTCTATAAAGATTATAGTAACCTGATATTATTTGAAAGTAATAATTTTAATTCTACTGCTTCTAATAATATGTACGGCTATTCCCGGGGCCTGGAATTATTTGTTGAAAAGAAAAAAAGTGGTAATACAAACTTGTCCGGATGGATAAGCGCAGCGTTGCTTGACTCGCGGCGTGTTATTTCATCTAAACTTTCATCAGGTAGTATTATTCCTGTGAATGAAGAGTTTTATCCGGATCAAGACAGGCGGTTTAATATGTCTATTGTAGTGGACTGGAAAATATCAACGAAACTGATGTTATATTCTGAGTTTGATTATACTACCGGCAGCCCGTATACTCCAATAACCGGTGCTACAAAAAGAGTATATAGTTCCGGGAACGTGTCGTATCAGCCTGTATACGGTAAGTATAATTCAGAACGGCTTCCTGACTACCATACGCTTGACGTCAAGCTGGATTATAAGTTTAAATCGTTTGGCATAGAGTCATCATGTTTTTTACAGGTTAATAACTTATATAATCATACAAATGTTATGGGTTACGATTACTCCCGCGATTATTCAGTAAAAACAGAACGAAGTTACCTGGGATTATTGATAGTTACCGGCCTGGAATTTGTATGGTAACGGAACAAATTCATAAGTCTTTTGTTTTCATTTGACAGGAAATTCAGTAATCCTTAAATTTGTCCATCCGTAAGGGATTAATTCAAGATCTTCAACTTGTTTAGAGTTATTAATTTTTTGGCCTTTAACTTTTACTGTAACCGGTACTTTTGCAGATTTAAAAACAAAATCATTTATTTTATAATCAATAAATTTTAAATTACTAACATTTTTTTTCATAAGTGCATAATTCCATGGAGTTGTTGGCCGGATTTCCCAATCAGCATGAGGGAGTTCCCTGTATGGTGTATTTTCATTTATACGTTTCCATTTTTCACCGATTTTTAATGAATAAATAATTGGCCCGCGTTTTATTGCTACGGTATTATTCGGTCTTTTCAGAACCTCTGGTTGCATCGGATATTTTAGCGTAATTATAGTCAACCCGCTCCACTTTTTGTTAATCCTAAAAAAATGGCCGGGTTTCACAGTATCTCCCAGTGTTTTATTATTAACTTTAATAAGTGCTTTCCTGGCCCACGATGGGATTCGTAAAGATAAAGGAAATCTTACTGTTTTATCAGTTTTAAGTTTTATTGTTATAGTATCGCTGAAAGGATAGCTTGTTTCTATACTTGCTTCTATCTTACTGCCGTTGATATTAGTGATTACTTTACTCGGAGCGTAAGCACAAACTGCTAAACCGTTATCTTTTGATTTCATCCATAAATGCGCAGTGAATTTAGGCCATCCCTGGCTCAGATTTGCGGTACAACACCCGAAGTGAGGTTCTAGCCCAAAGATATTTGCATCAGGCCCGTTTGTTGTCCACACAGGGTTGGGATTTATTACACACTCAATTTGATTAACCTGCTGATCGTATTGGTGTGCCCACATATCAGGTGAAAATGTTGCGGGTAATGCATTAAACGCAATTAGTTCCAGCCTATCTCCAAAAACTGTATCTCCTAAAATTGATAATAATATTTCTAATGAATACATATATTCTACAACTGCGCATAGCTCTGTTCCCTGAACAGGATTTAACCCTGCTAAACACTCATCACCTGAAAAAACACCTGTAACCATTCCATGATATTTATCAAGTTTATCGATCATCTCATACACTGTTTGTTTGTCAATATTATCGCCGGTCATCTGATAAATTAATGCGTGCGACTTTACTGCCATTGCGTTATTCACAACGTGGCCCATGTAATTCCATCCACCCTTGGGTGTTGCTTTTGTTATTGGCCAGTTTTTAAAGTAATTACCCCAGTTAAAACCCTGAGCATATAATTTTATGGCTAATCTCAGCAGCCAGTCTTCCTTCGTTTTCTGATATAACCAATAAATTGGTATCAGTGCCTCGAACCATCTGGAATGCGCCCAGTTATTTACTGTGTTTTTGTTTATATGAACATTAATATTCTTACATGCTTTTTTTACTACATCTACAATTTTTTCATTTTTGGTTACGTCATAATACTGTGTCAGGACTTTTAACACTAAAAACTGTCCCCATAAATCATAATTTTTGTAATACGGCCCAAGCCATCCGTCGTCCTTCTGGTTGGAAATAATATAAGACATGTATTTATTTACTTTATTTATTAGTTTTTTATCCCGTAATAAATAGGCAAGAGGTAGAACACCGTCCAGCCAGTACGGAGCCCTCTCCCATCCTTCGGCATCACCGCCGAACCATTTACTGTTTTTTATATCAGGCCAAAATTCGTCAACTTTCCCGCTTAAGCTTTTTGCCTGGAGTTTAAGTTGATTTTTTAACCATCCCGAAGGCTGGATTTCTGTGATTGAAAGCGGAGTAAAAACAGGTTCTTTTATTAGCTTCATAAAACTTATCACCTTTTCTGATGTACTATGATATCTAGAGTACTCCCCATTGTCAATACCAGTCTATGAGATGAACAAGATATAGCCGTAGTCGTAATTTCTCTTTCCTTTTTGCTACTTTTTCCTTTCTCTTTGTTAATTCTGTGCATACTGTGGATAACCCATTTCTGTCTTTACTGTTTCGTTCCTGACGACAATAATTTTATTGACAACGCTTCTGTAAGCATAAGTTTGTCCTCTACTAGCGTTTTGACTTCTTTGAAAACATTTTCGGATCCAAATTTTGTATCCTTATTCTCCTCATCACTTCTGCAAGTGGTCACAAAAATATGTTTCCCGATACTTTTCATGTGTTTCCGTATAAACCCGCGTATCGGCGAGACAAGTTGGCCCATCCAGATAGGGGTTAGGATAATTACCCGGTCATAAGGCGCAGGATCGTGACTGGTACGTTTTGTCATTGTTCCTATACGCATAAGGGAGAGTAAGATTAATAACGGGAATAATTTTGGAACTGGTACTATAGCTTCAACATCGCACTGTAGTTCCCGGGCAAGCCGTTTCGCGGCGTATTCATTATTTCCCGTGAATGAATAATAATAAACTACCGTTTTTTTATATTACCACTACTACATTTACACCCGTTCTATTTTGTTGTTACCCGGGAAGTTTCATTACCAATGATAACTCAAACATGGAGACAGTAATAGTGTTGTAGTAGAACCTGAGTGTACAGTTTCTTTTCCGATGAACAGTTTGGCATCCAGCCTTAAATGCATATTGTGCTTAGCCCAAAACTCAATCCCAGTACTCATAATCGGCATAGGACCCTCAACGAATTCGTCATAACTGTATGTATAAGTAAGCCAGTAAGCATGAACTTCGTTATAATACAACCCTGCCCCAAAATATACCGAGAAATTAGTATCATAAAAAAAATGGTATTTCACAAGCATGGGAAACGAATAATGGCGGTCATTACCGAATCCTGTGTGCCTATATATATCATCTGGAAAATAGTTGTATGAATCACTTCGTGTATACGCACTTGAATTTAGTTCAACACCCCAGCCTTTAGGCCCTACAAACTCATAAAATATTCCAAAACCGTATACGGTAGATGAAGATAAATGAAAAACATCTCCGCCTGCTGTTATTCCTGCTCCCCCGACTTTAAGTTTTATTCCTGTATAGACAACTATATTTCCTGGTTCTACACGCCCGGTGTAATTATGAATTACCCTGCCAATAGATTTGTGGGCTTGTACTCTAGTGATTCGCAGTTGCCCAATTTTTGTGTTTTTATTCCAAATATCGAATACCTGTCTTTTTTCAATGTCGTCCAGCATCCCGCTGCCAACTGTTACAGTTCTCCCATCAACTTCTGTGATTTGTATCTGTTTAGTTAGACTGGTATCCAATTTTGTGGTACTAATTTCTGCTTGTGCTTTTGTGTTTATACCCACAATAAATATACTACAAAACAGTAATAAAACACATATTTTTTTCATTCTTCTAATTCCCTCTATCCCTTGCCTTACGGGGCAGGTTGTACAACCGTGTTGGAATCAAGAGTTACCGCAGTCTGCGACAATAATCTGCCGTTTATCGTTGCACCAGTATTCAGCGTAATTGCTGTTTGTGACAGTATCACCCCTTCAAAATGCGCGGTCGTATCAAGGGATACAGCACCAAAGGCCTGCCAGAAAATGTTTTTGGGTAGTGCACCGCCAGATAGTATCACATTCTTCGCAGCGGCAATGGTTAGATCTCCCGATATCTGGAAGATCCATACATCGTTTGGCCCACCCGAGAGCGTAACATCCGTCGGGATTAAAAGACTGGTACCCCATTTATATGTACCCGCGGGTAGTGTCATCCCGCCAATATTTCCCGCACCAATTTCGGTAAAATCAGCAGCTCGTCCTGCGGCATTGGTGTACGCAGTTTCCATATTGCTTACAGCTGTTGTCAGGTTAGCAGGGGTTGGAACCGCATAGTCGGCAGCGTATATCCTTCCAGTAACTTGAGTGGCAATTGAAAATTGATTTGAGACATCCATTGCTTCTGAAAATCCTGTGATACCGATCGCTGCGATGGGACTCACTCCGATATTACCAGTGATTGCGGAGGTTGGAATGGTTGAAATACCTGATTTTGATAGAATCACATAATTTCCAGCTGTTCCAAGAACCACTGGTACTGGGCCTGCTCCTAAGCCGTCTCTACCCGTTCCGTCGCCTGGAGTTGTTGGGGCGACGATCTTTTCCTTGTTTTTATCTACCACTTTCTTATCCAACTCTACCACTTTTTGTTTTATTGCGCCTGTCATACCAAATCTTAAACCTGCAGCAGTTAAAACAGAACATGTAAAAATACAAATCGTAAAAACTAAAAACACTTTTTCAAATTTCATTTTATCTCCTCCGATAATTATCATATTTCATCTATTACAGCTATCATTTTTTCCCAAAATAATAATTTATTCCGAAATTAACCACGTATTCCAAGTCGTTGACAGACTCTGATGAGCCTTTGTCTGTAAGTGATACAATGGCAGGGCCAAAATCTAATTGAACCGAAAAACTTTTTACAAAAAAATGCTCAATACCGGCAAAAACTTCTCCTGTTATTCCCGTTCCCTCGCTATTGTTTCCCTTAAACGAAGCATAGTCTACTTCCACACCCGCAAAAGGCAGAATTGTTTTTATAGGCCTAAAATACCAATATCCTCTAAAACCGCCGAGAATAATGTTGTTTTCACTCTGGCTTTTCAGTTCAAGAGATATTTTATCACTTAAAAAATACCTTACCCCGACTCCCGGATAATTTAATCCTAATCCAATATCACCTTTTACAACTTCTCCATAAACAACAGGTGCAAGAAACAATAAACTACATCCTAGAAACAAGCAAACCAACTTTTGAGTTTTCATCTAAATAACTTCCTTTACTTTCCTTTGTTTTTAAAACTTCATTCTGCTAAATATAATGATACTTAAAGCAAAAATATAGATGAATCGGCTGGTTCTGCTTTTGTCTGACTTATTTCTGCTTATTCAGCTGTATTTGATATAATACAACTATGAAAGATATTACACAGAATGACAATTATCCGAAATTTGGATTACCAATACCGCAACCGTTGTTAAGCAATTACGGGCCAATAATGTTTGGCGGCTGCGGCGCAAAGTTTCGTGTAGTACATTGGCGCAAGAACGGTAAACGCGGTATAATTTGTGGCGGTGTTGGCGGTGCAACAAATCCAATACGGTACTATGAGGAACGACCTAACTCTCGGAGCGAACTACAGTTTGTTTACATTAAAACATTAGCACCGTACAACCCTGACTACATAACTTACCCGACAGTGATAGACTGGAGTGGTAACGGTACACGCGATATAATATTTAATACACGTAATACTATGCTATATCTCAGCCGCTCGACAAACAATGACGAACTGCCTGATTATGCTCAACCGGAACCGGTTAAAGATATTGACGGCATACCTTTTTCTTTTGAATACCACCATCCTGATCACGAGATTGATACCCTTAACGGTTATACTGATGAACGGTACCACAATTATTTATGTACTGAAGTGTTTGATTGGTATGGAGATGGAGGCCGTGATTTGTTGGTTGGTGACGAAACCGGCGTGATTTGGCTGTTGGAAGATGTTTCACAGGATAGAGGCGAACCAAAATACCATAGTGAACATTATACGAAACGTTCACGACGTGATGACCCAACCTCGCCGTCGTACAAAAAATCGCGGTTTGAAGAAACAACCGGGCAGGTGTTTGCAAAACCAACCCGGATGCTGACAGACATTGACGGCAAAACTATTCGTGTCGGCCATGGTTGCTGGGGCAACGCGAAGTTAGCCGGGTTTTGTGCGAAACCGAGTATAGTTGATTGGGATAGAGACGGCAACCCTGACCTGTTGATACCCTGTGGTGACCGGAAAGATTCGGAGATAGTGTTTTATCGTAATGTAGGCAAATCAAAAGACGGGTCACCGTTATTGAAATATGAAGGACAAATCTGTGATTACCAGGGTAACAAACTTGGATTACCGCGGCACGATTTTATTGTTGTTACTGACTGGTTTGGGAACGGCAGAAACGATATGTTGCTTGGTGATAGAGGACATATAAAGGTTTATAAAAACATTTCAGATGATGCACGGAACCCCACTCTAAAATTTGAAAGTTACCTTTGCCAGGAAAACGTGCAGATGGCAATTAACATGAAACTACACATTTGCGATTATAATAACGACGGTAAAAATGATATCGTTGAAGGCGGGACTGATGGAATGGTAAGGGTACGGTTTAATGTTGGTACAACAACCACCCCGTTATTCTCAGCAGACCCGGTTTTCTTAACTGATGATAAAGGCAACAAAATCCGTGTTTTTGGCGAGACTGACCCTACTGCGGTTGAGGAGTACGGTGACTCATCACCGTTGGTAACCGACTGGGACAATGACGGCATACCTGACCTGCTGTTAGGCAGTGATACGGGCCATATATATTTCTATAAAGGAATGTTAGATAAAAGCCAAAAATATCCCACCAAATTTGTTGATAAAGGCAAACTTTGTGATGGGACCGGAAAAATAATTAAAGTTCATAACCGCACGGACATTTGTTTACTAGACATTGACGGTGACGGTACTGACGAACTGTTAATCAGCGGGGTAACGTACCAGCTAGGACACAAAACTGATACTGATATTGGCGGCGATGTAGTGTACTTCAAAATTGTTGGGCGTAATAGTGACGGTGTACCGATACTATCCGAACGTCAACCGTTCATCGTTGACGGTAAACCCATTAAAATCATGCCAAACCAGAATACACGTATAAAACCCGGCGATTTTAACCACGACGGCAAAATCGAGCTTTTTTTCTGGTGCAACTCGATGGGTAACAACATAATCCGGTACCGTAATGGTAAAACAGGTTCGCGTGAATGGTATTTTGCGGAAACTATTGCCGGCGGGTTCGGCCTCGGAGTACCCGGTGATATAGATAATGATGGGTGGGTAGAATTTGTCTATGGCGGCGGTGAGTCTGGTCGCGGGGTGTACTACTCAAACTTCTGGAAAGATAAGGATGTAAGTTAACCCAATACCGCGTTCAATTTTCAATATCTTAATTATTTTTTATGGCTTTCTGTTGGGGTAAATAGAGAAATAGAAGAATAACAGCGCTTATTAATATCATAGCTCCAAAAAAATGTATAGATTCTGATATTAACTGACAGCGTGACAATAATCCTGCTTTTGAAAGTAACCAGTTCCAATCGTGGATATCTCCGCCTACCAAAGGAAGTACTTGAGCCTGCGCATCTCCCAAATACCATGCTATATTCATTACATTTTCTCCGAACCATATTCCGCAAATCGCAGCTTCATATTTCTGTCCACGGCTTACAAATCTTAAGCAAAAGACAGTTGGGAAAAATAATTGCCCTAAAGTACCACCTAAAAACCTAATGGTATCTCCGAAAAAAATGAAGATATAATGCCCAGCTTCATGAAAAATTAGATTCACTCCATCGATGAAGTTATATTGGTAGAAGAATATCAACCAAATAACATATGGGACAACGCAAATAGAAAAGATTTTTTTTATACCAAAATTCATTTGTATTATTTCACTATACCGCTCCTATATAAGATTATAACAGAAATTGGTAAAATAACGCCTTGGGAAAACGTGTCACACGGCTTGTAATTAAACTTTCAAAGTAATGTTAATAAACATTGACACTTCAATCTCTGAAGAAAAAATATCAGTACGTAACGAAATAATTGATCCTGTTATCAGAGCGTTATTGTCCCGTCTCTCATATTGACAATCCTGCCCGCCGATTCTGCGAGTTGAGTATTATGAGTGACCATAATTATTGTCAGGCCTTCATTTTTGTTTAATCTTTTTAAAAGATCGCCAATTTCCCCGCTTCTTTTGGTATCAAGATTCCCGGTGGGCTCATCTGCAAATAATATACGGGGTTTATTTATAATCGCACGGGCAATCGCAACCCTCTGCATTTCACCGCCGGACAGCTGTGAAGGGAGATGGTTAATCCTGTCTCCAAGGCCCAGCATCTCAAGAATTTTCATTACATCATCCTTGGATACAGTTTTTTTGGAGAAGGTTAGCGGAAGAATTGTGCTCTCGTACACTGTAAGAGTTGGTATTAAATAAAAACTCTGGAAAATATAACCAAAATATTCTCTTCTTATCTTTGTGAAAGCCGTTTCTGATAATACTTTATCTTTCGAAAAAACAGTATTTCCTGCGATAGTTAATCGTCCTGAACTCGGGTTATCAAGGCATCCCAGTATATTAATAAGTGTTGTCTTGCCCGAACCTGAGGGGCCTAAGAATGAAATAAAATCGCCGGTTTGGACCTTAAGCGAGACAGTATTCAACGCAAGGATATCCTCACTCCCGCGTGTATATTTTTTTGTAATATTTTCAGCATCAATAATGATATTATTTTCTATCATAACTATACACCCTCCGATTTTATAGCTTCAATAGGCCTTATACTTGCTGCTTTCCACGCGGGATATAAACCGCTGAGTAGTCCTACCACCACCACAACAAGTATTCCGGCAAGGACTAGCCTGCCATCTATTAAAATAAGTTCACCTGTGGGTGTATAAGGTAATATACGTCTTATCAGTAGATCCGTAAGTTTTGACAGCCCGAGAGCCATTAGGTTTCCTAATATACCGCCCGCAAAACAAAGAATCGTTGTTTCAAACATGACAAGTTTGAATATATCGGCAGGCATTGCACCGATACTTTTTAGAATTCCTATCTCCTGGAAACGTTCAAAAACAGACATAAGTATTGTATTAATTACGCCTATCATTGCGATGAGTATGGCAATAATTGCAATAGAAAAAACCATGATCTTTGCCGTTCCGATAAGGCTTATAATAGTCTCTTTTACCTGAGCAAGAGACACGACCTGGACATCGGGCAGGTTATAGAGTTGTTCTTCAAGTTTGTCCATATCAGCTTTTTTCGTTGCTTTAATACCGATACCGGTAAGACGCCCGGTCATCCCAAATGTTTTCTGCAGGACCCTTATCGGCACAAATATGGTTCCATCATCCTGGGTTCCGGTTCTTTTTAGTATACCTGTTACCTTGAGTTCCACGTTTTTTTCCGGGATAAGAATCATATCTCCGAGCTCCCTTTGTTCAAGTTCTGCTGCTTCATATCCCATAACAACCTCATAGGCATCCGGGTTGTTGAACCATGTTCCGGTCGAGAATTTTAAATATGATTTCATTGCAGGAAATGTTTCAGGATCAATCCCGAGATATGATGTTATCCCGCCGCTTTCCCCTTTGTTCGGGTCAAACACAGCCTGCATCAGCATCGGTGTTGTCTTCTCAATTTCTTTATATTTTGTTAATTCCCTTAAAATATTTTCTTCCATGTACCGCAGCCCGGTCCCGCCTTTCAGCATCAATGTTGCAGCTTCATACGGGCATCCTTTTGCAGTTACAAGTAAATTGAAGCCCATATTATCAATATCCTTATTAAGCGCTCTCTCGTACCCTTTATTGAATCCGAGCAGGCTTACTAAAACCCAGGTTGAGAGCGATATACCAATAATTGTTAAAACCGTTCTAGTTTTTTTCCTTAACAGGTTCTTATAAGCGACCTGATATATTTTTAGCATATTTCAGTTACCTTTCTTGAATAATGGAAGATGTTTGTTGCTATATATAAATACATCCATAAGGATAAGATTTTTTTTAACGGCTCTTAACACAGCTTTAAAATCCTTTACTGATTGCGGATCAGGATTATTGATTATAACCATAGAATCCGGTATATTGAACGTGCCGGATGAAACATCGTAACTATAAAATTCTTTCAAAGAAAGGTTTATAAATTGCCCGCCAAATGAACTATCCCTGAATTTTGAAGCATACTTTGCTGTTAATTTTTGAATATAAAAATTCTTGATTACGCTTTTAAGGTCAAGAGCCAGAAATACCTGTATACCCCCGTATACGCCTTTTTGGTTTATACCGTGTATATACCCTATAGTCACTGTTCCTTTAGAGATCTCATAAATTGTATAGGGTACATCTATTTTTTCATATATGCCGTTAAACTTATCGCCAAGCCTTTCTTCTATCTCCTTAAAAAGTTCATTCCCGCCTTTTTTGTCAATGGAAACATACTTGGTTTTATATCCTGTTGACCCGGGAAATAGTCTTTTAACATCCCTGTCAGGGTCGTTTAAATCACAACCCACCGCGGCAAAAATATTAGTAGCACTTAAAAGTAAAATCAGGCATAATACGATAGTTCTCATTTATCCTATCCTCCCATAAAAAAGTATCAGATTATTTTGTATAAATATAACTGGCAAATGATTTTTCCATCTCCTGTTGCCTGGCTATAATTATACATGCTCCTTAGTGTCAGGTATTCATTAATAATGAACGTAACTGCGGTATAAAACTTAAAAAATTCATTTTGTCCCGCGGTTTTTTCTAATACAGGCTGAAACTCAATTTTTAACCTGTTCTCATCAAAAAAATTTATGCCGTATCTGAAAAGAAAACCGTGGACATAATCATTCTGCATATCTCCAATAACGGATTCTAGCCTGAATTCATGGTTATTAACGAAATATGAACAATCAATGCCCGTCAGAACGGTCCTGGACAATCCGGGGTTCATTCTGTGATAACCCATAAAATCAGCTGTGTTCCCGAAACCAATACTTAACCCGATATTAAAATTATCTCTTTCAATAACCCCGTATGCTGTACGCAAATTAATAAGGTAATTTCCTTCAGATATAAACGGCATACCCGAACCTGAAGTTAAGGACAGGTTAATATCGCCGTTGTTGTAAACCTTGTATAACCCTGCTCCCCAGTCTCTGTCATAACCGAATCCTTCCATTGAAAGGTTCTGAAGCAGATGCGCATGTGTGTCAAGATATGAAGACAATCCAAAAGCCGGCCTGCTGTGGCCGAACCATATATCTGCAAACCCAAGTTTTCCTCTGATGTAAGCATTATATACCTGTGTTTCAAAATTGTTTTGAAACATATTATTCCATGCAATTCTTCCCTGGAGTGCCAGTATTATACGGTCACCGTAATCCGAAGAAAAACGGTGAAGATAATCAAATCCCAAAGAAGGCTTCTGCATCGGGTGATTGTATGAAAATGAATAATATTCAAGCTCAGCTTTTGTTGACGAATATCCCAGAACAAACTGTGATTCCAGAAAAAACAGCGAATCTGATGCTTCTACCGGCTGGACTGATAAAAGTATTGTGAATACTATTACTATTAGATTTATCAACTTAACCAACATTAAACCTGATTGTGTCGCTGTATATTTCATCCTGGTTCTTCAGGAACTTTATTTTGACTTCCCATTTGCCTGGCATAACGACATTCACGGGCAGTAGATAGTCGCCTTTTGTGTTCTGCTTAAATTCTATTTCCTGTGAATCATGCGCGCCTTTCATTGAGGGCATTCCTGAGATACCTGTTATTGTATATTCATTATTATTTTTCCCGTTGGAGTCAAAAACATTGATTTTAACAATAACCATGCCAAGTGCCGGGTTTTTGTCAAAATCATACTGGAAATAATCTCCGCCGGTTATTTGCACTTTTTCACCGGGTTTTATTGAGTGTATTTCCCCTGATTTTGTGCATCCCAAAAGTGTACTGAAGATAAGAATTAATACAGTTTTTAGAATAAACTTGTTTTTCATATTCGCCTCCTTTACGTTAATTATAGCACACTACTCTTAACTTTTTGTTTTACCCTTATTTCCCAGTAATTCTATTTTTGTAATTACATCCAGCGGGTTAAACGGTTTTATTAAGCATTCATCCAGTCCATACATTTTCCTTATATACTCATAACTATCAGTTAAATAATAACCGGTCATCGCGATTATAGGTATTCCCGATGTTTCTTCTTTCTTTCTTAATTCATCAGCTACTTGAAACCCGTTTTTTCCTTCCATTTTGAGATCCAGTAAGATAACGTCCGGTTTATGCTTAATTACATTTTCCAGCGCTTTAGTTCCGTCACTAAATGTTATGGTTTTATACCCGCTTAATTTAAGTGTTTCTTTTAATTCTTCTAAAAACACTTTTTCATCATCAATTATCATTACCTTCGTTTTTTTTGTTTTCATTCTTATTGAATTACCTTTCATTCTCATAAATCATACGGTTATTATCATAAACTATCCTAATTACAAAAGGGATTGCTAAATTCCGTATATTATTGATTTTATTCTATGTTAATATGAGATTTATTTGCGGATAAAAGTCAGTAAAAAGCAGAGTTCACCAATTGTATTGTTAGACAAGTTGAAATATACTTTTAAATTAGATATGAAAATACTGGGGAAGTAAATAATGAATGAAATTTCTGTATTAATTGCAGGTAAAGCCGGATATGGAATCGATAAGTCCGGTTCAATAATCGCAAGCCTATTCAACCATTTGGGATACAGGATATATATATACAGGGATTACCCGTCACTTATAAGAGGCGGGCATACTTTTTCTATTATCCGGGCATCAGGCCAAAAGATCAGTACTCATAGGAACAACGTCGATTTTTTACTTGCATTAAATCAGGATACTATAGACTTTCATAAACAAAGGTTGAAAGACAATTCTATTATAATTTACGATTCTGATTCAGTCAAACTTCCATCTTTTCCCGTTGAGATACAATCATTTGGTATACCTGTTGCTAAAATCCTAAAAACGGAAAACGCAGCTGATATTATGCGTAATACCTGCATCATAGGCGCTTTCTGCAAGGCAGCAGGTATCGGGAAAGATATTATGGAAAAAGTTATCAAGAAAAGTATGGCTAAGGAAACAGAGTTAAACACAAAAATTGCAGTCAAAGGGTTTGACGAAACCGGGGTATCCAAACAAATAGATGTTATCGCACAAGTTAGCCTGCCAATAATCACGGGTAATGAAGCTATAAGTTTAGGCTTGATTAAAGGCGGATTACAAGCATATATTTCGTATCCCATGACACCGTGTTCCGGTATTCTCCATTTTTTGGCTGAGATGGCTGAAGAATTTTCGTTGAAAGTCGTTCATCCGGAAAATGAGATTTCTGTGATGCTCATGGCTCTAGGATTTTCGTATATGGGAGAGAAAGTGGCGGTGGGTACTTCAGGCGGCGGGTTTTGTTTAATGACAGAAGGTTTTAGTTTCAGCGGGATGGCAGAACTACCGGTGGTTGTTATCGTTGGCCAGCGTCCCGGCCCAAGCACAGGCTTGCCTACGTACACAGGCCAGACCGAACTACATTTTGTGCTTAACGCCGGTCAAGGCGAATTCTGCCGATTCGTAGTTGCGCCGGGCGATGCGGAGGAAGCATATTATTGGTCCGGAATATCAATGAATATTGCACAGAAATACCAGACTCCTGCGATTATATTGTCAGATAAAACATTATCCGAAGGCGCGAGTAGTTTTGATATTGCACAAACAGGGCCGGTAGATGATGAAAAAGGTTTTTTGTGGGACAGAAAAGGCGAGTATAAACGTTACCTAAATTCAGAGACGGGAATCTCTCAGTTGGCGTTCCCTCCTGACAAAGATGTTGTTATAAAGGTTAATAGTTACGAACATGACGAATCGGGAATCACGGCTGAAGAGGCCGGGGTCACAAACAAAATGTTGGAAAAACGGATGCGTAAAGAAGCGTATCTATCATCGGAATTGGAAGATTACAAAACAGTGAATGTCGCAGGAAACAGGGATTCACCCACAGGTGTGGTATGCTGGGGGTCAAATAAAGGCGTAGTTTTTGAAGCTGCTGCTAACCTGGGTTTACGCGCAATCCATCCGGTGGTACTCTGGCCATTTCCCAGAAAACAGTTTCAGGATGCATTGAACGGAATCACAAAACTTGTCTGTGTGGAAAACAATGCAACAGGACAGTTAGCGAAGCTTATCTCCCAATTGGGATACAAAGTGGACCACACAATGTTGCGTTATGACGGCCGGCCGTTTTCCCTGGATGAACTGGAAGAAAAGTTGAGGATGGAGATATGATGCAGGAAAAAAATTGGGGAACAAACGCTATTAATACCTGGTGTCCTGGCTGCGGTAATTTTGCAATTTTGAATTCAATAAAATCAGTACTAAAGTCGCTGGTTGCGGATAATATATTGGCGGAAAACATAGTCCTTGTTTCCGGAATAGGCTGCGGTGCCAAGATCGTTGATTATATCAATGCCAACAGTGTTTACTCAATTCACGGCCGGGTTCTTCCTGTGGCAGAAGGAATCAAACTTGCTAACCCGCAGATGAAAGTAATTGGTTTAGCCGGTGATGGCGACACTTATGGAGAAGGAATGGAACACCTTGTTTTCGCTGCAAAAAGAAATATTGATATTACCATGATTGTCCACAATAACAGGGTGTATGGGTTGACTACAGGACAGTACACGCCAACATCGCCGTTGGGTTATAAAGGGCGGTCTACACCTCAAGGGAGTAAGGAGACACCGATAAACCCTCTGGAAATCATGCTTGCAAGCGGCGCAAGTTTTATTAGCCGCGGTACATCTACTACTATGGAATTGCTAAAAAAACTTATGAGGGAAGCAATAATGCATAAAGGGTTTGCACTCGTGGATATCCTGCAGGTATGCGTAACATTTTTTAATATGTATGAATACTACAACAAAAACGTGTATGAACTAGCCGGACATGATCCCGCTGATTACGGAAAGGCAATGCAGAGAATCAGGGAATGGAATTATAGTAATACCGATGCTAAAATACCGCTAGGAGTTTTTTATAAAAAAGAAATACCGACGTTTGAAGAATATTATTTACACCTAGGTAAGGAGACAGAACGCAGTCAAAAAATACATAAAATATTGGAGAATACAATATAAAATTGTTACAACCCCCCAAAATAATTATACCAACTGAATTTCTATACTAATCATATTGCTGAATATTATTTTGGAAAGTATTTACGGACTTTTGCTGCAATCTGATGATCCGTCATTTTATCAACTGTTTCAACGCCAACAATACGGCTGCCGAGGTTGTGTATTTTAAGCCGTTTTATAAGTTCTCCCTTTGCCTCACCGGGGCCAAATATAAGAAGAGCTCCTGCATTACGAATACATGCAATTACTGCATCGTAGTATATATTTAGATGTGCTGTAAAAGTTTTCTGGCGGATATCACTTGATGGAACTTTAAGTGATTCATATCTGCCCTTAAGAGGTGAATCTCCGGAACGACGTAGCTGTTTTTCTACCTTTGATATTATCAGTTTTATCTCTTCCCCTTCGTTCGTAACAGCAAAAATAATAGCTTTTCTGTGATCAACCCATAAACCCATTTTTGTTTTCATCGCATTCCTCCCATAAACTTTTTAAGTCGTCTTTAAAATGTGATCAACTTTCTTTTATTAAAAGTCAATAACTTAATAATACTGGTAGATAAAAAATATATGAATTGGCTGGTTCTGCTTTTATGTGACTATTTTCCGCTTATGCAGAATTAATACACGTTAGCACACATCAGTTCTTTAAGATAAAGTAGTTAATACTCAACAAAAATCCTGTTTTTCAAATATTTCTAATTATCCTTGCAGATAAGACTAGTTCCTTAATTTCTGGCGGTAACTTTTTATTCTGCCATTTTCGTTCTGATTCTACAGGCTTCCCTGCACTTTTCACGGCTTTTAAAGCATACCATGCCGGGCCTAACGAATGATCAGCCATATGTGCAGTAGCAACAGCATGGCCTACAGCGCGAGCTACTGCAATTGCTTCCGGGGTTGAAGCTTCACGTGCTACCGCTATTGCGTCTAATGCCGCTTTTCTCGCATCGCCAACTGAAGCTTTTCCTTGTTTCCATTTTTTTGCTACATCCAGCGTGTTTATTAACCGTTTATCAATTTTCTTGCCGAAAAGATGTAATACATGTTTTGCACAGGAACATGCCCAGGCCATTAACTGGTAGTGCCGGGCTTTTGTTAGTGGCCCGCCACGGTGTACTGCAATAAATCGTTTATCTCTCATATTTTTCATGAATCCGTTTATCTTAATAAATCTAATGATAGATCGTTAATGACATTTTACTAACAACACATGTTCATTTCAATCTGTATTCCATATTGTGTACTATATTTTGTTTGTGTATATATTTTCACAATTGACTTTTTACACTACTAAGCCTTATAATTTTAATACTAATGTTAATATACACTTTGATTGCTTTACTGAACAAAAATGCTGTAAGTATAGAATCCAGGAACGGTATTTCTATTTTCAGTAGTTTTATGTATCAATACAACAAAAATATCGGATATTTACTTGCTGCAGTTTTATTAATGTTGCCAATATCTGTATATGCGCGGGTGGATTCAATAGATATTACAGACGGCGGGATTACAGATTATAATAATGCTGCATACATGCTGGTATTAAACGATCCTAAGGAAACAAGTACTTTCGCTGATATTGACGATGTTTATACCGCACACACATCAACACAATTGTACATAAGTTTTAAAAATCAAGCTAAACTCAATAAAGGCGCAGCTGGGCGTAACACTTACGATTATTTTATCTATATAGATAAAGACCAGTCTGCCGGTACGGGGTATCCTATAAACGGTGCAGGCGCGGATTATTTGCTTACTGCCAACGTGATTACTGTTGACGGTATACGCGTAAAAACCAGTAAATTAAAAAAATGGGACGGGTACAGTTGGAGTATTTCAACCTCCACAAACCTTGAAGCGTATACTCAGGATACGGGTTCGTATGCAGTGGAATTTAAAATAAACTGGACAGAACTCAACGGCGCGGATGGTGATTCTCATACAGGCTTGCCTCCCACCGGCAGAATGAACTTCGTGTTTTATGCTGAGATAAACGGTGCTAGCGGCGATTATGCGCCGGATAGTTCATATATTATATACCCTAGCACATCTGCAACCCCGGCAGATAAAACGCTTCAACCGCAGATAAGTACTGCCACAATACTCGGGGGTAATACGTTTAACGAAGATTCTAATATGGTAACAACAATGACAGTTGTATCATCCTGGCAGGATGACGGGACATCAGCTTCGGTTGATGGATGTGATATACAGGGGTTTAATTTCAATATTGTATCGGCAGAATATTTTTATGATACCGATCCCGGAATTGGGAACGGCTACACACTGTCAGCGGATGATGGAAGTTTTAATCAGGTAACAGAAACGTCAACTGTGTACGGGTTAGACATCTCAAGTTTAGCGAACGGCGATCATACATTGTACACGCGCTGCATGAATTATTCATCAACAACAGTGTATGGTTTATGGTCATCCACTGTTGCATTAATACTGAGCTCAAATCGCAGCCCGGGGACAATTACTACTTTAACCGCTGCGCAGTCCGCTGGTTATGACCATGCAATAAAGCTCTCATGGATAGCGCCGGGGGATAATGGATATAACGATAATATTACCGGCGGAAAGTACTGGATAAAATCTTCTTCAACCGCGAATATTACTGATGAAACCACATGGATAGCTGCGGTGTATAGCGTGCAATTAACAACAGACACAGTACCCGGGCAGAATGTTAATCATACAATAACCGGTTTAGTACCGTTAACGACATATTATTTTGCTGTAAAAACAGCGGATGAAGTACCAAACTGGTCGTTAGTATCATCCTCCGCAGGGAATATGTGTTCAGATTTAAACTCACCCGCTGCGCCGACAAGCCTATCAGCTATTGATTACCCTGCGGATGAAGGTAGTAGGATTAATCTTAACTGGATATTATCAAGTGATGACGGTAATGGCAGTAATGATGTTCTTGAGTACCGTATATACAAATCCTCGTGGATAACGAACCCGTCCTATACGTTATTGACAACAATAATTAAGTCCACAACATTTTATACTAATACTTCGGTATCCATGGGAACAACTTATTACTACTACCTAAAATCATTTGATGGTACAAACACATCAGTTAATACCAGTACAGTAAATGTTTTTTCAATAGACAATACAGCACCGGCTACCCCGAATAATCTGGAAGCAACAAACCCAGGGACAGGAGCGGATATTTATCTTGCATGGTCGAATAATACTGAAACCGATCTTGCGGGGTATAACATTTACCGCAGTCTTGATAACCCCGGGGCGTATAACAAAGTTAATGTGTCATTACACCCAGCCCCAACTGATTTTTATCGTGATAACTCTGTATCGTCAAATACTACATATTGGTACAAAATAACCGCGGTTGATAGTTCAGGTAATGAAAGTTTGTTCAGTGATATTGATGTGTCGTTATGTATAGCTAACAATCCGCCAAACGTTTTTTCATTAACCACACCGGCAGATTTGTCAACCTCGACAACACTAACCCCTGCGTTTGACTGGGCAGATGCTACCGATCCTGACAGCGATGTTATACGGTACGAACTCTGGTATGCGTCAAACACAACGTTTATATACAAGACTGTGGTTGACGGGTTACTTACTTCAACACATACCCCTGTGGGCAGCCTGCAGGATAACACAACATATTGGTGGAAAATAATGGCGTTTGACCCGTGGGATTGTATAAAGTGGTCAACTGAAACTGACTGGAAATTCTGGGTAAACGTGATCAATGATACTCCTACGGTATTTGGGTTAATCTCACCGGCCAATACGTACGTAAGCACGGATTTAACACCTGCGCTTGACTGGGAAGATAGTATGGATGTTGATCCTAATGACAGTTTTAGGTATGGCGTGATGTATTCTACTGATTCCGTGTTTGGGGTATATACATCGTCAACAGAGTTGGCTGTATCAGTGTATAATGTACCGTCTAATCTTACGGATAACGCGACGTATTACTGGAAAGCATACGCGTATGACACTTTCGGAACGACACGAACGGCAACACAAACCACGTGGAAGTTTTATACTAATACCGCGGATGATGCACCAATTGCGTTTGATGTTGTATCTCCGGCTAATAATAATGTTGAAACAACTTTGACCCCTGCGTTTGACTGGCAGGATTCTACGGATCCCGACCCCAACGATTTTGTTGCGTATACTTTATGGTATTCAACTGCAAGTAATTTCAGTGTAAAGACAGAAGTTACGGGATTAACAGATTCTGCGTATACACCTTCGACAAACCTTTATGATAACACTGTATATTACTGGAAAGTGAAAGCAGTGGATACTGACGGGACAACAGTATGGAGTACAACAGTTAACCGCAGTTTTAAGGTTAACCAGGCGAATGACGCACCTAATAGTTTTGGTTTAGTTTTTCCTGATAACTTAACATCTGTAAGCGATATCACTCCGGATTTTGACTGGACTTCATCAGCTGATGTAGACCCCGGGGATTATGTGAGATACCGTGTTGTATACTCGTCAGTATCAAATTTCAGTAGTTACACTTCTTCTGCGGGTTTAGCGTATTCAGCTTATACGCCAACCACTGAATTAATTGAAGATACTATGTATTATTGGTATATTGAAGCTTATGATATAAACAACGCAACTACAACGAGTGAAGTCAGAAGATTTAATGTAAATACGGTTAACAACACACCAGGTGCGTTTGCGTTGTATACACCTTCCGGGACAATAAATGTATACGACCTTACTCCGTATTTTGACTGGCAGGATTCTGCTGACCCTGACGGTGATATTGTGCAGTATGATCTGCAGGTTTCTACGAATAGTAATTTCAGTGTATATACATATTACACAGGTAATTCTACGTCAACGTATACAATGACAACAAGCCCGTTAACTAACTACACATCGTATTATTGGCGTATCCGCGGGTACGATCCCGCAGGGCTTGAGGTATGGGGTACAAACCCATCAACCGCAGTGTTTATCGCGTACGATAATATTGCACCGGCAGGAATATCAGGCTTAACAGCGTTGACAGGCAGTAGTGAAGGAGCAGTGTATCTCGCGTGGACTGCACCGGGGGATAACGGGAATTCAGAAACTTTAGTATCAGCACGGTGGGAGATAAAATATTCGTCCTCCGGGATAATAACTTATGATAGTTATGTATCACCGCCGGGAACGGGCTATACGATGTATGTTAATACTGCATCGATAACCCCGGGGGTTGGGATTAACTATACAATTACGGGATTATTATCGAGTACAACATACTGGTTTGCAATTAAAACCTGCGATTATGGCGGTAACTGGGCTGTATGGAACTCATCTCAGGATGTAATAACAGTTAATACAGCGGCTAGTATCTGGGCGCAACGGGATATTATACCGCCTGCTGCGGTGTCAAATCTTACAGCAATTGTGGGGACAAATGACGGTGAAGTTGTATTATCATGGACCGCGCCGGGGGATGATAATTTAACCGGAACAGTGAGCGCATATGTACTAAAATATTCATCCTCAGGGATAATAAATTCAGCTGGATTTGATACAGCAGATACATATTCACAATCCTGGCAGTCGTTAGCTTCCGCCGGGCAAACTGAATCACGTGTAATATCAGGATTAATCCCGGCGGTAACATACTGGTATGCTGTTAAAGCTGTAGATAACGGGAGTAACCTTAACATTTGGCGTTCATCAGCGGATATACCAACAATCAACCTTCTCGCGAATACCGCACCGAAGGATAATGTACCGTCTACGCCCGGGGGACTGGTTATAGATTCAAGAGGTTATACTTCAGTAACCCTGTCATGGACGGGAGTGAATATTAATGATTTAGCAGGATACAAACTGTATTATGACACTGACACATCCGATATTGAATATACAGGCACGGGCTCTACCGGCGGGGGGTCACCAATAAGCGTGGAGAATGTAACGTCGTATGTGTTAACAGGATTAGCACAGGGGACAACGTATTATATTTCAGTCCGCGCGGTTGATACCGGGCCGAATATTTTAACCAGCGGGTATGCTGCTGAAGTATCAACGATTACTTTTATGAACCTACCCATCCTCCCGGGGAATATGAATGGTATCGCTGTTTCATCAACAAGTATTAATTGGTTATGGTCAGATAATTCGTCAAATGAATCCGGGTTTTATGTTAAGTCTTCAACTAACGGCGTGCTTAATTCGTTATCAGCAAATACCACGTTCTGGATAGAACAGGGATTAAATATCAATACATCTTACTACAGGTATGTTGAGTCATATAACTTCGGAGGGATAAGTTCCTCAACTGCTGTTATTAAGTATACGCTTGCCAATCCTGCAACAGGATTTAATTTTGTGAACGTATATTATTCCAGTGTAACTTTATCCTGGGCAAAGAATAATAATCCGGACAACACATTGTATGAATTGTCAGTATCAAGCGATAATTTTGTCACGCATTTTTCTACACCCGTAAATTTATCAACTGCGCTGGTAGATACTTCAACTGCTGCCTATAATTTGTTAAACAATACAACTTATTGGTTTAGAATACGCGCATATAACGGTAATGAAATACCGTCAGCTTATACGGCTATAGTTTCTACAAAAACAGTTTTTCTAAATACACCGCCCTCTGCGTTTAGCCTGATAACCAGCAGCGGAACAGTAATAACGCGTAGGCCGACAATAACATGGACTGAGACAACAGACCCGGACGAGTTTGACAGTATAAGTTATGAAGTAATGTATTCCACAACAAGCGGGTATACGCTGTCAACAACAAGCAATGTCGGGACAGCAACAAATTATACGTTCCCACCCCTGATACCGTATACGACGTACTACTGGAAAGTAACCGCGGGAGATACGCATAACGGTACAAGGACGAGTACGCAGTCAGGCTGGTGGTTGTGGATAGACAGCAACACAATACCTTCGGGTTTTAGTTTAATAACGACCAGCGGGACAATAGAAAGCCAGACCCCTCGCCTTGCCTGGGGCACGGTAACGGATACCGATCCTGGGGATTATGTTAGGTATGAAGTAATCTACAGCAGTATGCCTGATTATACAGTTTCTATAACCAGCAGCGGCATAACATTATCAGAATACCAGTTTACAGTATCGTTAGAGAAGAGCACAACGTACTGGTGGAAAGTAAACGCGTATGACACACATGGCGGAACAGTTGCGAGTACGCAGAGTGACTGGCAGTTTTATATACCCAGCCAAACCAGCCCCACAGCGTTTAGCCTGATAAAAAGCAGCGGTACAATCCCAACCCGTTACCCTGTGTTAGACTGGGCAGACTCAAGCGACAGTGATGCCGGTGATTATGTCAGGTACGAAATAAGATACAGTACCGCCCAGGATTACAGTATCTGTGTTGCAAGCACAGGCTTAAGCGCGAGTACTTACGCGATAGAAGCAATGCTGAACCCGTATACGACATATTACTGGAAAGTATACGCCTATGATACGACGGGGGGTACAACAACGAGTACACAGACAGACTGGCAGTTTGTTGTATCAAGCAATACAGTACCTACGGCGTTTAGCCTGATAACCAGCAGCGGAACCGTGATAACGCGTAGGCCGACAATAACATGGACTGAGACAACAGACCCGGACGAGTTTGACAGTATAAGTTATGAAGTAATGTATTCCACAACAAGCGGGTATACGCTGTCAACAACAAGCAATGTCGGGACAGCAACAAATTATACGTTCCCACCCCTGATACCGTATACGACGTACTACTGGAAAGTAACCGCGGGAGATACGCATAACGGTACAAGGACGAGTACGCAGTCAGGCTGGTGGTTGTGGATAGACAGCAACACAATACCTTCGGGTTTTAGTTTAATAACGACCAGCGGGACAATAGAAAGCCAGACCCCTCGCCTTGCCTGGGGCACGGTAACGGATACCGATCCTGGGGATTATGTTAGGTATGAAGTAATCTACAGCAGTATGCCTGATTATACAGTTTCTATAACCAGCAGCGGCATAACATTATCAGAATACCAGTTTACAGTATCGTTAGAGAAGAGCACAACGTACTGGTGGAAAGTAAACGCGTATGACACACATGGCGGAACAGTTGCGAGTACGCAGAGTGACTGGCAGTTTTATATACCCAGCCAAACCAGCCCCACAGCGTTTAGCCTGATAAAAAGCAGCGGTACAATCCCAACCCGTTACCCTGTGTTAGACTGGGCAGACTCAAGCGACAGTGATGCCGGTGATTATGTCAGGTACGAAATAAGATACAGTACCGCCCAGGATTACAGTATCTGTGTTGCAAGCACAGGCTTAAGCGCGAGTACTTACGCGATAGAAGCAATGCTGAACCCGTATACGACATATTACTGGAAAGTATACGCCTATGATACGACGGGGGGTACAACAACGAGTACACAGACAGACTGGCAGTTTGTTGTATCAAGCAATACA
>Ga0265292_1000330_pt1 | contig 76381 bp, 97 predicted proteins | sample Munlanlewell296A_FD_189080 | JGI IMG/M metagenome (GOLD analysis project Ga0265292, IMG submission 189080) | Leachate microbial communities from a municipal landfill in Southern Ontario, Canada - Leachate well 296A | ecosystem: Engineered > Solid waste > Landfill > Unclassified | place: Canada...
CAGCGCCAAGAAAGAAGATGCCACATGCAGAAATGAGTGCCCAAAAAAATCGTTCATTGCCATATCCGTACTCAAACTGTGAGTCAGCTTTTTTGGTTGAACGATGTATCCCTATTAAAAGAAGTCCTTGGTTTAGTGTGTCAGCGAAGCTGTGAATTGTTTCGGCAAACATGGCACTAGAGCCAGAGAGGATAGAAGCGCAGAGTTTAATTGCGGTAACGAGGGTATTGCCAAGAAGCGCTGCAACTACTGGACCAAAACCAACCATTTTTTGAATAGACATCTAGTATCAGTGTACGGTTTTTCTCGTTTCTGTGCCATAAGAAAAAAGAACACCTCAAGGTGTTCTTTTTTCTTTCCTTATATGGAGCTTCTACTTACTAATTGAGTGTTACTGACTTAATGACTATTGGGTCGAGAGGGCGATCTCCCGAGTTAGTAGGAGTGCTCTCTATTGCTTTAACTACATCCATACCGGCAGTGACACGACCAAAGACGGTATGTTTGTCATCCAAGAAATTATTTGGAGCAACATTGATGAAGAATTGACTACCGTTCGTGTTAGGCCCTGAGTTTGCCATTGATATCGTGCCAACATCATTTTTATTATTTGCACGGATTTCATCTTTGAATGAGTAGCCAGGACCTCCTGTTCCCCAGCGAGCTGAAGCAGAGTCGTCTTTCGTTAATGGGTCACCACCTTGAAGCATGAAACCCTTAATGACGCGATGGAATTTTGTTCCATCATAGAATCCGTCTTTCGCGAGCTTTAAGAAGTTAGCAACAGTGTTTGGTGCGTCAGTGCCAAAAAATTCAACCGTGATGTCTCCTTTGTTGGTGTGAAGTGTTGCGCTTGTTACAGTTTGTGGAGTTGTAGCGCTTGCACCCGTTCCTTGACCTTGACTCACAGGTGTTTGAGAAGGAGTTGTTGCAGTATCACCACCCGCTGTATTTGTTACAGCGCTGGCGTCGCCCGCTTTCTTTTCCACATTTTTGTTACGGGTGAGTGCAATCCAAGTTCCTGCGATTGCGACAACGGCGATAAGAATAATGATGATATACATTTTTGGCATAGATATTATAAGGTTTGTAAGTTTAAGTGAGTATTTTAGCGCATCTCCAAGTATTTTGCCCTAAAATTGATAAAAACTTAGATGAATTGTTCGCTAGAACAGTCAATTCATGTTATGAATTGACTGTTCTCAAGGAGAGGTGCCAGAGCGGTCGAATGGAGCACACTGCTAATGTGTTGAACCTCTAAAGGGTTCCGAGGGTTCGAATCCCTCCCTCTCCGCCAAAATTGAAAATCGGAATCAGAAGCCGAAATGGGGTCGGCGCGAAGCGCCGACACAAACGCATTCCCGCCAAAAATTCCCGAATCCAAAAGGTTTTTCCACGCTCCGCGTGGCTCAAAAAAGACGGTTCGATCCTTAATTTGAAAGTTCGAACCGACTTTTTTGTACAAATGAAGTTTTTCTTCATTTGTACACTCGTTTGCCAATTCCACATTGTATTTCAAAAACTTTTCGGTAAGTTCGAACCGATTATTCGCTTTTTGCTCAAAAGCCGATAATTTCTCTTTGAGAAGCTGTTTTTCGTTCACTAGCTTGTTTTTCATATCTCGATATTCTTCGAGCGACAAAGCATTTTCGAGATAAGCATTCATCAGCTTCTCAATTTTAGAATCCAAAAGAGAAATATCGGCTTTTGTGTTGTCTGCAAAAAGCGTAGACGATTGGGCTTCACTCAACATACCTTTTCTATTTTCCACTAACATCCAAGAAGCCCAATCGTCTGGCAAAGAAACTTTTTTGATTTCCTTTTGAATTTCTGAAGTGATGATTTCCTCGCGAGTATATTTTTGTGAACAAGGATTTTTCCGTTTGGTACACCGCAAATAGTTATGACCTTTCTGCGTTTCGGTGGTAATGAAGCAGCCACATTCTCCGCAACGGAAAAATCCTCTGTACAAAAATGGTTTCAATCCTCGCGACTTCGGCTTAGATTTTCTCATCATCACTTCCTGAACGGAATCAAAAAGTTTCTTTGTAATAATCGGTTCGTGCTTACCTTCGTGTATCTCGCCGTTATACAACATCAAACCAGTGTAAATTGGATTTTTCAAAAGTTTTTGATAATTCGACACCGCAAGTTCCTTTCCACTTTTTCGTTTCAATCCAAGACCGTTAAATTTGTCGCGAAGCTCCCGCAAAGTGAAAGACCCAGACGAGTATGCCTCAAATGTTTTCTTGATTAAGGGCGCGATATTTTTATCAACAACAATTCTCCCACCGACATTTAGATATCCAAGTGGAGACATTTGAGGCCATATTCCGTCTTTCACTTTGTTTCGCTTACCACGCTTTATATTCTCGCTTAGATTATCCACATAATACTTGGATTGCGAAAAAGCGATTGAAAGCATGAATTTGCCTTGCGGTGTCGGATCACACCAGAAAGTTGGAAATTTTAGCTCGGCAAGTTTTTCCGTATCGAGCAAGTAGATAATTTTCCCACCATCAACACTATTTCTCGCCAATCTGTCGGGATGCCATGCCAAAATCCCATTTGCCTCACCTTGCTCGATACGGAGAAGCATTTCATTGAATACTGGCCGACCTGGAGCTTTAGCGGTTTGTTTCTCCACAAAAATATCTACAACATCAATTTGTTCTTTAACCGCTAACTCCTTTAATTCGGCCAGTTGGTCCGAAATGCTTCTCACTTGCCGATCCTCTGTATCGGTAGATTTGCGAGTGTATATGAAAAACTTTCTGGTGTGATTATTCATAAAATTGTATTGGCAAACGAGTGAGCCACGCGGAGCGTGGAAAAACCTTTTGGATTCGGGAATTTTTGGCGGGAATGCGTTTGTGTCGGCGCTTCGCGCCGACCCCATTTCGGCTTCTGATTCCGATTTTCAATTTTGGCGGTGTGTATTGGACGAAGTTCGAATGTATTTCGGACAAAATCCGCAGGATTTTGACGACTAATCGCACGCGCGGAGCGCGTAGTGGCTCTAAACCTCTCCGTACGCCCCGATTGCGTGGTGAAGCGAACCAATGCGCCTCGGACACGCTCGCGGACTCGCGTGTGCAAAAACCAAAAAATTTCCTTGCATTTTTCTCGCGTCTCCTCCCCCCACCCCTCCACCGCGAAGCGGAAAAAGAAATGGAAAGGAAATTTTTGGTTTTGCTTCGCCGTAGTCATACAGATATTGTTTTGCACACTTGTATTATAACTTAACATTGAGTCAAAACACAAGAGAATGATATAATAACCATGTTGATAAGTTTTCATATAATATGGCAAAATCCACAGCACAAAAATTTGGCGAGAACATGAAAAAGATCCGCCTTGAAAAAGATATGTCGCAAGGCGACATCTGCCGTGAATTAGGGTTAGATCGGGCGTATATTAGTAATGTTGAGAATGGCAAACAGAATCTTACAATTAGCACAATGGAAAAGGTCGCCAAGGCGCTGGGTGTGAGTATCGATATACTTCTGAAATAATAATCATATGGCAAAGCTAAAAGACACTCCAAAACATGATAGGCCGCGCGAGAAGTTTCTCGAAAAAGGCAGCGACGCTCTGACTGACAGTGAGTTGTTGGCTATTTTGCTTGGGAGCGGTATCAAAGGCACAAACGTTAAATTGCTTGCTCAAAAAATATCTCGAAAGTTTGGCGCCAAACTTATGGATGCAACAGTGGAAGACTTGAAACAGATCCCGGGCATCGGAGATGCTAAAGCATTACAAATCGCATCAATGTTTGCACTGGCAAATCGAATGTATGAAAAGCACAATGGTGATGAGGAACACAAAGTATTATCGGCGCTTGATGCTGCACGATTAGTCCCCGAATTGAAAACCGCAAAAAAGGAACATCTTGTTTGTCTTTACCTCAATGCACGAAGTGTATTGATTCACAAAGAGATTGTTTCAGTTGGCACATTGGACAAGAGTATTATCCATCCGCGAGAAGTATTTGCTCCCGGACTTGAAAAACATGCTGCCAGCGTCATCGTTATTCATAATCATCCATCAGGTGATCCATCACCAAGTGACGAAGACAAGCAAGTCGCTGCTCGAATTGTTGAAGCGGGTAAAATTGTCGGTATCAATGTCCTTGATTTCCTTATCATCGCAGAACGAGGCGTGCATAGTATTCTTGCTGAATTGCAAAAAATAGAACCAAGGGCGACTGATTATGTTGCCGAAGGCAACCAAGGATCACTTTTTGATCTGCTTGTGGATTCTCGTCATATGTATTTTCTCGGAGTAAATGATAAAGCACCCGAACCTATCACAAAAACCAAACATAAGTTTATCGATCTCTTTGCAGGTATTGGTGGTTTCCATGTTGCCTTTCATAATGCGGGTGCTGAATGTGTGTTTGTGTCCGAATGGGACGAAAAAGCACGAACTACGTACAGACACAACTTTTATAAAGTATCTCCCGATATATTTAGAAATGGTAATTTCGTTGGCGATATCACTAAGGTGAACGAAAAGGAAATGCCTGATTTTGACATCATTACGGGCGGCTTTCCTTGTCAGCCATTTTCACAAGCAGGTTTCAAGAAAGGTTTTAATGAAGCACGCGGCACACTGTTTTTTGATGTAGTTCGCCTTATGAAAGAAAAGCAACCTAGGGCATTTTTCCTTGAAAACGTGCGAGGTCTTTACGCCCACGATGGAGGAAAAACATTTGAAACAATTAAGCGTATTATTGAAGAAGATCTCGGTTATTCATTCCATGCAAAAATCGTTAAAGCATCGGATTTTGGTATGCCACAACACCGACCGCGTTTGTTTATGGTCGGTTTCAGAGACGGACATGATTTTGAATGGCCCGAACCAGTCAAGGAATTGAAGTACACAATGTCCGATATTTTCGGTGGAAAGTGTAATAAAGATGTCGGCTTTACACTTCGTGTAGGAGGTCGCGGAAGCCAGATCACTGATCGACGCAACTGGGACGCGTATCGCGTGGATGGAAAAGTAGTCCAGCTCGGACCTAAAGAGGGCTTGAAAATGCAAGGATTCCCCGAATGGTTTGAGTTTCCTGACGATGTGTCGTCAGTACAGTCAATGAAGCAGCTCGGCAACTCTGTCGCTGTACCTGCAATTCAAGCTGTTGCGGAAAGAATAATTGAAACACTAGAAAAATATGACAAATAAAACTAAAACAACTCTCACAGGCAACAAGGGCGAATGGTCTGAGTTCTATGCCTTTATTAAAATTCTGACTGACGGGAAAGTTTTTACTGCTGACAAAAATCTAAAAATCCTTGAGGAACATTTTCATATTGTTCTAAAAATAATCCGACAAGAAGCGATTGGAAAGAAAGAATACGACATCTCAAGAAACGATGGCAAAGTTGTTGTATCTGATGAAAATGCAGAGATAGCAATAATTGATCTTGAAAAAATTAAAGGGAGTGTCGCCAACGTTTTTGAGCAAATTAAAAATTCCAAAGGCACGACATTTGAAGTCGCGAGCGCAGCAAGTCCGATGCACGATCTTCACTGTACTCAAATGCGTGCTTCGAGTGGTAAAAAAGCCGACTTGACCATTGTTCTGCATGATAAAAAATCTCCCGAATTCCCAGAACTCGGTTTCAGTATCAAATCAATGCTCGGTTCTCCGGCAACACTCCTAAATGCTTCTGGTGCTACAAATTTTCTATACCGCATTGCAACAGAAGATAATAAGCCCGTACAAAGTAGTGATGATATGTCGGTGAGAGATGCGACAAAACTGACGTATGGTGTCGGTGCACAACTTGAGTTTATTGGAATGGATAGCGATGTTTTCCGTCGTAATCTGCGAAAAATTGATTCCATATTTCCCGAAATAGTTGCTCAAATGTTGCGACATTACTACATGGGAGAAGCGACTACAGTCAATGATCTCGCAAACAAAATTGCAGATGATTCCGTCTTTATGGAGCGAATCGACTTTACCAAAGAAATGCTGATAATGAACATCAAACGTTTTCTATCAAGCATTGCCCTCGGAATGATGCCAAGCAAAGATTGGGACGGATACACCGAAGCGCATGGCGGATATATCATCGTTAAAGAAGACGGTGATGTTGTCTGCTACCATCTCTATAATCGCGACAAATTTGAGGACTATCTATTCCATAACACAAAACTCGATACGCCTAGCACTACTCGTCATGGATTTGGGAAAATCTATAAAGAAAATGACGAACAAAGAATGAAGCTTAATCTTCAGATTCGATTTCTGAAATAAATTTATGAAAAAGATCGACAATAAAGAACTAAAGGAAATAATTCAAAGCGGACACATTAACCTACTTGTCGGCTCTGGCTGTTCGCTTGACTACCTTACGACGCTCAATGACATTGAAAATCGAATGAATGTTGAGGCAACCAAAGAAAAGGCACAAAAGGACTACTACAAGCTAATAAAAAAATCTAAAGCCGTACTCGATGATTCGCTTGAAACTGATATTGTCGAGAAATCCAAACTGACCAAGACAAAGCAAAATTACGATTCTTTTCTTGGGTTTTGGGCGAATACCATTTCAAGCAGATCGTTACATATCGTAAATAAGCAGGTGAATATTTTCACAACGAATTTTGATATGTTCATGGAAGATTCCTGCGAGAGATTGGGCATTCCCTATAATGACGGATTTGCGGGGCAAATAAACCCTTCTTTTAGCGTTGCAAATTTCAATAAAATTCAGAGGTACAAGAGTTTACAATTTGATAACACTTCGGACATCCCACTTTTTAATATCATCAAACTTCACGGATCAGTTTCGTGGCAGACAAAAGACGAAAAAATTGTTTATTCAAATGGAACACATATTGCCGATGATCTTGATGATAAAACGGGAGAAGTTTTTGAGCAGGGATATAAAAAGATTGCCGTTATCAATCCAAATGCTGAAAAACATTTTGAAACAGTCCTCGATACGAATTACGCCTCGATGTTGCGGAAGTTTACTTTAGAATTGGAGAAAGAAAACAGCGTTTTGATTTTGGTTGGATGCTCTCTAGCGGACAAACACATCAAGAATCTTTTAGACGGCGTGATGAAGTCTAACCCGACTTTGGTCGTTGTCTATTTCTCATATTCTCAATATGACGAAGCAAAAGATAAATTTGAAGAAAAGAAATATCCTAATTTATATGTAATTTCACCCGAAGCGAGTTTTTCTTTTGAGAAATCCACGGACTATCTATCAAAAGTCTTTTCAAACGGTGATGTCCCCAAGGAAAATAACGATGAAAAAGAACAGCTTTAATTTGCAGGACCGACTTGTTAACGATTCCGTTTTTACAATCGGAAGTGTCTTTAGTGTAAAAGGAAAAGACATCATCGTTAAAGTAAAGAAAGATAAGAATCTTCCACATCTGTTTTTTGAAGGCAGAACAATCAAAAATGTTTCCGTTGGGCTTTCTAACTATGTAAAAATCCTCAAAGGTTTTACGGAAATAATTTGTAAAGTTGAAGGTGAGTATCTTGAGGAGGATAAATATCAAGCTAGGAAAAAATATTCTAACGAAAAAGAGAAGATAGATCGTTTTCTAAATGTATCTGTTTTCGGTTTTTACGACAATGAGCAAAAATTTCAGCACGGCATTAAAGAAATGCCCCTTATTGGTAGCGAATGCAAATTGCTTTCACGAAGTGAATTTGAAACGCTTCATCAGCTTTCAAGTCAAAAAGAACTCTCAATCCCACTTGGGTCGTTGATAGATGAGGAAACTCAAAATATTCTTATTTCGGTAAAGAAGCTGTTTGCTGGACATATCGGCATTTTTGGCAATACAGGGTCAGGTAAATCCAACACTCTGGCGAAAATGTATACTGAACTGTTTAGGATAAAAGAGCTAAATGGCAATTTCAAGTCAAAATCAAAGTTTGTATTCATTGACTTCAATGGAGAATACTCGAAAGAAAAAGATGATGAGATACTAACGAAAGAGAAGATTGTTTACAGATTGCGGACAAAAGATAACAAAGGTACAAAGTACCCAATTTTGAAATCTGAACTTGAAAAATTAGAGCTTCTTTCGATTTTACTTGACGCAACAGAGAAAACACAACAACCTTTTTTGCATAGGGCAATAGATAGAGATTGGTTTGATACGGATAACGAGAATTATTCAAAAGAAATACAAAATATCACTCAAAAATTGAAGGATATTTTAGTAATGAAGGAAAAAAACTTTAATGTTCCTTTCCTCAAAAAGTTCGTTAAAGATTTTGAGCAGTTGGGGTTTAAAATCGTAAATGACGGAAAAAATATTGATGATTTAAAATATCATGGAAATGATAATTGCTCTTTCTATACAGGACAAAAGCCAAGTGCTGTGTATGCTGATACTAATGAAGCACATTTTATCGGTGAGGATGGCTATTTTAACCCTTCTGTCGCTGCCGATACGGGTTTGAGCGACCTAGAAAAAATCCAATTTAAGATATTGGATCAGTATTATTTTGAAATCTTGAATGGCTACGCAAATCAAGAGCATATAAGTCCTCTTATTGGGCGACTTAAGAAGCGCTTTGACATGTTAAATAAAGTTTTTGAAATAAAGGAAAGTACAGAAGTAACAACTAAAAATATTCAGGTTATTGATCTCAAAAATGTAAATTTGGAAATAAAAAAAGTAGTACCTCTATTGATCTGTAAAACTAATTATGACGAGCAAAAGAATAAAAGAGATACAGATAAAGAAAACTCGCTAAATATTATAATTGACGAGGCGCATAATATTTTGTCAGAAAATTCCAATAGAGAATCAGAATCATGGAAAGATTATCGACTAGAAACTTTTGAGGAGATAATCAAGGAAGGACGAAAGTTTGGTGTTTTTTTAACGATCGCAAGTCAAAGACCTTCGGACATTTCGCCGACTATTATTTCTCAACTACACAACTATTTTATTCACAGACTAATGAATGATAATGACTTGCGAGCGATAAACAAGGCGGTTAGCTATCTTGATAAACTTTCGTTTGACTCAATTTCAAATCTTTCAACAGGATGTTGTTTTATTGCAGGTCAAATGACGCAATTTCCATTGTCAGTAAAGGTTAAGCTACTTGATAAAAACGAACAACCTCAAAGCGAAACGATCGATTTAGATAAATTGTGGAAGCAAACCGAAACCAAGTAATTTAAGGGAGCATCCTCGCCGTCTCCTCTTATTCCCACGGCGGGGATATTGCGCGCGAACGGGAGGGTGGGTCAAGCGCATACAGATTAGTTTGTGCCTTAGCACAATCCATAATCTTTAGAGCCACCACAAGACTCTCTCGAAGCCACCAAGCGAACACGCACAACGCCGAAGCAGCCAGCGCGAGCGAATGCGAGCGGGCTACGCGAAGGCGTTTGTGCGTGGTTCGCGAGCGTTAGAGATACCACTAAACGTCGCTATGGCACGCGCCTCGGTCGCCACAAGGAAATGGAGCAAATGGGCTTCAATGTGATAACTTTGTCGCCCTTTGTGGAGTTTCCTTGTGGCGAAGCAAAACCAAAAATTTCCTTTCCATTTCTTTTTCCGCTTCGCGGTGGAGGGGTGGGGGGAGGAGACGCGAGAAAAATGCAAGGAAATTTTTTGGTTTTTGCACACGCGAGTCCGCGAGCGTGTCCGAGGCGCATTGGTTCGCTTCACCACGCAATCGGGGCGTACGGAGAGGTTTAGAGCCACTACGCGCTCCGCGCGTGCGATTAGTCGTCAAAATCCTGCGGATTTTGTCCGAAATACATTCGAACTTCGTCCAATACACACCGCATTAAGAAAACTAGCCCGAAAGGGCTTCGTTTTCGTTATGCGGAGAGGAGGACACGCGGGGCGTGTCCGTGAGGGATTCGAATACCTTGTGAGCATTTTTTCTGAGCTTTCGAAAGAAAAAATCCACAATGTGTACAGCTCCTGTAAGGAGAGAATCCCTCCCTCTCCGCCAATACAAAATCCCGCCGAAAGGCGGTTATTTTGTTGCCCGGTCACTTTCCACAGGCATTTCTTGGGAGACATTAGGATTGCCTTGATAGAATGAATTATGCCTACCATTACAAAGTATGTAGAAGTTGAGTATCTTTGGCTCGACGGACGGAAGCCCAATGCGGGGATTCGCTCCAAGACCAAAATTATTAAAGGTCTTGTTACAAAATTAAAAGATATACCGGAATGGGGATTTGATGGCTCCTCGACCGAACAAGCAGAAGGAAGATTCAGTGATTGCCGGCTTATACCGGTTTTTTTATTGCCCGATCCTTTGCGCGGAGCCCCGCATCTTTTAGTTCTTTGTGAGGTGTATCAAGCGAACGGTGATGTGCACCCTTCAAACACTCGTGCAGAGCTTCGTGCGGTTGCTAAAAAATATCAAACGGCTGGCGCATGGTTTGGTATTGAACAGGAGTACACACTTTTTCAAAATGGCAGACCAGTAGGATTTCCTAAAGTAGGATTTCCAGGCCCTCAAGGTCCGTACTATTGCGGTGTTGGTGCAGAAAATATTGTTGGTAGGGATTTGGTGGAAGAACATATGGAGGCTTGTCTTAAAGCGGGGATAGAACTTTCAGGTATTAATGCGGAAGTGATGCCAGGGCAGTGGGAATTTCAGGTAGGGCCTGTGGGGCCGCTTGCTGTGGCTGATCAACTTTGGGTTGCGAGATGGCTACTTGAGAGACTTGGTGAAGAACACGACATGTCAGTTTCATATGCACCAAAACCGGTGAAAGGAGATTGGAATGGTGCAGGTGCGCATACAAATTTTTCAACGAAGGCAATGCGTGCTTCGGGTGGATTGAAACATGTGAAAGTGGCATGTGAGAAATTGAAACGGCGTCACCATGAGCATATTGCTGTCTATGGGGCAGGGAACGAAGAGCGACTCACGGGTAAACATGAAACTTGTAGCATTAACGAATTTCGCTACGGCGTTTCTGACCGAGGCGCATCCATCAGAATTCCTATGGCAACAGCAAACGACGGTAAAGGATATCTTGAAGATAGGCGTCCTGCGGCGAACATGGATCCGTACCAAGTGTGCGCCGTGCTGATGAAAACTATTTGCGGAAACTGAATTGCTATAGATGCCAGACCACCTACTCATTCTAGTATTTTGCAAAATACTAGAATGAGTAGGGTCGGAGTGAGGTGTGGGGGTTATGCGAAGAAGCTAAGGATTGTGAATGTTGATTGACGAATGGCTGTAAAGCTATTACGGTAGCGAGAGCGTATGACTCTATCTTCACCACAGGGTTCTCAGAAGCCGAAAAAAGTTCTCGGTGTTGATCTTGATGATGTATTGATCCGCACGGGAGATGCGATGGCAAGCTTTCATAATGCGACATACGGCACCAACTATTTGCGCGATGAAGTTGTTGACTACAATTTAGGAACGGTTTGGAATTGTGCGCCCGAAGAAACACAAAGGCGCATTGATGAGTTTGTGGGTACAGAGTTTCATCACCAAGCTGAGGCAGTTTTTGGAGCCTATGATGCCTTGAAACATCTTGGGAAAACTTATGAGATAGCTGTTGTGACAGGTCGCCATGAAGGGATGCGTGACAACACTATTGACTGGCTTACTAAAAATTTCTTAGGACTCTACCGTGAAATTCATTTCACGGGTCACTATGAAACTGATCCTTCAAAAAAGCGTTTGAAGTCGTCAGTGATGACTGAAATTGGAGCCGATCTTTTTATTGATGACGCGCTTCACTTTGCGTCTGATGTAGCGAGCGTGGGGATCCCCGTATTACTCCTAGATACACCGTGGAATCAAGGGGTAGTACCGACCGGCGTTACTCGTGTAGCATCATGGACGGAGATACTTGCAATTCTTGCCTCAAAAGAAACACTAAGATAGAAGGGCTCTGAGTCCACAGTGGCATCTTCGCTCGTGCGGTATAATAGAAAGGTACGGCTTTATCAGTCTGTGCTCATTATCTAATTATCTAAGTACTTCTTACATATATGTCAGGAAATATAAAAGTAGCCAGTGGAATTATACTCGCAGCTGTTGTTCTCGGTGGCGGTTTTTATTGGTATGCATCAACACGCCCAGCGCCAGCCCCTGTTGCTGTAGCTCCTACCGAAACACAGCCTACGGTTCCTCAAGGACCGACGCTCGCAACAGGCGCTGACACCTCAGACGCTTCATTAAGTCAGGATATTGCATCGGTAGACGCAGATATGACCGCAATGAATGGAGACACAACGGCAATTGATGCAGGTCTCAACGATAAGGCAGTTGCACAGTAAATTTATTTTTCTAATAATCTTCTACAGTATGAAAAAAATCACTCCGATATTCCTTTCTCTTATGGCATTCGCAGTTCTTCTGTCCCCAGCTTTTGCGTTTGCTGAGGAGGCGGTAACTACCAGCGTGAACGCGGGCGCCACTGTAACTCTACCTGCTGTCACAAAAACGGAAGTAAAAGCAACTGCTACACAGTCAGCTGCATTAATGCGAGGCAAGGATCGCGGAAACCAAGAAATTGACAGAAGAGTCACAAACCTTAATGCTCTCATCGCTCGCGTACAAGGAATGAAAAATCTTTCCGACGCGGACAAGGCTTCTATTGCGGGAACTTTGACAGCACAGGTGAATGCACTGAATGCACTTAAAGCTAAAATTAATGCAGATACTGATCTTGAAACATTGAAGGGTGATGTGAAATCCATTACTGATTCGTATCGCATCTACGCACTTATTATTCCTCAGGGAGGAATAATTACTGCGGCTGATCGTATTGTGACAATTTCAACCACGATGCAACTCATCGCGGTAAAGTTTGAAGCACGCATTGTGGCGGCCGCTACTGCGGGAAACGATGTTACTGCGGTTCGTGTAGTCCTTGAAGAGTACAAAGCAAAACTTGCAGATGCGAGCTTGCAAGCACAAGCAGCGGTGAACGCAATCGTTACCCTCGTTCCTGATAATGGTGATGCTACAAAAAAAGCTGCAAATACAAAGGCACTTAAGGATGCCCGAGCTCAAATTGTAGTTGCACAGAAAGCTTTACAGACAGCACGTAAGGATGCTGACAAAATTATTGTTGCTCTCAAAGGGATGAAAGCTGCGGCGTCGACAACGACGACTACGGAAACATCTGCTGGAGCACAATAATTCAGGTTCTAGGTTCTAGGTTCTAGGAATTAGGAAAAATCCCGACATATGTCGGGATTTTTTTTATGAGTTGTTCAAAAGTTGGCGTATTATTAAGTAATGTCAAAAGAAAAACTTTCATCCGCAGAGCTTAGTCGACAGGCAGAAGAAAAAGCTAAGAAAAAAAGAGATCGTACAAAAACAAGAATTAAGGCAGCTAAGGCAAATGGTTCTGATTCTCGAGAGGCAGGTAAGAAGATCGGAAGCCGAAAGGGTAGAGGTTATAGTAAGGGTAGTTAGTTAGTGGGCGAGGGTTATTGCAATGACTTCAGAAGCGCCAGCTCCTATGAGTGCACGCTTTGCATCAGAGAGTGTGGTGCCGGTCTCGGCGACATCGTCTATAAGAATGACATGCATGCCACTTACTTTTTCAGGACGAATCACGGAGAATGCACCAGCAATATTTTTTTCTCGCTCGGACTTTAATACTTCAACCTGACTTGCCCTGTCTTCTCGCCCGAGTACATCAGGGGCATAGGTAACCTCCGCTTCAAGATGGGGAAGTGTAGCTAGAGTGATTCTCTCAACTTGGTTATAGCCTCGAGATTTTAGGCGAGCGCTTGAGCTGGGGATGGGAACGAGAAGTGGATTTCGCCATCCTCCGAGTGTTTTTTTGTCCGCAAGTATTTGAATGATTTCATCGGCCAAAATTCTACCCAGTGCAGGAAGCGGAGCCTTTTCGCCACGATATTTTATGGCACGGATGAGTGCGCGAACTTTGGGATTTCTGTACGGAAACAGAGCTACAATCCACTGTTTATCACGGTGGATCATTGGGTGAAGAAGCTCTGCCAGCGTTTCTTCTGAAAGTGAACGGGCAATAGCTGACTCACTAGATATAGGAATCAATGCATCAAGAATCCTCCGGAAAATGTGACCAATCATGATATACTTGGAAACATTGTACTCCCTGACTTAGACTTGATTCCACTCTATGGAGAACGCTACGGGAGACATAGGGATTCATCATGATAATTATTAGTCTTTGTACCCAGCGTTCGTAGTCTCTCGTATGGATTTCTCTCTCAGCACACTGTCTGAAAAATTTAAACAGCTCGCTTCATCTTTTAGTGTGAAAGATGGTGAGAGTGTTCTTGGTATTGATATCGGAACTTCATCCATCAAAATTGTGCAGGTAAAGGAGGTGAAGGGGAGTGCTGTCTTGGAGACATACGGAGAGATTGCACTTGGTCCATATGCAAATGCCGAAGTGGGACAATCGGTGATGCCTCCACCTGAAAAAATTGGGGAAGCTTTGAAAGACGTGCTCCGTGAGGCAAACGCGACAGCAAAAATTGGCGGATTCTCGGTACCACTTTCTGGAAGTCTCATTAATGTCATCACACTCCCTACAAAAGATCATGCCGATTTGGCAACTATGATTCCAATAGAGGCTCGCAAATATATTCCTGTGCCAATTACAGAAGTGGCGCTCGACTGGTTCGTGATACCTGAGGAAGAAGCGAAATTTTTAAGTCCACAAGGGGGTGTTCCAAAATCAGATCACTCAACCGATGTGCTTCTTGTCGCGATCCACAACGCAGTCCTTGCTAAATATCAGCTTATTACAGAAGCGGCCGCTATTACACCGCGGTTTTTTGAGGTAGAGCCATTTAGCATGGGGCGAGCTTCTTATGAACACACCACTGCGCCTGCAATGATTATTGATATGGGAGCATCATCGACTCGTGTATATATTATTGAATTTGGCATTATCGATGTTTCGCACACCATAGGTCGTGGCGGACAAGATTTAACGCTCTCACTGGCAAAGTCAATGGGCGCTACATTTCAAGAGGCTGAAAATATAAAAAGGGATAAAGGTTTGTCTGAATCTGAGGTGGGATCCGCGGCGCTTGACTTCATATTTGCTGAAGCCCGTCGTATTTTGTTGACGTACCAGCGTAAAGAAGGGAAAGCGGTATCGCAAGTAGTTCTTGTAGGAGGAGGAGCTTCTTTGAAAGGTTTGAAGGAGGTAGCTTCGCGTTCTTTTGATGCACGGATTGTCATTGCTTCTCCGTTTGAAAAGTTAGCTGCACCCGCGTTCATTTCTGATGTACTCAAGGGCGCTGGTCCATCCTTTGCTTCCGCTGTCGGACTCGCACTTCGTGCGTTGCATCAATAAAAAAGCGTTTAGTGGTTAGGCGATGCCACATCGGGTCCGTAGGGACCATTTAGCGTTTAGGGAAAAACTTTTTGTATTAGCTTTTGCTGTTCACACTAACCCCTAATCACTAACCCCTACCCACTAGTTTGAGTGTTACACTTTCCACATGGACGATCGTGTCACGACATCTTTTATACCTAAGGCTGCGCTCAAGGTTGAACGCACTGAAGCCAAACGAGCAAGCCCTGTTGCACTCGTAAACATAATTGCTGGCGCGATTCTTATTGTTACCATTCTTTCTGCGGGTGGTATTTTTGGTTTTGAAAAATATTTAATACAATCGGTTGAAAGTAAACGGCAATCTTTGGAGCGTTCGCGTGCAGCCTTTGAACCTGCAACCATAAAAGAACTTTCGCGTCTTGATACAAGGATTGCAGCGGGGAGTACACTTCTTAAAAATCACACGGCTCTCTCACAGCTTTTTGATGAGCTTGAGAAGCTTATGCTGACCAATGTACGATTTAGTAATTTTTCTTATGACATCGCAGACCCAACCAGAACCTTACTCTCAGCATCCGGCGAAGCTGCTAGTTTTAATGCAGTTGCACTCCAGTCAGACGCATTTAGCAAGAGTAGTATCATTACCGATCCAGTGTTTTCAAATGTGAATATATCGAAGACGGGTAGCATACTGTTTGAATTCACCGCAGTCATTGATACGACTCGCATAGGGTACACAGGAGTGAGTGCTACGCCCACAGAAGCTCTACCTACAAGTGTGCCACCAACATCACCACAAGGAATATGAAACTTTTTACCCCAATTCTTTTTCTCGGTCTCGCTGGCGCAATATTTTTTTGGTATATAAACCCAACATATTTAGGTCTTCAAGGTTCATTAGCTGAACAAGCACAATTTGATGCTGCACTATCGCGTTCTCGAGAACTTCAAGATGTCCGTGATCAACTCTTGAGTCGTTACAACACATTTCCACAGCCCGATTTAGCTCGCCTACAAAAACTGGTTCCCGACCATGTTGATAATGTACGACTCATCCTTGATTTTGATAGCATGGCGACCAAATACGGTATGCGTGTCAGAAATGTAGTTATTGAAACCCCAAAAGAGCGAGTCAGTAGAGGACAAATAGGTCCTGATGAGAAGACATACGAGTCCGTTATCTTGTCTTTTAATGTCAGCGGTTCTTACGATACATTCAGGCAATACCTCGCTGACCTAGAGAAAAGCCTCCGTCTTGTGGATGTGGTAGGTCTTTCTTTCACTGCAAACGAGACAGGTATTTACGAATTCACCTTCCATATTAAAACCTATTGGCTCAAACCATGATTGATTTATTTAAAAAATTCAAAACGGTCATCATAGTGGTACTCCTAATTGCCATTGCTTTTGTTATATATTCATATTTCTTTGCGAAACCAGCCGAGCCTGTTTTGTCAGCACAAGCAGTGTCGGCTATTCCCTCTGTTGATCAGGACCTTATAGCAATCCTTCTTGAGCTTAAATCAATTAAACTCGATGACGCTATTTTCTCAGACTCTGCCTTTAAAAGTTTACAAGATTTTAGCCAAGAGCTCGTACAGGAACCGGTCGGACGCAACAACCCCTTTGCTCCACTTGGGGCTAAACAGCTCACTCCGCAAGTGAGATAACACTATGGATGTTCTTTCCCTCCTCTCGGAGAAAGGTCTCGTTGATAAAAATGCTCTTGCTGGCATTAAAGAAGAGATTGCAACAAGTTCCAAAACTCTTGAGAAGGCCCTCTTAGATAGGGGAGTATCTCCGAGTGACATTCTTAGTGCTCGGGGTGAGTATTACTCAGTACCAACGCATGAGATTGGTGAGGACGTAGTCCCTTTTGCTGTACTGAACTATATTCCAGAAGAATCTGCTCGTCATTACCGCTTTGCCCCCCTCGCATTGAATGATGGCGTACTTGAGGTTGGTACTACTGACCCAGATAACCTTGATGCAGTAGAAGCACTTAATTTCATTGCTTCGCGCACAAATGTTCCGTATAAGATATTTCTTATCTCCGATGAAGACTTCGACAAAATTATTGGAATGTACAAAGGTCTTTCTGGTGAGGTTGGGCAGGCACTCGGAGAATTACAAAGCACGGCTGGAGATGATGATGAACTCAGTGTGGCTCTCGAGGAAGCGCCAAGCGAGAAACTTACTGATGCTGAAAAAGGAAATGTCAAAATAAAAGAAGACGCTCCCGTTACAAAAATTGTTGCAACTATTCTTCGGTATGCCGTTGATGGTAAGGCGTCCGACATTCACATAGAACCAACGCGCGAGGAATTGAAGGTTCGTTTTCGTGTTGACGGCGTCTTGTACACGTCTCTCCGACTACCAAAAAACCTAGAGCGTTCTGTTATTGCGCGTATTAAGGTACTTTCATCACTCAAGCTTGACGAGAGAAGAAAGCCACAAGACGGTCGTTTTTCTGCAACCATAGATGCGAGACGCGTAGACTTTCGTGTATCAACATTTCCAACCTATCACGGCGAAAAGGTGGTGATGCGTATTTTGGATCGTCGACTTCAAACACAAAAACTCAATGACATTGGACTGACGGACGAAAACTCTGAAACGATTCGAAAAGCAATTAAAAAGCCTTACGGAATCATTGTTATTTCTGGTCCAACAGGTTCTGGTAAATCGACAACACTGTATGCGATGCTTCAGGAGCTTGATCGTGAGGGAATGAATGTTGTCTCTCTTGAAGACCCGGTCGAGTACGACATCGATGGGGTGTCTCAGTCACAGGTACGCCCAGAAATCGGCTATACATTTGCATCGGGACTCCGCTCCATATTGCGTCAAGACCCGAACATTATTATGGTGGGAGAAATTCGCGACAAAGAGACAGCACAGCTTGCCATTCAAGCCGCACTCACTGGACACCTAGTTCTCACCACGCTTCACACCAATAATGCCATTGGTATCGTGCCCCGACTCGTTGACATGGGCGTTGACCCATACTTGATTGCGCCGACGCTCATTCTATCTATCGCTCAGCGACTTGTGCGTCTTCGCTGTGAAGATGCTGGTAAGCCTATTCCTTTTGAGGGTGCTGTTGCTACTATGATTGAAAAGGAATTCGCTGATATTCCTGCTGAATTTAAGAAAAAACTTCCCGCAGCAAAAACTGTCTACGGTATTGCTCCATCTCCAACCTGCGCTAATGGTACTCGTGGGCGTGTTGCGGTGTTTGAAATGTTGCCTACATCGCCTGAACTAGAGCACATCATTCTTACTAACCCAATTGAAGATGAATTGTACAAAGTGGCGCGTGCACAAGGCATGTTCACGATGAAAGAGGATGCTATTATGAAAATGCTTAAAGGCACTATTCCTTTCGAAGAAGTGAACACGCTTGGTGGTGAACTTCTTCGCGACGAGGAAGCCGACGAAAAATTGCCGTAATTATGGAGCCAACTACTCAAAAAAACTATTCCATTCTTCTCGTCGATGACGATCGATTTCTTTTGGATATGTATACATTGAAGTTTAAAAACGAAGGGCATACTGTTGAAGCAATTCCAGACCCTAATCTTGCTCTTGAAAAACTGCGAAAAGGTTTTTTGCCGAACATTATTTTGCTTGATGTTGTAATGCCGGGGGTATCAGGATTTGAGCTCTTGGAGATAATTAAAAAAGAAAATCTTGCGAAAGGTGCAGTAATTGTAATGCTCACCAATCAAGGTCTTCAAGAAGATATAGACAAAGGAATGAAGTTTGGTGCATCTGGCTACATCATTAAGGCAAGTTCAATACCTTCTGAGGTTTTGCAAAAAACATTGGCAATTGCTGCGACGCAGCTTACATAATTATGGAATACAAATCCGAACTTGAATCGCTTATAGATACTGTTATTGCTGAAGGAGCATCCGATTTACATATAACTGCAAATTCCAATCCCATCATTCGCACTTCGGGTACGCTTATACCACTTCTGAAGCGTGTAAAATATACACCTGAAGATACTCTCGGAATCTTGGGCGCACTCATTCCGCCAGAAAAATTACAATCATTTAAGCAGGATCAAGAGGTAGATTTTTCGTATCAGTATAAAGATCAAATGAGGTTTCGTGGCAATGCATTCTTTCAGCAAGGAACAGTGTCCATTGCGCTTCGTTTGATTCCAAGAGAAATCAAGTCACTTGAAGAATTGGGGCTACCTCCAATTCTTGAGACATTTTGCCAATTACAGCAAGGTTTTTTCTTGGTTGTGGGTCCTGTTGGTCAAGGAAAATCAACGACACTTGCGTCAATGGTGGAAAAAATAAACCAAACACGCACTGAGCACATTATTACTATTGAGGATCCGATTGAATACATGTTCACATCGAAAAACTCAATTATCAATCAGCGTGAAGTGCGACTCGATACTAAAACATTTCAAGCGGCTCTTCTTTCCGCGTTCCGCGAAGACATCAATGTGCTCATGGTGGGGGAAATGCGTGGACCTGAGACCATGGCAGCAGCAGTGACCGCAGCTGAAACTGGACACCTCGTGCTTTCAACACTGCACACCAACAATGCTGCTCAGACCATTGATCGTATTATCGATACATTCCCAACGGGTCAGCAGGATCAAATCCGTCTTCAACTTGCTGCATCATTGGCAGGGATATTCTCACAGAGACTTGTTCCTAGGATATCGGGAGGCCTCATTCCTGCATATGAGCTTTTGATTAATAATGATGCAGTGGCAAATCTTATCCGTGAAAAGCGTACCCATGAAATTAATGCAGTGATTGAAACAGGTACGGAGTCGGGCATGATTGACATGAATCGCTGTCTTGCTGACTTGGTGCGTCGCGGAGAAGTTACGCCGGAGAATGCACTTTCGAGAACATGGAATCCTAAGGCATTTTCGCGCCTTATGTAATGTATAGATTGTATGCTCTTTAAATACCAAGCAATTGATGCAAGTGGAGCAAAGCAAGAGGGGAGTATTGATGCAATATCCCGTGATGTTGCTATTGCTTCGCTCCAGCGTCGCTCACTCACTATCTCAGCAATTGAAGAGTCTGATCCTGAAAAAAAATCTTTGTTGGGCGGTATTACTTTGTTTGAAAGTGTTACGAATCGCGACATTGTTTTATTGTCACGCCAAATCGCGACATTGTTCGAAGCTCAAGTGTCCGCGCTTCGCGTGTTTCGTCTTCTTGCATCAGAATCTGAGAAGCCTCTTTTGGGCCGAGTCTTGACTGAGGTAGGAGATGATCTTCAGTCAGGTAGTCCAATATCTAAAGCGTTATCAAAACACCCGAAAGTTTTTAGTGCATTTTATGTGAACATGGTGAAAGCTGGCGAGGAGTCAGGCAAGCTTGATGAGACATTTCTCTATCTTGCCGATTACCTCGATCGATCATACGAAGTGATGAGTAAGGCAAAAAATGCACTCATCTATCCCGCCTTTGTTATAGCGACATTTTTTGTAGTTATGATTCTTATGATGACCATGGTCATCCCACGTATTTCTTCCATTCTTATCGATGCAGGACAAGCAATACCCGTGTACACGCAGGTAGTTATATCTATCAGTAACTTTTTTGTGAACTACGGAGTGTTCCTTCTCATACTTCTCGTTGTTGGAGGCATATTTCTTTTCCGCTATGCAGGTACTCCTCAAGGACGCGCATCATTCAGTGCTTTTGAGCTCGCTATTCCCTATGTGGGCGATTTATACAAGAAGCTTTATCTATCGCGCATCGCTGACAACCTTGCCACGATGCTTGGGTCGGGTATTTCTGTGGTGCAAGCTGTTGACGTGACGGCAAATGTTGTAGGCAATGCAGTCTATGCAGATATTTTGCAGGAAGTCGCAAATTCAGTGAAGGGAGGAGGTTCAGTATCTGGAGCTCTCGAAAAACGTAAAGAGGTACCTGGGATTATGGTTGCAATGATGCGCGTCGGTGAAGAGACGGGTGAATTAGGTAGTATCTTAAAGACTCTTGCGAAGTTTTATCAGCGAGAGGTTTCAACGAGCGTAGATACACTCGTTGGTCTTATTGAGCCAATTATGATTGTGACTTTAGGTTTGGGGGTTGGTATACTGTTGGCATCGGTCTTGGTGCCGATCTACAATCTCTCCGCCGCTATTTAAAAGTGTATATTAATATAAATTCCATGAACCTTGCTTCAACAAAACGAGGCTTCACCCTTATCGAACTCCTCGTTGTTATTGCCATCATCGGTATTCTTTCGTCCGTCGTGTTGGCATCTCTCAACACTGCTCGTTTGAAATCACGCGATGCGCGTCGTATTTCGGACATTAAGCAGTTGCAAATCGCACTCGCTCTTTATTCTGACTCAAACTCTTCAGCATACCCAACGACACTTGCAGGTCTTGCCCCTACCTACATCGGCGTTGTTCCTACTGATCCTGTAGGCAACGTAGCCTATAGATACGCAGCACTTGGTACTGGCGCTTCTTGTACGAATTACCATCTCGGCGCAACCTTTGAAGAGACTACCAACCAAGCTCTGACTGGAGACATCGATGCAGCTGCAGGTACCATTTGTACTGGCTCCAGTGCCGACTTTGCAGGTACGGACCCAATCTTTGATGTGAAGCCGTAGGGAAGCAGGGGATAGCGTTTAGGATATAGGGGTTAGGGAAGAGCCCTGAGTTAGAAGTTCCCCTAAACACTAAACGCTACACCCTAACCCCTGCTCTCTGTATGCTTGAAGTACTTCTCCCACTTTTTGTGTTTGGTATAGGGCTATGCGTTGGGAGTTTTGTTAATGTTCAAATATTTCGCTTTGGTTTTGGCGAGCATGCTCGTTCTCGTTCATGTTGTATGGCATGTGACATGCCAATCTCTTGGTATGACCTGATTCCTATTTTCTCATATGTCGCACTGTCAGGCAGGTGTCGTGCATGTGGAAGCGCGCTTTCAACTCAATATCCATTGATTGAGGGTATAGTTGGATTTCTGTTTTTGGTAGCATTTTTAATAATGCCACCAGTCTTATCGCTTTGGTCAATTCTGGCATTCACCATGCTCCTTGTTTTTATTGCATCTTTGGTGGCCTTAGTTGTATACGACATACGACACACTTTAGTGCCTATGCCTTTTATCTATATGCTCGTAGGTTCTGCACTTCTCGCATCTATTTCACAAAGTTTGTTTAGCGATTCGTTTTTTCCACTTATTGATTCTCTTATTGGAGGGGCAATCTTGTTTGGTGGTTTTTTCGGTATTGTACTTGTTACCCGTGGGCGAGGTATGGGCGTAGGTGATGCGTATGTTGTTGGTGCGGCCGGCCTCTTGCTCGGACTGTTTCGAGGTATCGAATCAGTTATGTTCGGAGTCTGGTCTGCAACAATTGTTTATTTGATAATTTTTCTTTTATCCTCTATTCATTCAAAAAAAAGATTGTTGCCTCACGGTGCTCGGGTTACCATGAAAACAGAGTTGCCGTTCGTGCCATTTCTTGCTTTTGGCATTGGCCTCGCTCTCTTCACGACGCTTTCACCACTCTCACTTGGGTCGTGGCTCGCCAATCTATTATGGTTTCAATAAAAAAAAAGCCTTCAGCTTTCAGCCTTCAGCTTTCAGGGGGGATTAAAAAATCTTTTGTCGTTCGTGGTTTAACGCTCATTGAGCTTCTTGTAGTGATGGGTATTTTCTCTATCATTTCGCTCGTTGTTCTTGCTAATCACTCTCGCTTCAATAGTTCAGTTCTTCTTGGAAGTCTTGCATATGATATTGCGTTATCGATTCGTGAAGCACAGGTGTATGGCTTGTCTGTAAAACAATATGGTAGTAATTTCCAAGTTGGATACGGTCTCCGTTTTGCCGGTGCATCCTCGTATACATTTTTTGTTGATACAAATGCAAATAAACGCTATGACAGCGGGGTTGATTCAATTGTGCAGACATTTTCAATTAGTCGTGGCCACACCGTGAAAAGTTTTTGCGGTATCACGGCGAGTGGAGTTCAGGAATGTTCTCCGAGCGGGATTGATCATTTAGATGTTGTCTTTTTTAGACCTGACCCAGATGCTCTATTTTCTTCCAATACTTCTACCGTGTATTCAAGTGGTCAAATAGTAGTTACATCTCCGACAGGGGAAACGCGCACCGTTAAAGTTGCTTCAACGGGTCAGATTTCGGTAACAAATCCATGAAAAAAACTACGCAAAGCACCTATACGAAAGACCACTCCGGGGCGTTTGCCCGAGTCTCAGTCTTTCGTATAGGTGCTTTGCTCCGCACGGGTGGAAAGGGAACAGCGCGGGGATTCACTCTGATTGAGATGATGGTTGCGGTAACAATATTCGCCATTGTTATGATGATTGGGGTTGGTGGGTTATTGTCGCTTGTGGCTACAAACCATCGTGCGCAGGCAATCCATTCAGTCATGAACAACCTGAGTGCAGCAGTCGAAGGTATGTCACGATCCATTCGTGTAGGCACCTTATATAATTGTGTTACTTCTGCCACAACACCCCCATCCCCTCCGCCATCTTCAACAATTGCAAATCCACAAGATTGCGCTTTGGGTGGAGCTCGTCTTCTTGCGTTTGAGTCGTCAACGGGCAATTTGACCGACGCGAATGACCAAGTTGTCTATCGGTTAAATGGTACACAACTTGAGCGTTCTTTGCGTGGCGGTGCTAACGGTAGTTGGATTGCGATTACTGCGCCCGAAGTTTCAATTGATAGCTTTGATTTTTATGTTGTTGGCTCAGCGAAAGGAGATGGTATACAGCCCCGTGTTCTTATGCGCATTAAGGGTTCGGCGGTAGTTCCGGGGGGTACAACTACATTTACCGTGCAGGCAAGTGTTGTTCAACGCGTTCTTGATATTTAATTTATGAAAAACAACCAGCTTTCAGGTTTCAGCTTTCAGCTTTCAGGTTCTAGACAGGCGAACACAATTCGTGCTTTCACATTAATTGAAACATTTGTTGCAATTACCGTATTGTTAATTTCTCTCGTCGGACCTCTTTCAATTGCGGCACAATCTCTTCGTCTCGCATATTACGCACGGGATCAAGTGACTGCTTTTTATCTTGCACAGGAAGCGGTGGAATATGTGAGAGCCGAGCGCGATCAAAACTATCTTGCTAATGCGCCGTGGCTTACTAATCTTGGTGACTGTGTGGGGGCGTCATGCGTGGTTGATTTTCCTCGCTTTACCCACAGTGCATGTGGCGTTCTGAGTACCTGCCCTCCTATATATATAAGTAGTGCAACAAAATTATACAATCAGGACGCAACGAGCGGGCCTGCATCAGCCTTTACTAGAGTCCTTTCTATTACGCCAGTTGTAGGCAGTGTTGATGAAGTAATAGTGAAGGTGAGGATCTCTTGGGTGTCGGTTGGAATCAATAGATCATTTCAGGTTACTGAGCATCTTTTTAATTGGGCAGGACCATGAGTATGAAAGAAAAAACAGGTTTCAGGTTTCAGGTTTCAGGTGCGAGTTCATTAACTCCAAAAGCCTTTTCTCGTACCTCACGGGGATTCACTCTTTTGCTCGCAGTATTGATTAGTAGCATACTCATTGCTATTGGTTCGGCAATTTTTAATATTCTTTCAAAAGAAATTATTCTTTCGTCGTCAGGTCGTGAGTCACAATTTGCTTTTTTTGCAGCTGACAGCGGAATCGAGTGCGCTCTCTATTGGGATACAAAACAGAATGCATTTGCAACAACATCAGCACTCACACAAGTTGCCTGTGGAGGCGGTTTGGCAGACTTAACGCGCACCTCAGGGGGCACTCTACTCCGACCAACATACACAACGGTGTTTTCTTTTCCGCTTGACGGAGGAGAGGCTAATCCTTGTATTACCGTGACGGTTGCCAAAACCTTTTATCCAACCGAAACAATTATTGCCTCGCAAGGTTACAACACATGCGTTACGACGAATCCGCTCCGTCTTGAGCGCGCCATTCGAGTACAGTATTAATTTTGGAAACTATGGAGTGGAAAAAAGTTACAAAATTTTCGCAGGTGGTAGCTATCATTTTATTTGTTGGAGTATTTTTTCTTGGTTTTTATCTTGGGAAAATGTCGGTAAGTGTTTAGATGTCCCACTTTGTTTATATTTTAGAGTGTGCTGATACGAGCCTATATATTGGGTCTACTGTTGATTTGGAAAAACGAGTCCATCAGCATAATCATGCCTCATCAGGTGCCCACTATACAAAAATTAGGAGGCCTGTTGTGCTGAAATACACAGAAATATGCACAAGCTTTGCACAGGCTCGTGCTCGTGAAGCAGAACTGAAAAGACTAACTCGAGAAGAAAAAATTATACTTATACACAGGAGTACTGAGAAATGATTGTATAAACGGAAAGAGTTTTAGATACAGCAAAATGAGATTGTAGGGTACCCTGTGTCGATGACGCAGAATGATGCACTCACGATTTTGAAGACGGGCGCTAATGTTTTTTTGACGGGTGAACCTGGAAGCGGAAAGACTCACACTGTAAATGCATATGTAGCATGGCTTCGAGATAAAGGAATTGAACCTGCCATCACCGCATCAACGGGCATTGCAGCGACACACATTGGAGGCATTACATTACACTCTTGGAGTGGTATCGGTATTGCAGAGCGTTTATCAGAGCAGGATATCGATGCCATTGCGGGGAAAGAACATGTGGCGAGGCGAATAACAAAATCGCGCATACTCATCATTGATGAAATTTCTATGCTATCGGGAGAAACCTTAGCGCTAGCAGAAGCAGTGGTACGAGAAGTACATCGAAGTCAGGAAGTGTTTGGTGGTATTCAGGTGATTTTTGTTGGTGATTTTTTTCAACTTCCACCAGTTTCTAAACGAGGTGCTTCGCGGGCATCTTTTGCTTTTGAGTCTGCCGTCTGGAAGGCAGTAAATCCAATTGTTTGTTACCTCACTGAACAGCATAGGCAAGAAGATGAAATATTTCTTTCTGCCCTCGCTTCCATTAGGTCGGGCGTTGCTGACGAAGAGACCTTACTGTGTTTTCAAGACAGAGCGGTGTCTCCGAATGATGTCTCACATAAAATTCCGCGTCTCTTCGCACATAATATGGATGTCGATCGTATTAATGCGGACGCACTTGCCAAACTTAAAGGTCAGCCGACGGAATTTGCGATGACCGCACAAGGAAGTGACAATCTCGTCCTTGGCCTCAAGCGGGGATGTTTGTCTCCTGAGAAGCTTTTTCTTAAGAAGGATGCGGTAGTGATGTGTACGAAGAACAATCCGAACATTGGTTTTGCAAATGGTACGCTCGGAGTGGTTATTGGATTTAATGAAGAAAATACGTACCCAATTATAAAAACAAAAGATGGGCACGTATTTACTGTGGAACCTATGGAATGGGCTGTGGAGCAGGATGGAAAAGTGCGCGCACGAATTACTCAAGTACCACTCAGGCTTGCATGGGCAATGACCATACATAAGAGTCAGGGGATGAGTATGGATGCTGCTGCTATAGACCTCTCTCAAGTATTCGAGCATGGGCATGGGTATGTTGCTCTCTCAAGGGTACGAACTCTCCGAGGGCTTCATCTTCTAGGGTGGAGCGAGCGGGCACTCTTGGTGCACCCGCGAGTGGCTGAACAGGATGCACAATTTCGTATTAAGTCTGAGGATGCAAGGGCAGTTTTCGAGGAGATGAGTGATGCAGAGCATGCGGGTATGGAAGAAAATTTTATTCGTGCATGCGGAGGAACACTTGAAGCAGAGAAGAATATTCACACTAAAAAAGAAAAATCCAGCACACTCTCTAAAACACTTATCCTGATACAGGAAGGTCACTCCATCTCTGATATTGCTAAGATACGATCGTTAAAAGTAGGAACACTTATTGACCATGTTGAAAAAATAGTAGAGCGGGGTTTATGTGAAGTGAATGATATACAAAATATTTTTTCGATGAGTATTATAGAGGCCTTGCCGGTTATTCACGAGGTATTTGAGCGGGAAGGATCGGAACGACTTTCTCCGATATTTGAGCATTTTAAGGGCATGTACTCGTATGAAGATCTTCGTATTGCCCGTCTATTTTTTAAGCAATAGGCTGTCTATAAGAGGTTTTTTCTATGCGGTAGGCGGTATGTTACGCTAGAGAAATGATTAAAATAGGACTCATAGCTACTATCGGAGTAGGAATAGTTGTTATTGGTGCAGGATTTCTTTTCTTGCAACCGCAAGCAAAGCCACAGGGAGTAGCATGTACTATGGAGGCTAAAATCTGCCCAGATGGAAGCGCAGTTGGCCGAGCTGGTCCACAGTGCGAATTTACAGCGTGCCCTACTCCAACAATGACTTGGAGTTTTGTTGATGTTGGTGAAGATACAGTGCAGGGAATACCTCATACTGAGGTAATTTTTGCGATGAATGACAAGAAATATAGTGCGGGTACCTATGAAGGTAACTGTACGGACATTAAGAATTCAAGTTGGCAGCTTGTGGCAGGTGAGCAGGCAGGCGCCATCTGCTGGTGGGCAGGCGGAGGCACGGAGCTCGGTGTCTTTGAGGAAGGTGGTCAGTTGGTTATCAAAAAGGGATTGTTAGATGAGGGTGGTGCTGAAACGCCAGGTATTCGTGGTAATTTCGAAACGCTCTTAAGGCTCGTGCCATAGTTATTTTTTTGTACCATGGGTTTTTCTATAGTTTTCCAAGTGCGCGTTTGAATATGAGACATCATCATTACTATTCAGATGGTTTCGCTATTTTTTTTATTGTGACGCTTGTGGCGTTGATTATGTACTCTGCATTCTCAAATCCGTATGGTCGAATGAGTCGCGTTAAGAATCCATTTGAAACAAGACGACAGGGGAGAACCATCGCTCTTCTGAAGCGTTTCAATCTTAAAGTATGTAAGTCCTTCTTTTGGCACGGTTTTGCGTACGCGAAATGTGCGTGGCATATCGTTTCCAATGTGCATGCTGGTGAGAAAGCAAGGAGCCGAAGTCTCGAGGGTGTTATACGCGATATTCATAAGGTGCGATTTAATCCAAAGAGGCCCTATTTGATTTCAGGAGATCATTTTAATGTTTTTTATCCAAGGAATCTTGGTGTGTTTTATTATGCAACTCTTGATCCACGAACTGCATTAGGAAAAAGTGATTGGGAAAATAGACAGAGAATCTACCTTCAAACGGTTGCCTATGCAATCGCTGCATTTACAAAAAATGGCGATTGTACCACCACTATTGTGCCAGTAGGACCTCGAGCGGTGAGTTGTATAAATATCTATCACTATCCATCAGACGCTCTCTACGGTGTTCTTTTCGGTCTATCTACACTTATCGACAACTCCTTTTTCGTGAAGCGTTATCCTTTTGAATCAGAAAATAGTTTTGGACTTGAGACAAAGACTGCCGCTGGGAATCTTCTCGAAGAGAATCGTGATGCACTAGCGCTTCTTATTACGAAATACTACAACCGAGTTTTTGATACGAAAACAGGCTTAATTAAAAAGGATATTCATATTTCATCAGCGAAAGACATCACCGTGCGCACGAGTGCGTTTTATGACAATATTATTTTTTGGAAAACATTTATGCTGGCGCGGACATTGGGTATAGAAAATATACCTGCAGTTGATCTCCCTAAGTTAAAGACCCGTATTCTCGAAACCTACTGGCAAGAGACAGAAGGGTACTTTTTAGAAGATAGCTCCTCTGAAGGGGTAGCGGGAAAATATTACTCCGCAGACTGGTTGGCTGCATACTTTACTGGATTCTTGGATGTCACAAAGTCTGACGAGAGGCGATATCTTGAGCGCGCAACTCTCTACACAATAAAGGAAGGGATTGATATGCCATTTCCTTTGCGGTATCAACAAACCAACAGGGCGTCACGCCAAGTACCCATTGTCCGTCTTTTTGTTGCGTCCTATGGAGGTACCGCTATATGGAGTTTCTGGGGGGCGGAGTTTATAAAAGTTCTTGTTGCGTTATCTGAATATGATAATCAGCATTTATTCTTAGAGCGTGCTGCACGACATATTGGTGCATATTCAAAAAATATGGTTCGTTACTATGGATATCCTGAAACCTACGATACGGCAGGAAATATGCTCCGCACTCCTTTCTATAATAGTGTTCGCCAGACTGGCTGGGTAGTTGGGTATGAGCAGGCAGTCGCAATGTTTAAATCAATGTCGACCCGATTAGAAGTTGCTAAATCAGATTCTGTTCTTGAGATTGTGGAGACACTATGAAGAAAAAATCCCTATAATTTACTTCAATCATTAAAAAAAGAAAACGAGGGCTGGTAGCGTAGTCTTCATGTAATAATGAATCCATGTTCTATTCTGAACGTATGAACAGAAGAGTGGTTCAAGGGAGTGTCATGCAGTGGTTAGTGCTCACTCTAGCGATTGTGTGTTTTTTGTCCCTGTGGATTTTCAATCACCCTTCGGCGCTTGGCTTATTTTTTGATGATTCGGTACTTGTTGCAAACGCAAGCATTCCTGAAGGTTGGCGTGAATTTGATTCTACAAAACTTGGTATTTCTATTTTATATCCACCAGAGTATGTCGCTGATTCTTCATCCGTACATACGGAACTTGGTTCGCGTCAAGGCAGTAAAGGGGTGCAGTTTAAAATTCCTAAGTCATACACAGAGGGAAACAATCTCTCGCATATCGATACCGGTGTTTCTGTAGAGATACTCCCTCGTGTAGCGCCATGTACGGGCACCAGTTTTGTTGAAGAGGGTTTGGTGTCGAAGACATTAAAAGAAAAAGGTACCACCTACTTAATGACAAAGACTGCTGGTGCTGGCGCAGGTAATCTCTATGAAGAAACCGTGTATGTGATTTCAGGAAGTGTGCCTTGCACGGCAGTGCGCTACTTTTTCCACTCTACGAACATTGGCAACTATAGCCCCGGTACAGTAGAGGCGTTCGATAAGCAGGCGCTACTGAAAGAATTTGATGCAATTCGTTACTCGCTCGTACTAACTCGATAATTTAAAATTGATTCAACTTTTATTTCTTTACGTCATCAAACTCTCCGTGCTCCGGTAGATGTCCAACTTGTTTCAAAAGCATGGCGCGGAGTGTTTTTACAGCAAAGTAGAGTGCAAAGAGAAAGAGGATTGCTGTGGTTTCTCGGATGGCAAATAGTAAGAACGACTGTGAGTGATAGAAGTCAATCGCTGCCATTTCAAGGAGTAGTGCCCCCGTAGCAGACACTAGGGTATTGATTACCGCTACAGTTGGACTGTGGGGGTTTGTAAGGCCAGCGAGGAGAACGAGAAGGAGTGCACTTAAAAGTTCAAAGAATGTACCAAAAGGAAGAAGGTTTCCCCAGAGAGGAATAACCAGAACAGAGATTACTGCAATGGCAACAAAAATTCTACGAAGCGGGTCACCGTAGTAGTGTGCGACAATTATTTTTACTTTTCCCATTTGTCCAGATTGAACACCCGTATCCTTAGAATCTGTCTCAATATTGTTCATACATAACAATGGTATCACTGGTAGAGACTTTAAATACCGCCAATCCTCGGTGCGGTGGGAGTATCTGCATTAAAAAGGAGTTAAGAGGAAATCGAAGCGTTTTTTACTATACGCGTCTTCGTCGAAGTAAATTATCTCACAGGGTATACTTACCGTAATGCAGTCAAAAAATGTATTTGCAGTGTGCGCTATTTTCGCTCTCTTGCTGACCTTTGGTGGCATGGCAGTTTCTGTAGATGCTGCATCAAAGCCAAAAACTCAGAAACTTGAAGTTTCGGGATGGCTCCCATATTGGCGTAAGGCTACATCAACAGCAGATGCTTTACTGCATATAGATGCGTTTACTGAAATCAATCCTTTTGGTTATTCGGTAAAAAATGACGGAACATTGTCCGACACTATGAAAATAGATGAGGCTCCATGGCCTGAACTTATTGCTACTGCAAAAGCAAAAAAAGTGCGAGTTATTCCCACGGTGATGTGGTCAAACGGCGAAGCTATACACCGAATACTCAGCAATACTAAAACTCGTATCGCTCTTGAGGATGAAATTGCTGCTCTTGTGAAGAAAAAAGGTTTCGATGGTATTGATATTGATTTTGAAGGAAAGAAGGCAGAAACAAAAGAATATTTCGCATTGTTTCTCAAAGGTTTATATCAAAGAATGGGAAACAAATGGGTGACGTGTGACATAGAGGCACGTACTCCTGTGTCATCACGCTACGACAGCACTCCGCCAGCAGACGCCACTCTCTATGCGAACGATTACGTTGCTATCAATAAATATTGCGACCGTGTGCACATAATGACCTATGATCAAGGTGCGATAGACGTGAAGCTCAATAGGGCAGCAAACGGTGCCCCGTATGTGCCTGTATCCGACCCGAAATGGGTTGAGAAAGTAATCACACTTGCATCGCAGACGATTTCGAAGAAAAAAATTGTTATAGGGGTTGCAACGTATGGCTATGAATATACGGTAACGCCACTTTCTGAATATGGATATCGGTATGACTTACAGTGGGCATTCAATCAAAAGTACGCATACGACCTTATTGCCCAATATCAACCTAAGGTAGAGAGAAATAGCGCGGGAGAAATGAGCTTCACATATGTTCCAAATGTATTACCGAGCACAACCACCAACTCAAACATTGACCCTCTATTAAATCTCATTCCTATCGCAACGACTTCGTATTCCGACGGTGTCACGAGTCCAGTTGCCACTGTTCCGTCCTACAATATCGTGTGGTGGAGTGATGCGAATGCCATCGCAGACAAGGTAGCTCTCGCAAAGAAGTTGGGAGTTAGGGGTATTGCTATATTTAAAATTGACGGCGGGGAAGACCCAAGCCTTTGGGATGTCCTCAAGAAAATCTAAGTCTCGTCATTGGGATTTTGAGCACGGGCATTTTCGCTTTATTATAAGGGGTACATGGTTATACGGATTGATGTCACACCTAAAATTCTGGATGCTCGGGCCGAAGTGAAGCTGAAAGCCTTTCGAGCACTTACAGGTTCAGTAGTTACAAAAGTGCACATTGTTGATTCGTATCTTATTGACGCGAAGCTCTCGCCGAGACAGGTGTCGCAGGTAGCGTACGCGCTTACTAACAGTGTGACTGAAGCGTCAACGGTGGGGTGCTCAGTCCCGCAGAAATTTGATTACGCTATTGAGATAGGATTCCTCCCAGGGGTTACTGATAATGTGGGCACCACTACCGAGCAGACAGCGGAAGATACGACCAAGCGTTCTTTTAAGGCAGGGGAGAAGGTGTACTCACTACAAGTATTTTTTATTGAAGGAGAATTGTCACGAGCACATGTAGAAAAAATTGCAGCGAGTTTACATAACCCTCTTATTCAGTCTGCGCGGATATACGATTCGTCACTTAAAGGAAGAAAAACACTAACGAGTGTCCCTCGTGTTGCACTCGCCGGTTCATCTCGGGTACTCGAAGTGGATCTTGAGGTTAGCGATGAAGAGCTTCTCACTATAGGTACTCATGGAATTAAAAATGAGGATGGTACACACCGCGGTCCTTTAGCGCTTGATTTGGATGCACTCCACGCCATTCGTAATCATTTTCGGCACCTCCGTCGCAACCCAACTGATGTTGAACTCGAAGCATTGGCACAAACATGGTCAGAGCACTGCAAGCACACGATTTTTGCAAATCCGTTAGATTCTATTTCAGAAGGAATCTATAAGAAATATATTAAAGGAGCTACTGCAAAAATTCGCGCAAAGAAGGGAAAGAAAGATTTTTGTGTCTCAGTGTTTAAAGATAATGCAGGAGGAATTATATTTGATGAGAAATATGTGGTGACACATAAAGTAGAAACACATAACAGTCCCTCAGCCTTAGATCCGTTTGGTGGAGCCATTACTGGTATTGTTGGTGTGAATCGAGACACGCTCGGGTTTGGGCTTGGTGCAAAACCAGTTGCAAATGTATATGGTTTTTGTTTCGCGTTCCCTGAAGACACACGAAAATTGTATAGGAATAAAAATCTAACGCAGGAGATGCTCCCACCAAAGCGCATAGCAGAGGGAGTTATTCAGGGAATTAATGCAGGTGGGAATCAGAGCGGTATTCCAACGCCAAACGGATTCATGCTATTTGACGATTCTTACAGAGGGAAGCCGTTGGTATTTGCAGGCACTGTAGGACTTATTCCAAAGAAAAACGGTAAACGAATTCTCTATGAGAAAAAGGCAAAATCAGGCGATTACATTGTCATGGTTGGTGGGCGAGTAGGCTTAGACGGTATTCATGGCGCAACGTTTTCGTCGGTGAGTTTAGATGCAGGAAGTCCTGCGACGGCTGTGCAGATTGGAGATGCTATCACGCAAAAGAAATTCTCAGATGCTATTTGCAAGGAGGCAAGAGATTTGAATTTATATAACAGTATTACCGACAATGGTGCTGGCGGTTTGTCTTCTTCGGTTGCTGAAATGGCTCGAGAATCAAATGGGTGCAGAGTGGACCTTGAAAAGGTTCCGTTGAAATACCCAGGACTTCAGCCATGGCAAATATGGATTTCAGAATCGCAGGAGCGCATGACGCTCTCGGTCCCTAAAGGAAAATGGAAGGCCTTTTCAAACTTGATGAAACGGCGGGACGTTGAGGCAACCGTCATAGGAGAGTTCACGCGCTCTGGCAGGTGTGTGGTTACGTACCAAAAAAAGAGTGTGATGGATTTGAAGCTCGAATTTTTGCATGATGGTTTGCCTAAAAAACAAATGCAGAGCAAAAAGCCCGAATGGGTTTTTGAAGAGCCTAAGCTCACTGAGCCTCAAGATTTTTCGAATCAAGTGATCTCACTTTTATCTCGCCACAATATTGCTTCGCATGAGTTTTTGGCACGACAATTCGATCATGAGGTGCAAGGTGGTTCCGTCATAAAACCAGTACAAGGTGCTGGTCGTGTTACAGGAGACGCGGGTGTGTTTCGTCCGCTCCTCTCCTCTAATCGGGGCGTTGTCTTGTCAAATGGAATTACGCCGTACTATGCAAATCTCGACCCTTACAAGATGGCTACTGCGTCAATTGACACTGCTATTCGGAATGCAATCGCGGTAGGAGCAACATTAGATCACCTAGCGATTCTCGATAACTTCTGTTGGGCATCATCAAACGAGCCTGAGCGCTTGTGGCAACTCAAAGAATCTGCACGAGCCTGCTACGATTTGGCAACTCTGTATGGAACGCCGTTCATTTCGGGTAAGGACAGCATGTTCAATGATTTCAAGGGGTATGACGAAGATGGAGACTTTTTGAAAATTTCTATTCTGCCAACACTCTTGGTTTCCACTCTTGGTGTTATACAGAATGCTGAAAAGGCTATTTCAATCGATGTAAAAAACTCTGGTGATAGCGTGTATGTTTTGGGAGAGACACATGATGAGCTTGGAGGCTCTGAATACTACCGCATGCTTGGAAGTAAGATTGGTGGGGAGGTGCCAGTTGTTGATGGTAAGAAAAACATGAAGCTCTACCGTGCGTTTACGCATGCTGGTGAGCTTGGGTTAGTAGCCTCTGCTATTTCTGTAGGAAGAGGAGGCCTTGCTGTTGCGCTTACTCGTATGAGTATGGCGGGCAAGCAGGGGCTTGATGTAAATCTTTCAGACATCGGGGGTGATGCAAAGCGTGTTGATTCAATTCTTTTCTCTGAATCACAAGGACGCATTGTTGCAACAGTCGCTCCTGAAAATGTTGAAAAATTCGAGCATATTTTTGCAGGTACCGCCTTTCATAATGTTGGTACAGTTACGGATACTGGGAAGATTGCTATTGCATGTTCCAAGCACCATTCGGTACATTTTTCTGTCGAGCGAGCACTTCAGTCCTATCGTTCAACCTTTAAAAAATGGTAATTATGGATGATAAAAAGTTCTGGAAAGGAAGATGGAGAGGGAGTTTTATTCAGACACCCAATCCTTTTGCTAAACGTGCATATGTATTAATGAAAAAGAAATATGTAAAGCGAGTTCTCGATCTTGGATGTGGAGACGGTAGGGACTCAATATATTTTGCTCGTAAAGGAGTCGCCGTTGAGGCGTTTGATTTTTCTGAAAGTGGTATTGAATCCCTAAAGATGAAGAGTCCAAGCATTAAGGCGCACATTGGGGATATTCGAAAATTGCCATTTAAGAAAAATTCATTTGATGCTGTCTACGCACATCTCAGTTTGCATTATTTTTCTGATTCAGAAACCGAAAAAATATTCTCTAAGATACATGCAATGTTGAAGAAAGGTGGGTTACTCTTTGTTAAGTGTAAATCAACTGATGATCCTCTGTTTGGAAAAGGAAAGAAAATCGCTGAAAATACCTATCGCAGTGGACATGTACGGCATTTCTTCACAAAAGAATACATGGCACAAAAGCTCGACCTTTTTAAAGTTCTCCAACTTAAGAAAAGCTCTTCCGCATACGCATCCTCGAAGTCATCTTTCATAGAGGCGATTGCACAGAAATAATATGAAAACCATTCCATCAAAAAAAGTTCGTGTTCTTGTCTTTTCCGGCTACGGTCTCAACTGCGAAGAAGAAGCGCGCTATGGCTTTGAGCTTGCAGGGGCAGATGCTGAAATTGTGCACATTAATGACATCATTGATGGGCATGTGAAGCTTGAAAAATATCAAATTCTCGCATTCCCTGGAGGCTTTGCGTATGGCGATGACACTGGTTCAGGTAAAGCATATGCAAATCGCGTTAAAAACCATCTCTCGAAGCCTTTGCAGAAATTTATAAAAGAAAAGAAACTGATTTTAGGTATCTGTAATGGCTTTCAAATCCTTACACAAATAGGACTTTTGCCAGGCGCGCTCACATTCAATGAGTCCAATCGCTATTCTGATAGATGGGTTGATATGGAAGTTGAGGGTACGAGCCCATGGCTTTCAGGGATTAAAAAACTATCAGCACCTATTGGACATGGAGAGGGGAGGTATGTAGCTGATGCAGATACTCTTCTCAATCTAAAGAAAAAAAATGAAGTAGCACTTCGCTATGTGAAAGGTGAGACGGCAACCTATCAAGACTTGCCTGCAAACCCGAATGGCGCAACAGAAAATATTGCTGGCGTACTTTCCCATGAGGGAAGAGTGTTTGGTTTAATGCCACATCCCGACCGTGCGCTTTTTACAACAAATCTTCCGCATTGGACTGTCCTTAAGGAGAGTGCAAAGCGCTCGGGTGAAGTATTTCCTGAGTACGGCGCAGGTCTTCAGATATTTAAAAATGGAGTTGAGTATTTCAAGAATTGACTTCCCTCAAGCTGTTGATACGATTAATATATGATTTTGTATTTTGTAGCAACCAGCGCAATGTTAATGGTAATGATGTTCTCAATGAGAAGGCTGGTTTTGCGTACGATACACATTTAGTTCACAAAGCCCTCGGACAAAACCAGCCTTCGCCCAACGAGGGCTTTTTTAAATCAAAAATAATCATGTCAGCAGAATCACAAAAAGATAATCGAATCGATGTTGAAGCCGTTTGTAGTATATGCAATGGTACGGGCTACAAAAGTAAAAAGCACAGAGAGTATTACATACCCGGTAATCCTGCATTACATCTAGAGATACATAATGTGCCGTGTCCAAAGGGTTGTTTGGGAAAAATTCTGTATCCTAACGGATAGTTGGTTACATTTAATATCCATTTGGCTAGAATTTTTGTCGACGCCTGTCACGCTCAGTACGAATGCGTTTTTTGAACTCAGCAAAATTCTCAATAAGTTTTTCTGCTTCAATTAAAAGCCCTTCGAGTGCAGTGGTTTCTATTCCACTGAATAACGGATCAGGCTCTCCAAGGTTTTTGCGTTCTTTTCGTCCACTCATAGTCTGCGGATACTACGGTATACCCTCTATTGGGTCAAATAATTAAGCCTGCTATAATTAAAGAATAAATATGGCACAAGCACAGGTGGGTATCATTATGGGATCGGATTCGGATTTACCGGTCATGAAGGTAGCACTTGAAGTACTCCATGATTTAGGAATTGAATCAGAAATAACGGCACTCTCAGCTCATCGTGCACCTGAGGCAGTTGCTGAATATGCTAAGACTGCAGTCGAGAGGGGACTAAAAGTGATTATTGCGGGAGCAGGTGTTGCCGCACATTTGCCAGGGGTCATTGCTGCATTCACCCCGCTTCCAGTCATTGGGGTCCCTATAAAAAGTTCTGGCACTGCAGGAATAGATTCACTATTCGCCATCGCACAAATGCCACCGGGAGTTCCTGTTGCAACTGTTGCAATAAACGGTGCAAAGAATGCAGGTATCTTAGCCGCTCAAATGATTGGTACTGGTGATTCCGCTATCCGTGAAAAAATTTCTGCATTCAAAGCAAAGTTAGAAAAAGAAGTTTTAGAGAAAGCACAAAAATTGGAAGAAAAAGGATTTGAACGATACATAAAAGAAAACCTCTCCTAATCCTAATGGCCCTTAGAGTTTGCCACCAGCTCCTCTTTTTTCCTTATGGACACATTCGTACGAATGGTAGAATAAGGAGGTAGAGGTATAGGAATAATGAAGGAGGTAGAAATATATGAATGAAAAAGAATTGGAAAAGATTTTTAAAGCGTTTGCAAATCGTCGCCGACTTTTAATCGTTAAATTTTTGAAAAAGCATAAAGAAGCCTCAGTAGGGGAGGTTGCAAGAGAAATTAAACTTTCTTTCAAATCAACCTCTCGGCACTTAAGTGTTCTTGCGGGTGCGGGCATTCTTGATCGGGAACAAAAAAGTATTCATATGTATTATTCAATTACGCCCACTATCCCTGAAGTCGCTCGTCGTATTCTTACCCTTCTATAGACACGATACATTCACCCATTCGTACGAATGGGTGAATGTATCGTGTCGTGTCGTGCTGTGATGTGATGTGGCTTGGCTTCGGGTGGGGTGGATTTAGGGTATATGGATGAGTGGTGGTGATCTGGTGTTGGAGGAACGTAAGGTGTTCTTAAATAAGGAGGGGTTTTGCGATATAGTAGGGGCATGAGCGCTGACCAATCCGCATACGCAAAAGCTGGAGTTGATTATACAAAGTTAGAGCCTTTCAAGCAGGCGATGATAGCAGCAGGAAAACGAACGACCTCGTTCCCTAATAAGAGAAATGTTTTTATTGCAGAAGACGTGATGCACGCACATGGTGCGGTGTATGAGTATCGGGGTACGGAGGAGCACATTTGGTGCACCACACAGGAAGGTCTTGGAAACAAAAACTGGATTGCTGAATGGATGTATCAGCATGAAGGGACTGGCAAAACCTACTACGACGCGATTGCTATTGATACGGCGCTCATGATTGTGAACGACGTCATTGCACAAGGAGCGATGCCAGTGGTTTTTTGTGATCACATTGATGTGGGAACGAGTGAGTGGTTTGCAGACGATAAGAGAAATAAAGATTTAGCGGAAGGTTTTTATAAAATTTGTGAAGAGGTGGGTATGGCGCTTCCTGCAGGAGAGTCAGCACCACTGAAGTACCTTTTGAAATCAGAACCTCCGGTAACATCCGCACCTTCTCTTTCAGGTTCGGTGACTGGCATCATCTCTCCAAAGAGTCGTCTTATAACCGGGAAAAAGCTTGGGGCAGGGGATCACATCATTGCTGTTGCATCGTCGGGGCTTCATTCGAACGGCGTTTCATTAGTTATTCAAAAAGCACTTGAGCTCCCAGAAAAGTTTTTAACGAAACTCCCGAACGGCAATACACTCGGTGCAGAAGCTCTAATTCCTACACGCTCATACGTTGCACTCATTGAAGCTCTGCTTGAAGCAGGTATTGATATTCATGCACTGTTGCCAGGGACAGGCGATGGTGTAGGTAAGCTCGCGTTTGATAAGCGAGCCTTCACATACCGTGTGCACTCGTGGCTTAAGGTTCCAGACCTCTTTATGTATTTCAAAGATGTGCTCAATGTTCCTCTCAAAGACTGCCTAAAAACTTTCAACTGGGGTGCAGGGTATTACATTTTTGCCTCGGATGAGGAGGTGGAAAAAATAATTTCCATTGGTACCAAGGCTGGTTATACACTGGCAGACGTCGGGGTAGTAGAAGAAGGGAAGCGAGAAGTGATTTTTGAACCTGAAAATATAACCCTCCCTCCTCCTGGGGAATAAAATAGGCTAAAATAATTTATATGGATGTCATAAAAGAAACAAATTTCGAAGGACTAGGAAAGAAAACACAAGGAAAGGTGAGGGACATTTATGAACAAGAGAATCAACTTCTTTTGGTTACGACTGATAGGCACTCATCGTTCGACAGAATTATTGCGCACATTCCGCATAAAGGTGCGGTGTTGAATCTCATCAGTGCGTTTTGGTTTGAGCTTACGAAAGATATTGTTCCTAATCAGCTCATTGAAGTGCCAGACCCAAATGTGATTGTTGCAAAGCGTGCCCAGCCTTTCTTGGTGGAAGTAGTGGTTCGTGGATACCTCACGGGAGTTACTGATACCTCTATATGGACCAACTACCAGAAAGGCAAACGAGACTTTGGTGGCATCACGCTTCCTGATGGCATGACGAAAAATATGCCACTTCCTCGAGCAATCATTACACCAACAACAAAAGCTGGGCACGATGAAAACTTGGAGCTCGGAGAGGTGGTGCCCCGTGGACTTGCTACAGAAGAACAGTGGACTGAGATGCAACGTGCTGCACTCGCACTCTTTGCTCGTGGGCAAGAGCACGCCTCGTCAAAAGGATTTATTCTTGTTGATACAAAATATGAATTCGGACTCTTCGACGGAAAAGTAATTCTTATAGACGAAGTACATACGCCTGACAATTCACGTTATTGGCTCAAGAGCTCTTTTGAAGAGCGCATTGCTTCGGGACAGGAGCCAATGGCATTTGATAAAGAGTTCTTGCGCATTTGGTTTAAAGAAAATTGTGACCCCTATAATGATGCCGTGCTTCCAGAGGCTCCATCTGAAATGGTGACGGAGCTTTCTCGTCGATATATTGAGATATACGAGACCCTTACAGGGGTGAAGTTTGAGGTTGATGAGAGCGTGCTACCACTGGAGCGGATGCAAAAGAATCTTGAGAAGTATATGCTGTAGGAGGTATGTCGTTTTCGCCTGAAGTATGGCGAGAAGGTTTGGCTCCAGCGGTTGTTCTTGGGGGTGTAGCAGGTGCATCCTTCTTACTTTATCTATTAGGAGGAGAGAAGGTCTCTAAGTGGCTTGAAAAGAGAAGAAAGAAGAAAAAATGAAGGATTGACGGATGCTTTAAAAGCGGTAATAGTGTCAGTGTAGCGACTAAAAAGAGGGTATAAAGGGCACTTGACAGATATTAATTAGTCTGCTACTATATAGAATATGTTATCACCTGAAAATTTGAGACAAGATGCGCTTTTTGCTGCTGAGGTTGCCCTTCCTTTAGTTGGTGCTGTTGCACTATACGCATCGCGTACTGTAAGGGGGTTTGCCATGAAAGGGGTCGAATCAATTATTCGTGCTGGGAAAATTGAAGATGAAATGAGTACGTACCCTGAGCTCACATTAGGTGAAGCACGTGGATTTGTTACTGCCGAGGAGCAAATACAGAAAGAAGATGAGCGACGCATGGCAGTGTAAATATACTGATTGCGTATTGGTGCTTCTCGAGGTATTCTCTAAAAAGCTCCGTGCGGAGCTTTTTTCTTAGAGAGCTCGTCTCAAAAATAATGACTTAGCGAAAAGACGAAATTTCAGAGCGAAAAACGAGGATGAGGAAAGATTCGATGCAAAGCATCGAAGACAGACGAAACTCGTTTTGTAGCTGAAATTTCGTCTTTCTCGGTAGTCAAAGCTTCTTAAGTTTATTTTTGAGACGAGCTCGTAATTCAAAACATATGGAAATACGAAACATCGCTATCATTGCCCATGTGGACCATGGGAAGACCACTCTTACCGACGCCCTTTTGAAACAAACAGGTGTGGGTGAAGAGGGGGTATCAATGGATTCAAACAAGCTTGAGCTCGAGCGCGGAATCACTATTTATGCAAAGAATGCAGCGGTTCCTTATAAGGATACAAAGATAAACATTGTTGACACTCCAGGACACGCCGACTTCGGCTCTGAAGTTGAACGCGTACTCCGCTCCATCGATTCAGTGCTTCTCGTAGTTGATGCACAGGAAGGGCCTATGCCACAGACTCGTTTCGTATTGAAGAAGTCATTGGAGCTTGGTTTGAAGCCAATTGTTGTTTTAAATAAAATTGATAAACCAGCGGCTGACTGCGCTCGTGCAGAGGAGCAGGTTTTGGAACTTTTCTTGGAACTTGGTGCAAATGATGAACAGGCAGACTTTCCAGTGATCTATGCCATTGGTAAGCAAGGTATTGCAAAAGCAAAATTGGAAGATGATTCAAAAGATTTGACGCCACTTCTCGACGCCATTTTGAAGTATGTACCACCAGCTCCCGCAACTGCAGCTGAGGGCACACTGATGATTCAGCCATTCAACCTTGCATATGACAACTTCCTTGGTCGCATTGCAATTTGTCGCGTCTACCATGGCACTGTGACTACAGGTCAGTCAGTATTCATAAAAAAACCTGACGGAGAAATGCGCACAGGGAAAATAGTGAAAATGTTTACCTTTAAGGGCCTTCAGAGAGTTGAAGCAGAGTCGGTAGGTGCAGGTGACATCTGTATGATTGCGGGTCTTTCAGATATTTATATTGGTGAGACAGTAACAAACGACAAGGATGCACAGCCACTTCCTGCAATCACTGTTGATGAACCAACAATTCAACTCAATTTCTATCCGAACTCTTCACCATTTGCAGGTAAAGAAGGGAAATTTGTAACCACTCGCCAAATTAGAGACAGGCTTGAGAGAGAGCTTGAAGTGAATGTAGGTCTCAAGGTTGATTTCTCTTCAGGTGAAACATTTTTGGTGTCTGGTCGTGGAGAGCTTCATATTGCAATCTTGCTTGAGAATATGCGTCGTGAAGGTTTCGAACTCCAAGTCTCACAACCGAAAGTAATCATTCGAGAAGAAAATGGTCAGAAGATGGAACCGTTTGAAGAGGTTACTGTTGATTCTCCATCAGAATTCCAAGGTCCTATTATTGAGCGCCTCGGTGTTCGTGCATTCGTAATGCAAAACATGGTTACTCATGGCAACTCAGTTCGTCTTACATTTGAAGGTCCTACTCGTGGCCTTCTTGGATTCCGTAATCAGTTCATCATTGATACTAAAGGTGAGGGAATACTTTCGTCACGCTTTATTGGCTTCAAACCATACGCAGGTGAAATCAAGAAGCGTTCAGTAGGTTCTATGATTTCTATGGCAGCAGGAAAGGCTCTTGGATTTTCACTTTGGAACTTGCAGGATCGTGGCACGCTCTACATTGGTCCTACTACAGAAGTGTATGAAGGTATGGTGGTGGGTAATACTTCAAAGGGTGAAGAGATGTCAGTGAACCCAACAAAAGGAAAACAGCTCACCAACATGCGTGCATCAGGCTCCGACGAAGCAATCAACATCACCCCTCCCTTTACACTTTCTATTGAGCGCGGTCTTGAAATAATGTCTGACGATGAATTTTTGGAAATCACCCCTCTCAATATTCGTCTTCGCAAGCAATTTTTGTCTGAAAGCGAGCGAGCGAAAGCAAAACGATAAAGAGATCTCTTTGTAGGCAGATGTCCCGCTACCGTGTGGGAGTATAAGGGTATACTGTTTCTATGAAAAAAGTTTTGATATTGGTCATTCTCGTGGGTGTTTTTGTTGCTGGATTTTTTATGTGGAATCAGCGTTCTTCTTTTTTACCAGTAGCAGAGGGTATGCGTGTATACACGAATCATGGTGTTTCTTTTTCATATCCAACGCATTATTTCCTAGAAGAGAAAGTTAGTGAAAATGCCAAGCGTACCCACTACTCAATAATTCTCACTGAAGATACAGAAGAAAATAAAGCCGTGCGAGAGGGGAGAGCGCCGGGGCGTGAAGGCCCAACCGCTATCACAATTGATGTATTTCAAAATGATCTCGATCATTTGACGGCGGAAGAATGGATTAAACACGTGAGTAGTTCAAATTACTCTTTGTCAGTTGACTCTATTTTGACACCACGGCGTGTTGGCACTATTTCAGGTTTTGCATACCGTTGGTCAGGCCTCTATGAAGCCAAAGCGGTTGTTGTAGCAAATGATTCATTTCTCTACGCATTTACCGCAACCTACCTCACACCAAATGATGTAATTCTTAAAGATTTTGAGGAAATACTTGGGAACGTGAAGTTCAATTAATTAGGGGTATACTATTTGTATATGAAAAAGAAAACTATCCTCATTGTTGTCGCCGTCGTTATTGTTTTGGTGCTCGGAGGGCTAGTTTCATATCAATCATATAAATCCGCAGGTCCAGCACTGTCTAGTGAACTCGATGGCTTCGCAACATGCTTGAAAGATAAAGGTGCAATCTTTTATGGTGCATTTTGGTGCCCTCACTGCCAAGCGACGAAGAAAATTTTTGGTGCATCAGCAAAGTTGCTCCCGTATGTTGAGTGTTCTACTCCAGATGGAGAGCGACAGACACAGGAGTGTATCGACAAGGGAATCAAGCAATATCCAACATGGGTTTTTGCAGACGGAAGTCAGCTCACTGGTGAGAGAACGCTTGCGGAGCTTGCTGAAAAAACAAGCTGTGAACTTCCAGTCAAGTAATTTATGGCTACTTTAGAGACGCTCAACTACTTGATTGCACTTGGTACCGTTCTGATGCAAGTGGCAACGGTTGCGCTTCTAGTTATTTTTTTCTTTAGGAAAAGTGCGTGGGCGCTACGTATTACAAAAATCGTTAGCGATTCAGGGCTGTGGTTTTCACTACTTCTAGTCATAGCAGGTACGGCATTAAGTCTTGTATATTCAGAGTATTTTGGCATTTTGCCATGCGGACTTTGTTGGGTTCAAAGAGTATTTCTCTATCCGCAGGTTGTCTTGTTTGCGCTCGCTACATGGAAGAAAAGCGAACTGCTTCGCTTTTCTTCCGGTGGCGAAGCCAAGCGCCAATATTCGCAAAGCGAAAAGGTGCTAGGAGGGACGAATGATCACTTTATTGCAGATTACTCAATTGTGCTTTCGGTGTTAGGTGGGGTAGTTGCTCTCTATCAACATTACTTGCAAATGGGTGGTACGAGCACATTGCCATGCCCAGCGTCTGGCGTTGCGGATTGCGCAAAGAGATTCCTCTTTGAGTTTGATTACATTACATTCCCACTCGTTGCATTTTCCTCATTTGCACTCCTTTTTGTCATCATGCTTTTTGTACGACAAAATCGAACTGCGTAATTTAGTTACGTATGCACATTAAAGAACTCGGGCATGTAGTGCTGTATGTTTCCAACCTTGAGCTGTTGGCGAATTTTTATAGGGATACTTTGGGTTTTACTGAAATCGCTCGAGAAGGGGGAGTCGCTGTTTTTTCTTCTGGACGCACGCACCATGAACTTCTTTTGATTGATATAGGAAAAGAACCAAAACCAAAGGAAGTTATTGAAACTGGCTTGTACCATATTGGTTTCAAAGTTGCTGATACCACGGAGGAATTAAAACAAGTGTATAAGGAGTTGAAAGCAAAGGGTGTTGAAATAATTGGCATGTCCGACCACACCGTTACTCATTCGCTGTATATCCTTGACCCTGACGGGAATGAACTGGAACTCTATGCAGATGTGAGTGACATTTGGAAGAAAGACTCCCGTGCAGTTATGAGCCCAACTCGCTTTCTCAGCCTTGACGAATAGGCTTTTCTAGGATATAGTAAACACGTACTCATTTTCTCCATTCGCTTTTAGAGGTTTTCCTCTCACAGAGCCTTTGGAAATAAGGGTCTGCTTAGAGCAGAATCCAAGGGCGCTGTATTGATCTTTATTTCAATAGTAATGCGCATGTGTGAGATACACGCTTGCATATCGTAAGCGCATCTGGCGATTTTTTTCGTCGTTATTATTGAAATAAAATTATATGTATAACTCAGATAGTAATAGTAAAGGTAAGTTTTCACGTGCTCCGCGAACTTCTCGAGGAGATTCTTTTCATGCGCCAAGTGGTCAACGAAGTGCATCACGCGCGCCATATAGCGGTGCGTCTGGTCCCAGTAGGTCTTCTTTTGCACCAAGCGCTCGTCCGTATCAAGGAGGAGGTCGTTCAAGTGGAGGAAGTGGTGCTCGCCCATACCAAGGCGGAAGCTCTCGTCCTTATCAGGGCGGTGGTAGCCGACCGCCATACAGAGGCGGTGGTGGATCGCGTTTTGGTGGGGGAGGTGGCAGTCGTTACGGCGGAGGCGGTGGAGGTAGAGGGGGAGGAGGTCGCTCATTCGATAAATACATTGATGCATCTCGCTTTGTAAACAAGGCAGTTATTACAGAAAAAGTAGAACACTTCGTTCCTGAACACGCATTTGCTGATTTCAAGGTAGATGAACGACTGAAGACTGCTATTAGCAAAAAAGGATACGTTCTTCCTACGCCCATTCAAGACAAAGCTATTCCTCATATTCTTCGCGGTGAAGATGTAGTTGGTATTGCAAACACTGGTACTGGAAAAACAGCGGCATTTTTGATTCCGCTCATTGACAAGATGCTGAAAAATCCTGAGGAAGAAATACTCATTATGGTTCCTACACGTGAACTCGCACTCCAGATTGAACAAGAGTTCCGTGGATTTGCTCCCGGACTTCGTTTGTACTCAGCGTGTTTCGTAGGAGGTGTCTACATTGGTAAAGATTTGCAGAAGCTTCGCCAGAGAAACAATCTTGTGATTGGTACACCTGGGCGCTTGAAAGACTTGGTAGAGAGACGCGCACTTAATCTTTCAAAATTCAAGACCGTAGTACTCGATGAAGCAGATCGCATGCTCGACATGGGCTTCATTGCTGATATGCGCTTCATGCTTTCAAAGATGGAACCAGTGCGTCATACGCTTTTCTTCTCGGCAACTTTGACTAAAGAAATTGAAAAACTGATTAAGGATTTCTTGACCAATCCAGTTACTATTTCAGTGAAAACACAAGAAACAGCTGAATCTATTGATCAGGATGTGGTTAAGGTGAGCTCTGATGAGACAAAAATAGATGTCTTGCTAAATCTTTTGAAGCAACCTGAATTCGACAAAGTGCTTGTCTTCGGAAAGACGAAGCATGGAGTTGAAAAACTTGCGAAAGCGCTCGTTGCGATGGGGGTGAAGGCTGAATCTATTCACGGAAACAAAACTCACGGAAAGCGACAAAAAGCATTGGATCTTTTCAAACGAGATCAAGTGCAAGTGCTTGTGGCAACTGATGTTGCTGCACGAGGTCTCGACATCGTCGGTGTTTCTCATGTCATCAACTTCGACATTCCTTCAACCTATGAAGATTATGTGCACCGCATTGGACGTACTGGTAGAGGTGGCAAGAAAGGGAAAGCGCTTACTTTCGTTGAGCAGAAGGGCGGACGCCGTTAATTTTGTCTTCACTCTTTGACTTACGGTGAGTCAGCACGTATGATGAAAAAAGTCGCACGCTCTTAGCAGTCTAAAAAATAATCTATCTACAAGTATGGATACAGATACACCAGTAGTGCCAGATGTTCCTATGGAACCTGCACACGAAGTACCAGCTCCTGCAATGCCGGAAGTAGCGCCAGAAGCGCCAACTCCAGCTACTGAAGGTACAGTAGCGTAGTCTTTAAAAAAGCGAGGCTGGGGAAACCCAGTCTCGCTTTTTTTGTGTACGATGTTGCTTTTTCGATTGCATAATTGTTTTCATCCTTAAGGCAGTGTATCCTTTAGTGAAAGGTATATGGCTGAAACTGGTGGTGCATTAGAAAAACTGAAAGTACCCCAACGCCCACGCTTTGTTTGTGAGGGATGTGATATGGCTGTGTATTTGGAAGATCCATGTCCACAATGTGATTTTGAAGAATACAGGAAAACATTACGAGCTTCAGGTAATAAGGAATAACTAATTTTTTATGAAAAAATACATTTTTGCCTTCTTACTACTTGTACTTCTTGGAGTGGGTGCATACTTTCTCTACCCACTTCTAGCGCATGCTCCTGCCTCTACTACTTCTACACAAACAAGTGCCCCAACATATGTGCGTGCATCAGCTAACGACATAGTTGTTGCTTCACCAAAACCAGATGAAACCCTAGGTTCCATCGTTGATGTTTCAGGGCGTGCTCGGGGAACTTGGTACTTTGAAGCAAGTTTTCCTGTTGAAGTTGTTGATGACAAAGGTGCAGTGCTTGGGCGGGGGATAGCAACTGCACAAGACGAGTGGATGACAGAAGAGTTTGTTCCTTTCACTGCAACAATTACACTCACCACTCCTTATACTGGTCCAGCAATGCTCATCCTCAAAAAAGACAATCCATCGGGTGAGTCATCTCGTGATGCTTCTATTTCTATACCAGTACTAATTCAATAGTACTTTTCTATGCACGACATTGCGCACACAAAGTACCGAGCAATAATTGTTGCGTTTATTGTTTTATTTGTTGCTATTCTTATTCTTGCGGTCTGGCCCGATGTGAGGCGCACAGAGAGCGAGACTGAAAAAGAGAAGGCTACTATCCTTGCGAAAGCAATGTATCAGTGCAGAGATGGGAAAAGTGTGTACGCTGTGTATGTTGAAGGTGCGGTAAAACTTGAGCTCAGTGATTTGCGCGCTCGCACGCTTCCCCAGACAGTTGCGGGGTCTGGGGCTCGGTACGCCACCTTAAATGGAGGCTTCGTATTTTGGAGCAAAGGCGATACTGCATTTATACAGGAAAATAATATTTTGACTTTTACTGATTGCATACGCTCATGATGATTCATCCTGCCTTCGTTCACTTCCCACTCGCACTGCTTACACTATATGTGTTTTTGGAGCTTGTGCCTCTCTCAAAATTTTTTCCAAAGGTTAGGTTGGATCAGGTGAAGTATTTTCTTTTATATGTTGGAACACTCTCTATTTTCCCTGCTATTGTAACGGGCATAATTGCAGAGGGGTTGGTGGGGGAGAATGTTGTTCTTTCTGCCCATAAGGCGGGAGCAATGGCGATACTGCTCATTTTCTTGGTTTCTGCCCTTCTTGCACTATGGAATCAGTTCTACTTGTTTCCTCGTCCGGAGCTCTTTCGGATAGCACAAAAATTACTCGCAATCTTCGGGATGATTGCTCTTGTGGTGCAGGGAGCCTTGGGTGCAGCGATGGTGTATGGATATACTGCCGACCCTATTACGAGATTCGTCAGTTCATTTTTAGGTTTTCATTAGACTCTATGAGGGAAGCAAATATTTCTGATGGTCGTTTAATTCGAGGTGGAGTGGGGGTTGGAGGCGCACCCTATGATCCTGAAGCTAAAGCTCCGCTTTCTCTGAAGCAACTTGCAGTATGGTATAGGAATCAAGCGGATATATTTTTTCATCGTGGTCAAAAAATACGTGCGAGACAGTGGCGTCAAATGGCTGAAGCTATACATCCTAGGAAGCGTTAAACAAAAAGAGCCACAGTGTGGCTCTTTTTTCGCATAGGCTATTTAATTTGGCTACTCTGTTACCACGAGTGTTCCCCACATGCCCATAGCGCGATGATTGCCCACTGAACAATAGTATTCGAATGCACCTGCTTTATCCGCGGTAAATTCGACAACGGCACTCTGACCAGCACTTAATTTAGGGGTTGCGACATTAAACTCGTCCACTTTAAGATCGTGAGTGCCTGCAGGATTGGAAAATGTAATTTTTACGCGATCGCCCTTCTTCACTTGCATTGAATTTGGGGCAAATGAGAAGTGGTCGCTCAAAACAGTGAATTCTTTTACTCCCCCAACTGTTACCCCAACAGTAATATCGTTTGTTGATACTTCCCCAGTTTCCATACCTCCCGCAGGAAGGGAAGGGGTATCTCCCGTTACCTGAGTCTCAGTCTCTACAGCCTCAGTTGATGGCTTTTGTGATGAGAAGTAATACCAACTGCCTACGCCGAGTAAGAGAGCAATTGCAAGAATGATGACTGGTTTATTTTTCATACATAAAGTATATCGTATTTAGTGTTTTTGTTCCTCTTCGTTGGGATAAAACTTAGACAACATTGCGCGTGTATGTGGTGACATGTTATACTTTTCCTACTTGTATGATTATACACATGTGAGGAGTTAGTAGTGTAAAAAAATCACCATGACATACGACACCATTCCTTCGGCAGACATTATTGAAAAGACAATTCTGGCAATAGGTGCACGGAACGTTTCTGTTCACCTTGTGAATACTAAGGAAGAGGCATTGGAGAAGGTGAAATCACTCATTCCTGACGGAGCAGAGGTTATGACAGGTAGCTCAACTACGTTGCAACAGATTGGTTTTGTTGATTTGCTAAAGTCAGAAAGTCATCCGTGGAAGAATGTGAAAGAGGCTATTGTTGCTGAAAAGGACGGAGTTAAGCAAACAGAACTACGAAAATTAAGTGTGTCTACTGACTATTTCCTAGGGAGCGTTCATGCCATTACTGAAGACGGACAGACAGTCACCGCTTCTGCTTCGGGGTCTCAGATCCCTTCGTATGCATTTACGAGCGATAACGTGATTTGGGTTGCTGGTGCACAAAAAATTGTACCAACACTGGATTCTGCATTTGCACGTATTCATGAGTATGTGTATCCACTTGAGGATGCCCGCATGAAGTCGGTGGGTATGGGAGGAAGTGTGATTGCAAAGATGTTCATCTTTGAGAGGGAAGTGATGCCCAATAGACACATTCATCTCGTTCTCGTGAAAGAGGCGTTAGGGTTTTAATAAACTGTTTTTGGTGTCTGTAGAAGGTACATCTGAGAATGTGATCTCAAACCCCTGTATAGTATAAAATAACGACCGTTATTTTATACTATACAGGGGTTTTGTTTTATTTAAACCAAGAGAATATGGGGGTACATGGAGGCATTCGCATATCTTTTGGTTTGCAGGAAACCCGACGGACATTTTGGTTGGGTTCTCGTTTTAGGTTATTTTGCAGTATTAAATTCATGAGACAATGTCTCTCAGCATGCGAGCAAAAATTAAGTACCCTCCAGTTGGCGTTCTCGATGTGCTTCGTGTCATGTGGCAGGGGTTACGACCTGATGGCTGGCTTGCTGTCGTCACGCTTTTTTTGTTTCTTGTTGCCAGTATTGCAGAGGTCTTTGTTCCACTTTTGTATAAGCATTTCTTTGACACACTTACAGCTCCTCTTGAAAAGAGCGTTGCTGTCGTCACGCTACTCTCTATTATTACTGGAGTATTGACTCTCCGAGCTTTGCGCTGGGCTTCAAGAAATATTGGACTTTTGGGATTGCAGAAGATCGAGCCAGACACAATGGCTCGCCTACGGCAGATGTCTTTTGAGTACTTGGCGCAACACTCGCTTGGCTTCTTTTCGAATAACTTCAGTGGCAGTCTCATTCAACGAGTAAGTCGCTTCGCGCGTTCATTTGAAAGACTTGCCGATACCATTGCGTTCAATTTCATACCACTCGGTGTCACCATTATTGGTGCCGTTATTGTTACGTGGAGAGATACACCACTCCTTTCGCTCATTATTGTTGCGTGGATTACTGTATTTTTTAGTTTCAACTATGTGTTTGCAGTATGGCGTGTTAAGTACAACATTCGCATGGCCGAGGCAGATTCAAAAACAACCGGCATGCTTGCTGATTTGCTTGCCAATCAAAGCTCAATAACCTTGTTTGCAAGCCTTAAAAATGAAGTAAAGCGCTTCACTGCTGTCACGAATGCTCAAGCAAAAATTACACGCACCACATGGAATATCAATTCCTCTTTTGATGCGGTGCAGGCGGCAATCATTTTTATAGCAGAGTTTCTTATTTTCTATTTCAGTATTAAGTTATGGCAGGAGGGTTCAATAACAGTAGGTACTTTTGTTTTGGTGCAAGTGTATATTATTGCTCTTGCAGGACAGCTTTGGGATTTTGGACGCATTATTCGGACTGTCTTTGAGGTTTTTGCAGATTCAAAAGAAATGGTGGAGATGTTGAAGTTGCCTCATGAAATAAAAGATGTAGCTGGTGCCGAAGAACTCTCGGTTTTGAGGGGGGAAATAGTTTTTGAAAATCTCACCTTTAATTTTGGTGAAAATAGGAAGGTACTAGAAGATGTTGATCTCTCGATTTCTGGCGGTCAGAAAATAGGATTGGTAGGCCCATCTGGTGCAGGAAAAACGACAATTCTACGACTTCTTTTCAGGCTCTATAACATCACCGAGGGTCGCATTCTCATTGATGGACAAGATATACAGAAAGTTACTCAGGAAAGTTTACGCCGTGCCATTGCGGTGGTGCCACAAGAACCTGTGCTTTTCCATCGAACACTCATGGAAAATATTCGCTACGGCAGGCTTGATGCAACCGATGCAGAAGTAAAAGAGGCGGCTCGTCTCGCAAATTGTGCGCAGTTTATTGATGGACTCCCTGCTGGCTATGATACCTATGTGGGCGAGAGAGGTGTAAAAATTTCTGGTGGTGAACGGCAGAGAATTGCCATAGCACGCGCTATTTTGAAGGATGCGCCAATACTTATTCTTGATGAAGCGACTTCGAGCCTCGACTCTCATTCAGAAGTACTCATTCAGGAAGCTTTGGATAGACTCATGGAAGGTAAAACTACAATTGCTGTTGCACACCGACTTTCAACAATTCGCCAGATGGATCGTATTCTTGTGCTTGAGGGTGGTCATATAAAGGAAGACGGTACTCATGATTCGCTTCTCGCAAAGCCAAGTTTGTACCGCGATTTGTGGAATCTTCAGGCAGGTGGATTCATTACAGAAGATGATGCTGTCTCTGAAGATAAAGAATCAGAAATTCTATGATTCTGGGTATTACGGGGACGATTGGTGCCGGTAAGGGGACTGTTGCAATGCATCTTAAGAAGAAGGGATTTCAACATATTTCTGTTTCAGCTTTCTTAGAAAGTGAGGCGCTCTGTCGCGGGCTCATTCCAACGAGGGTTGTGTGTCGTGAGATTGCAAATGAATATCGTGCGAAGCACTCAACTGCACTCGTTGAGGCAGTGCTTGGCGAAATTAATTCAGTGAAAGAAAATATCGTCATTGAATCACTACACTCAGTTCCTGAGGTTTTGTATATTCGTAATCTTGGCGGGAAGGTGCTTTCTGTTGATGCGCCACTATCTGTTCGCTACGAAAGAATACAGAAACGCGGTGAAGAAAAAGACGCCGTTTCTTTTGATGATTTCTTAAAAGAGCAAAATAAACAAATGGCTTCTGAAAATCAGGACGAAAATAATCTTAAGGGGGCTATTGGTGTGGCAGATTTTCATATTGAGAATGCTGAAATTTCCGAGGGGCTTTTTAGGAAAATTGATGATATTCTTGAACAACTACATGAGTCCGTTTGATTTTATATACCCAGGGCGTTTTATGATTATCGGCAAAGATGCTGGTGCATATGTGGCAGTGTATGGCGCAACAGGGCGGAGTCCGTCGAGTTTAGCGAGGCGTTTTGTCCAAAAAGGGAATGGTATTTTTATGGGTGGTGTTGATGAGACTGTCAAACAGGGGAATCAAGAGCTTCTCGAATACCCAGCTGTCCAAATACTCGACAACGGTATTGTTGTTGCAAATGGTACGCACATAAAACACATAACAGAACTTCAATCGCGCGATGCTCGTCAGCAACTTTCCTATGCTCTAACTGAAGAGGCATATGAGCCAGATGAGTATCGGACACCGCGCATTACTGGATGTATTATTGAGTCTTCAAAGGGAGTGGATGGGGCACTTCACATTGTGCGCTCTGCATCTGATGGTATTGATCACGCTTCCTGGAGTCTCTCTTTTGAAGAAGGTGTAGGCTCATACATTGGTACCTATATAGGGGACGATGTGAAACCTACCCCATCATTTGCTGGCGATCCGATTTCTGTGCCGCTTACATTCGGTTCCGCAAAAAATGCAGCGAAAGGAATATTTGATTTATATGCCCCAAAGGTAGGGCAATTGGATTATCGTGTCGGCGTTATTGCCATTTATAAAAAACTTGGAGAACAGGCGGAAATTGCTATAGTAAATCGTATCTCATGAATGACGACATTGATGACATTCAGATGCCCGCAATGAATCCTAGTGGTAAATCAGCAGCTCTCGTAGAGGACGGCTTATCTCCAAAAGAATTTGAAAAAATAGTTGCTGATGCTTTTCTTTTAGTCCCAGAAAAATTTAGCTCAAAAGTGAGTGCTAGCGCTATTGTAATCGAAGATGCACCGAGTGATGCCGTGCTCCGTGAGCAGAATGTTCCAGAGAATTATACGCTTTTCGGTTTGTATAAGAGCACAGAGACTGGTGATGGGGTAGTTATATTTCGTAATCCTGTTTTGCATGCTGCCGCTCACGAAGCTGGGGTTGAAGTGGAATGGGGTGCTCCGACCGAGCCAATGAAGCGACGTCTTCGTACCATTGTGCGCGACATTATTTGGCATGAAATTGCACGCCACTTTGATATGGATGAATTTGAAATAGATGCGCGTGAGGAGACATCAACAAACGAATTTAAGTAAAAAAAGCTGTCAGGTTTCAGTTTCCGGCTTTCAGTGAGGAAACGCTTTTATTTTTTAGGAGCTAAAACCTCTGACGTTGTCAGAGGTTCGCCTGAACACGCAAAGCGTGTTTTAGGAGTTCAGCGAATTTTTCTTGAACTTTTTGAAGTTTTGGTTCAATAATTACTTGGCAGTAGCCTTGAGTTTTGTTTTTTGCATAGTAGTCGAGATGCTCTTGTTCTGCCTCGTAGAATTTTGTAAGCGGTGCTATATCAGTTGCTATAGGCTTTCCTTCTTTTGATGAATCGTTAAGTTGTTGTATGAAAGCTCCGGCTTCTTTTTCTTGTGTGTCGTCAGTATAAAGAATAATGGAACGGTATTGTGTGCCTACATCATTACCTTGGCGGTTTACTTGCGTAGCGTCATGCGTTCCGAAAAATACAGTAAGTAAGTCTGAGTAAGTGATTTGTGAGGAATCAAATTCAATTTTTATTACTTCGGCGTGCCCTGTGTTCCCATTTGAAACCGCATAGTAGGTCGGATTCTCGGTTGTGCCTCCTGCATAGCCCGGGTTCACTGAAATCACACCTCGAAGCATTTTGAATACTGCCTCCGTGCACCAGAAGCAACCTCCTCCAAATACGGCAACTGAATGCGATTCAGAATCCATGGGTTAGCAATTGTTAGGTTCTCGAATGTGTTTACGGATAGGAAAAAAGAGAAGTGCGCCAGCAAATTCGAGACATGCCACTGCTATAACTACCGTATGAAAACCTATCGTAGTTGCAAGGTACCCACCGATTGCTGCTGTTGCGGCCGAGGCTAGGTCGAGCATGGTGAAGTACAAACCCCACATTGTTGCTTCTTTGTTATCCGGAATATATTTAGTAAAGAGTGCCATAAATGAGGGAAACTGAAACGCATAGGCAAGCCCAATAAGGAATTGTGCGAAGTAGAGCTCAATTGGAGTTGAGATGAAGAGGAATGAGAGGGGTATGAAACTTGCAAAAATGAGACTTCCAAAGATAAACCAGAAGTCATCTCTGTCTCCACAAATTTTATCAATAATGAACGCTGCTGGAATTTGGGCAATGCTTTTTGTAAGGAGGTAGATAGCGATTGCGATGCCGGCCACTTCAGCACTTCCGCCATCTATGAAATCAACAACGAAAAGTGAAAAAATTGGACCCAAGAGTCCTGCGGCGGAAAAGAACACTACATCTCCAAAAATTAGAAATTTTATGACCGGATTTGCTCGGAGGAGTTCTCCAAATGGAAAGAAAGAATGTCGTTTCATTGTGTATAGATTGGTATTATTTTTCTTGTAAATCTAAACATACTGAATTAATACAATAGCGTTTTCCGGTTTCAGTAGGGCCATCTTCAAACATATGCCCTAGATGTGACCCACATTTTGCACACACCACTTCTGTGCGTGCCATACCTAAGGACATATCTGTTTTCATTTCGACGGATCCGGCAATAGCATCATCAAATGACGGCCAGCCAGTACCAGAATCAAATTTCTTTTCCGAAGTGAAAAGAGGGTTGGCGCAGACCTTACAATTAAAGGTTCCTTGTGTGTCTGTATGGACAAATTCGCCACTAAAAGGAGCTTCGGTGGCTCCTGTTCTAAGGACCGCATATTCCTCAGGTGTGAGGCGTTTTTTTAATTCTTCTTCGCTTTGCATGTCCATTGTCTATATTCTAACAGGAGTATAATGCAGAGTATATGAAAAAACTCTCATTTTTAGCCTTTCTGGCATTAGTAGCTTTGGTGATTCCTCTTAGTGTTGTGCACGCAGCGCAAACACAGGTAGGTAAGATTGTTACTGTCTCACAAACTCTTTCAGAAAACGCTTATATTGCTGGACAAGAGGTGTATATATCCTCTACGGCGGAGAAGGATCTGCTTGGTGCCGGAGGAAAAGTGACAGCGAATGCCCCTGTAGTTGGTGATCTTATGCTTGTTGCAGGTAGTATCAATATCCTCGATTCTGTAGGAGGGGATGTTCGGGTAGCAGGAGGAGATGTAACGATTGCGAAATCTGTCGGTGGGGATTTGTTGGTATTTGGGGGTGTCGTTACCATCCTTCCGTCAGCAACCATTGGCGGGGATGTCATTATCTTTGGCGGAACTGTTGATATACAAGGTGCTGTGCAGGGAAGTTTGAAAGTGCATGCGGAAGGTGTGACGGTTAATGGTGTTGTTATGGGGCCAGCTTCAGTAAAGACCTCCGACTCAGTTTCTTTTGGAGAAAAAGCAGATTTTCGCTCTTCACTTTCATATTCTGCCCCAATTGATGCAACGATAGCCGAAGGGGCAAAGCTAGGGGGCGAAGTTGTGTTTACAAAAGAAGAAGGTGGATCTTCTAATGATAAGAACATAATTGCAGGAATTCTTGCTGTTGTAGGCATCATGATGCTCATTAAATTCGTAGGAATTCTTTCTGTTGCACTGGTGATTGTCTACACATTCAAAAACGCCTCACTTGCTCTATCTACACAAACTGTTCAAAAGTTTTGGCCGATGGTTGGTGTTGGTTTCATTGCAATAATTAGTATTCCCGTACTCACACTCCTATTATTTGCGAGTGTGGTTGGTATGTATTTTGGGTTTATTCTTCTTGCGTTGTATCTTTTTGCACTCCTAGTCGCAGGTGTCTTTATGTGCATTACTACCGGAGCATTTCTCTCGAAGTTGATCCGTAAAGAAGTACAGGTTGATTGGAAGTGGACAATATTTGGTACTGTGGTAGTATTTGTGTTGCCGTTCATTCCTTTTCTAGGCTGGGTGGCATTAATAGTTCTTTTCTTTGCTTCCATGGGTGCTGTCGCAACGAGCCTCTGGCGCGATGCGAAAGTGAAGATGGAAGGATAGAGGATTATTAAGGTTAATAAAATAATTACATATATATGTTCAACAAAATTGAAAAAGCAGTGAGGGAATTTCTTCGTCCAAAGGGTGGCGCTACTGGTTTTATGAATTCGACCGCACGTGGTCATGTTGAAAAACACACTCGACCAGGGGCACCGTTTGATGGTGACTAACTATGTCTCTACTCGACCAGCTAGCTCCCGATTTTACGCTCGCTGATCAGGACGGGAAGGAACACACGCTCTCAAACTACCGTGGGAGGTGGGTTCTTTTGTATTTCTACCCCAAGGATAATACTCCTGGGTGTACTAAGGAGGCCTGCATGATTAGAGATGCCTTTCCTCGTTTTGAAGGGGTACACGCACATGTGTTTGGTATTTCTGTTGATTCAGTTAAAAGTCATAAGAAATTCGCGGATGAGTACCAGTTACCATTTTCGCTTCTTGCTGACGAACAAAAAGAAGTTGTTGGGAAATATGGCGTGTGGGGAGAGAAGAAAATGATGGGACGCACCTACATGGGCACGAAGCGCACCTCATTCCTTATAGACCCGAATGGTGTGATTAAGAAAGTGTACGAGAGTGTAAAACCTGAAGTTCACGCCGAAGAAGTGCTTGCCGATCTCCAATCCTTTAATGCCTAAAGTCTTCATGCGCCGTGCTCGGGCGAAAAAAATAGTTGCATATCTGAAAAAGGTGTACCCGGAGCCTAAGAGTGAGCTTGTGCACAAGACGCCATTTCAATTTCTTGTGGCAGTAGTGATGTCGGCGCAGTGTACCGACAAGGTAGTGAATAGGGTGACTGCTCCACTGTTTAAGAAATATAAAACTGCCTCTGATTTTGCACACGCAAATCCTAGAGTATTTGAGAAAGAAATTTCTTCCGTTACATTTTTTAGAAATAAGGCGCAGCACATTATTGAAAGTGCAAAGAAGGTAGTAGCTGAACACGGCGGTAAGGTTCCGAAAACAGAACAAGAACTCGTCACTCTTCCAGGAGTGGGGTACAAGACTGCACATGTAATTTTGAATGAGCTCCACGGTATATCCGAAGGTATTCCTACCGATACTCATGTGAAGCGTTTCGCAAAGCGCTTTGACTTGGTAGATTCAAATGATTTGAAAAAGATCTCAAAAGAGCTTGAAGTACTCATTCCAAAAAAAGACTGGAAGTATGTAAACAATGGTCTTGTTTTGTATGGGCGGTATGTGTGTCCTGCAAGACCTCATGACTGTAGAGCGCATCCACTAACCACGCTCTGGCCTGATGCCAACAAAAGGTGGACAAAAGCGAAATAATTTCTGAGACTCTTTTTTATAGAGCATCTTTTCTTAGAGTTGAGAATCTGTATGCTTACTTGACTTATAGCGTATACAATATATAAATAATCCATATGTCACACAAACATGGTCATGATGAAGATTTTCTTGCATCGTATAGGCGAGACGGGGAGCAAGAAAGAGCACACCAAGCCAAGCTCGTTTCAGCTGAGCTTCGCTACGAACGAACTGCTGTCGCACGAGTTTCTATTTTGGCATTACTTGGGATTGCAGGTGGCGCTTTTGCAGGAGCAACTATAGGCGGACCAGTAGGAATGGTTGTCGGAGGGGGTGCGGGTGGATTAATCGGTCGTGAGCTTGGCATGGCGCTCGTAAAATCTGAAATAAAAAAATCTGAAAATAAGAAGTTTAGAAGTTTCTCTAAGTAAAATCGTCCGATAAAAAACCCGAAAGCTCGCTTTCGGGTTTTTGTATACAATATATGTATGACGCAACACGCACTTTCTTCTGTGGGAGGATTCCGAAAGATAGTGTTGACTTTTTTCAAGAAAAAAGGACGGCATACGCTTCCTTGGCGCCACACGCATGACCCTTATAAGATTCTTGTCTCGGAAATCATGCTCCAACAAACCCAAGCAGATAGGGTCATTCCAAAATACAAATTGTTTATAAGAAAATTTCCAACAGTACAGGCACTTGCTACAGCATCTCTCGGTGATGTGCTACGAGAATGGCAGGGCTTAGGCTACAATCGCAGGGCAAAGATGCTCCATGAGGCCGCCAAAGTAATAGTTACAAACTATGGCGGGAAAGTGCCTACTCTTTACAGTGAGCTTGTCGAACTGCCCGGCATTGGTGATTACACCGCAAAAGCAGTTCGTGTATTTGCATGGAATGAACCGGAGGTAATGATTGAAACCAACATACGTACTGTTTTCATTCATCATTTTTTTCCAAATAAAGTTGCGGTGAGCGATAAAGAATTACACCCATATATGGGTGAGTTTTTGGATACGAAAAATCCACGAGAATGGTATTTCGCATTAATGGATTATGGAAGTTATTTGAAAAAAATAGTACCAAATCCATCACGAAATAGCGCACATCACACGAAGCAGAAGTCTTTCAAGGGCTCTGACAGGGAAGTGCGCGGAGCTATACTTCGCGCACTTGTTTCGCGGTCGAAATCTTTGCCAGCTCTTTTAAAAGAACTTAATTTTCCACAAGATAAAATAAAAAGACAAATTACTGCACTCAAGAAAGAGGGCTTAATTGTGATTCGAAAAAATAAAGCACAGTTACCCTAACTACTCCGATTAATCGGAGTAGTTAGGCTTTAATGCTTGGTCTAAAGGGTGTCTTTGATACGAAACGAGAGTGGAACACCGAGTAGAATTACTGCACCGAAGACGGCGAAGGCATATTCGAATGGAGCGTAGAAAAGCATAATACTTCCAAGAACAGGGCCGACAATTGTGGCACCTTGCCGAAGTGCACGAAAAACACTGATGAGCTCGCTGTCTTTTGCCTCAACTTTTTTGAAGAAGTATGTCTCAGTTGCGATTTCAAGTAACGCCCCGCCGATGTGCATGCTTATTACTAGAAGTGCGAGCACAACAAGCCCCGCGCCGTTAGATAATGACAGCCCAAGGAAGCTGACTCCAGCTATTACAAATCCTCCAATAATGAACTCCTTCTCGCCAAATTTTTTGTCAGCTAGATACCCTATAGGAACCTGTAGAAAAATATATGGCAATGAGGAGAGTGCAATTATTATTCCGATAACTGCCCAAGAAAGTCCAGCGTGGTTATGTAAATACAATGGGATATAAATATTACTCCAGACGAATAGAAATTGGAGCAGTACATGTGCACCCATGACTGCGGTAAGTGATGAGTTTTTTAGTATTAATGCGACGGCATCTTTTACTTTTACATTTGCTTGTTCTACATGTGTGATGCTTGAAAAGAATCTAGATGAAATGTATGCACATGCTAGGAATGCTCCTGCCCCGATGATGAATATACGCCAATAGTCACCGTTGGTGAGTGCCCCCGCAATGATGAGTGATGCTATTGCTACCGCAATATTGCTTGCAGTTAAAAATATCGCGCGCGACGAGCCAGTATCTTTTTCATTTGTACCGACAATTTTCTCCAGAATGACATCAAGTGCAAGTGCCACTATCCAACCCGAAACCCATGCGACCATGAATAGTCCAAGAACGAGAGGGGTGGGGAGCTTGAAGGAGAGACCAATAAGTGCGAACGCGGCTAAGCATGCTGAAGCGATGAGCACTCGATGTGTTCGGAATGTTCTAAATAAATGGGGAGTCGCCAAAACTGCAATGCCTGCAAGAATTGACCCGACAGAAAACACTAGTCCGACAGCAGATTCAGGGATGTAGGTCGCAAGAAAAGTGGAGTAAATAAGATAGGGGAGATACACGCCCATCGCACGAAGGAAATTGCCTAGGTGTATGGCATTGCCCGAAAGATATTTCATTCAAGGAGTATACCTTGCCCTATCATTTGTTGGGCAAATAAAATTCTTTATTACTTATATTCCTTGAGGGGTTTGATATCTGCTGCTGTTGTGCCTTCTGGGAACCGGAATCCACCTTTCGAACAATACGTACATAGGTATGTGACGTTACCTTCGTGTTCGAGTATATGAGAAGCCCAAGTTGTCGAGTGAAATTCGCAATAGTGCCACAGACGCTCTCGCCAATTATTTGCTTCCGTCATTTTTATGATCCCTACAAATTCAACGACACATTGCCTGAAACCTGAAAGCCTCAGTCTCGGTCTTAGACGCCTATTAAGACAGGAATTACCATTGGACGTTTTGATGTTTTCTGGAAAAGATAGCGCTCTACTGTGTCAGTAAGATTTGCTTTTATATACTCAAGGTCGACAGGGTTCATACCTGCGGCGAGGTCTTCTGTGGTTTTCTTTATGAGTAGGCGTGTTTCTGAAAGTAGTCCTTGGGACTCTCTGAGGTACACGAAACCACGAGAAATAATATCAGGAGATTTCTTTAAGGTGCCGGTGCGCAGATTTACGGTAGCGATAATGACGAACATTCCGTCTTGAGCAAGCGACTGACGGTCTCGTATAACCACTTCCTGCATGTCACCAATAGCAAAGCCGTCCACCATCATAGGATTTGAAGGAATTTTTTCCTTACGAACCGTCATGGTGGTTCCGTTTTCGATTTCTATGACAGTACCGTTATCAGGTAAGACGACATTTTCTTTAGGGAAGCCACTCGCAATCTGCGCATTGGCATGATATTTGAGCATCGAGAAGAAGCCATACGCTGGCATAAAGAATGCTGGATTTACTTGCTGGCGCATCCAGACAAGCTCTCCTGTGTTTCCGTGCCCCGTTGAGTGAACATCTGAAGAGCGATAGTGAATCAGGTTTACATTGTGACGGAGAAGATTGTCTTTTAATTTTTGCACGCGTACTTCATTGCCTGGAATAACTGATGAAGAAAGAATGATGGTATCGCGCTCAGTGAAGGCAATGTTTTTATGTTTTTTTGTAGCAATACGCATCAGGGCTGCGGTATCCTCGCCTTGTGAGCCGGTTGCAATAATGACGATGCGATCTGCTGGATAGTCATTAATATCTTCAGCGCGAATCATGGTGCCCGGCTTTGGTGTAAAGATATTTGCGCGCTGAGCGATTTCAATGTTTGTCTTGATAGACCTGCCTTCGGTGATGATTTTTTTACCAAGATTCTCTGACACCTTAATGATGTGAATCATGCGCTCAAACTGGGACGAGAATGTTCCGATGATGAGGCGTCCCTTCACTGACTTAATGATGTCTTCAAGGGTTGTATAGACACGCGATTCAGGAATAGAGAAACCATCTCTCTCAGCGTTTGTAGAGTCAGCGATGAATATAAGATTTTTATCTTTTCCGAGCGCACCCCAGTGTTTTTCTTCCTTCGGGGTTGGTATGCCGTCTTCATGTTCCAATCGTAAGTCCCCAGAAATCACGATGTTGCCGTGCTTGGTTTGGATTGAAAGACCCATAGCGTCTGGAATGGAATGGGTAACAGGAAATGTTTTTACTATTACTGGATCTCCTCCAGGTAAACTCACTGAAACACGTCCGCCCGGCTCGATGACTCGAACATCAATGTCGGCAATGTGTGGAAACTCCTCCTGTCGGCGCTTAATCATCAAGGACGTAAGGTACTGCGTATAGATTGGTGGATTACCAATACGGTCAATGATGTAGGGGATACCGCCAATGTGGTCGAGGTGTCCGTGTGTTATGAAAATACCCAAGATGCGATCTTTGTTTTCTTCAAGATAGCGAGTGTTTGGAAGTATGTAGTCGACACCAGGGGTTGCTTCTTCTGAAACGAATTGAAATCCAACATCTGAAATAATGATGCCCTGTGGCAATTCAAAAATCATCATGTTGCGACCCACTTCTTCAACGCCACCAATTGGCATAATGCGGACCGTGTCTTCATTTAATGGAGGAAGTACCACGCGATCGACTGCGTTCATGTCGCGAACTGAAGGCTCTCTTGGTGGGGGAGTTGCACGCATTGGGCGGTTATTTGAACGAGGTCTGGCGTGCCTTCGTGGTCCATTACCTGGAGCACCTTGAGGCCGTCTTGGTCCGCGTGATGGTCCTTGTCTTCCCGAACTTGGAGCGCTTGGTCGTGCAGGTTGCCCCATCGTCCTTCCAGGGAGTGCATTAAATGGACGCGCTCGGCCAGTACGAGTATTTTGAGTAGGGCGCGGTCTATCTCTTGACTGTGGGTTTGGACCTCTAGATGGAGTGTTCATGTATTTTAAGTGTGTTTACTATTTTTTTATTAATAATTTTTTTTGAAGATGATTTTGTGTGTTTCCTTTTTTAATACGGTGATATTATTTTCTGAAAATTGGCCAGATTCGTTCAGTTTTAAGATACCAATTGTCTGCAGTGTTGAATCGGTCGCTCGGAGTTGCAATGGTTACCAATGTCATACCTCCGAGATTTTTTGGTGTTACATACACGAAGTATGGTGTGTATAAGAAAACGGCAGCGGTATCATTGGTTATGTCTTTAGCAATTGAGCGAGCTCTTTCTAGTCGAAGTGAAGGGTCGGCTAATGTGCGTAGTGCAGTGAGCTTCTTGTCTACCTCAACATTAGCATAGAGTGCAATATTAAGACCTGGGTCGTTACGCTGACTTGAGTGCCAGAAGGCAAAAAGATCCAAGTCTCGTCCCACAACTAGACCAAACAGTAAGGCATCGTATTTGCGTGGACGGATAACCCCGACATTCAAATCATTTTGATCAAAGAACTTCAATTCTACTTCAGCACCAATCTTTTTCCAGTCTTCCGCAACGAGCTCCGCTGTGCGCTTTAGTTCTGGCACATTTGAGGTTGAAAGAGAGAAGGAAAGTCTTTGGACTTCTTTCTTTTTGCCACTTCCGACTGTCTTTGTAAAAATACCGTTCTCCCCAGCTTTCCAGCCAGCTTTTCCAAGAATTGCTTGCGCTTCTGCCACTCGAGTATCGGAAGATCGCTGATCTTTCACAATATTCCCAATAGAATCAGGAGGGAGTGGCCCGTCAATGGCGGAACCGTGACCTCGAAGCACTGTACTCACTAGAGCGTCTTTGTCAACTGCTGTGTTCAATGCCTTCCTAACTGCTGTCTCAGCGAAAATCTTATTTTGACTTTGATTGAAGAATACACTAAACACTCGTCCCAGTACCGCTTCGTTTATTGCGTGTGCACCAACAAGGTTTGTTGTAAGGATAGAATGAGCTCCATCAACTTCGCCTTTGTTGAGAGCATTTTTCAAGTCGTCTCCATTTGCATATATTTTGAAAATAAATTGCTGTATGTAGGGAATTCTTGTGCCTTCCGAAACGCCAGTAAAACGATATTCAGTTGGAATGCCAGAACTGTTGCGTTTCAGGTCGGTCACCTTGTATGGTCCCGACCCTATAGGGTTCGCGTTTATTGTACTGAATGGAAATTCTTCCGGAGTTACATTTTTCCAGATATGTTTTGGCAAAATACCCAGTGTCATATTTTCCAAAAAGGGTGCGTAAGGGCTTTTAAGTGTAAATGAAATTGTTTTTGGATTAACAACTGTTATGCCCACACCCTCCCAATCTGCTCGACGCGGACTTTTAATGTTGGGATTTCCTGCTGCCTCTACAGTAAATGCAACATCTTCGGCAGTCACGGGAGTTCCGTCATGGAAACGGGCACGATCGTTTAATGTAAATGTATAGGTTAGTTGGTCATCGCTTATTATGTATGACTCGGCTAGGTCAGGTGCGAGTGAACCGTCTTGTTTTGCACGGAGTAAGCCTGAAAATACTAATACCGTGAGATCTCGGTCAGTATCAGAAATAGCTAACAATGGATTGATAAATCGAGGTGACTCAGCAAGTCCTTCTGTGTAGGTGCCACCTCGTGCGGGTACTTCAACGGCAAGCGCCAAAGAGATGGAGGCGAGCATTGATGCCGTACTGAAGGCCATAAGCACACCGAAAAACCCAATAACCAACCAATCAGATGGCTTTAGAACAACTGATACTGCCTCAAGTTTCTGAAGCGAACGGGTTGTTCGATTTTTGAGAAATGCACGAAGAAATGCTCGTAGTGATGCCATTTGTATGGAATGAGAACGAATCGCGTCTTAATTGACGGGCGATTTTGAATTACTAAGCCGTAATCAGCGCAAGTAGTGCCGAGAGAGCAAATAACACCGCAAGAACGATTGAGCTTCGGAAAAGGAACAGCTCTGCTCCGCGTCTGGTGTAGAAACTTTCTTGTGTACTGTCGCCAAAGGCACCCCCCAAGCCTGCCCCACGCTGTTGGAGAAGGATTGCTCCTATAAGGAGAATTGAGAGAATGACTTGTGCTCCTGGAAGGAGACTGTGAATGAGAGCCATAGTGCCTGTTCGCTAGGATACCACGGCCATTGAAAAAGAGGCAATACTCCTGTTGATGAGCCGTTAGAGGAATGGGTAGAGTGTGGCCGTTACTTTATTGACTGTACAAAGGCGTTTCCTTATACTAACCAGACATCATGGGTATATACCCATGCCTTTAGTTCTAACGAATTGATATCAGATATGGCTAAAACGAAAAAGACTTCGTCCACAAAAACTAGTGTTCAAACGAACACAGGAGTATCTATTCGCCCTTTGAGTGACCGGGTAGTAATCAAACCACTTTCAGCCGAGGAGGCTGGATCGCGAACTTTGTCAGGCATCATTATTCCCGATACAGCAAAGGAAAAACCTGAACAAGGGAAAGTTGTTGCAGTAGGTCCTGGTAAATGGGATGAAGATGGTGAAAAACGAATTCCAGTATCAGTAAAAATTGGAGACAAGGTAATGTTCTCAAAGTATGGCTACAGTGAAGTAAAAGTGAACGGTGTTGAGTATTTCATCGTAAACGAATCAGACATCCTCGCTGTTCTTAATTAGCCAATAGCCACTAGGGTATAGGGTTTAAATTTCCCTACACCTGATACCCTAAACCCTAATCACTAATCACTAATAAAAACTAATCATGGCAAAAAAAATTCTTTTTGAAGCAGATGCTCGAAACGCAGTCAAAACCGGTATCGACATTGTAGCGAGAGCGGTGAAAGTTACGCTTGGACCTCGAGGACGCAATGTCATTCTCGATAAAGGCTACGGCGGTCCACATATGACGAACGACGGTGTCACTATCGCAAAAGAAATCACCCTCAAAGACAAATTTCAGAACATGGGCGCTGAATTGGTAAAGGAAGTTGCAAGCAAGACTAATGATATGGCAGGTGATGGCACCACCACTTCAGTTGTTTTGTTTCAGGCACTTGTTGATGAAGGAATGAAACACACAGCGATGGGCTTGAATGCTATGGGTATTCGCACCGGTATGGAGCACGCTGCAGAAGCTGCGGTGAAAGCACTCAAATCAATGGCAAAGCCGGTTGCAGGAGACAATAAAGTCATCAAGCAGGTGGCAACTATTTCAGCAGAGTCTGAAGACATTGGTAAGACAATTGGTGAAGTCATCAAAGAAGTTGGTCAAAATGGTGTGGTGACCGTTGAAGAGTCACAGTCGTTTGGTATTGAGAAAGAAGTTGTAGAAGGTATGGAGTTTGATCGCGGATATGTGTCGCACTACATGATTACGAATCCTGAAAGAATGGAAGCGGAATATCGTGATGCACCAATTCTCGTTACCGATAAAAAAATCGCTTCAATTCAGGAAATCCTTCCAATACTTGAGGCTATCGCAAAGACAGGCAAAAAAGAGTTGGTTATTATTGCGGACGATGTAGAAGGGGAAGCGCTCACAACATTTGTAGTGAACAAACTTCGCGGAGCTTTCAGTGTGCTCGCAGTAAAAGCCCCAGGATACGGCGATAGAAAGAAAGACATGCTTGCTGACATTGCTTCGACAATCGGCGCTACTGTTGTTTCTGAAGAAACAGGTATGACCTTAGACAAGGTGGATATTTCCGTTCTTGGTCGTGCACAGAAAGTTATTGCAACAAAAGACTCAACAATCATTGTTGGTGGAAAAGGAAAGAAGTCCGCAATTGACGCACGTGTTGCCTCACTCAAGAAGCAACTTGAAGCAATCACTTCTAAGTTCGATAAAGAGAAAATTGAAGAGCGCATTGCAAAGTTGTCAGGTGGCGTTGCAGTCATTCGCGTCGGTGCTGCGACAGAAACTGAAATGAAGTATTTGAAAGATAAGATTGAAGATGCGGTCAATGCCACGAAAGCAGCTATTGCTGAAGGTATTGTTCCTGGGGGTGGTACTGCTCTCGTCAAAGCTGCAGCAAAAGCTGAAGCTGATGCAGATTGGAAAAGTATGTCCAAAGAAGAGGAAATTGGTTTCCGCATCGTTCTTTCGGCTCTTTTGAAACCATTGAAGCAAATTGCGATGAACGCAGGAAAAGAAAGCGGGGAAGTTATTGTTGAGGCAGTTAAGAAAGCAAAAGGATTTGCTGGATATGATGCAGTTAAAGACGAAATTGTTCCTGACATGATGATTGCAGGCATTATTGATCCAGTGAAAGTAACTCGAGGTGGACTTGAACATGCCGTTTCTGCAGCAGCTATTCTTCTTACAACTGAAGTTGCTATCGCGGAGGAGCCTGAAGAGAAGAAAGAAATGAGTGGTGCTCCTGGAGGGGGAATGGATTACTAACAGGGTATAGGGGTTAGCGTTTAGGGTTTAGGTAAGAAAAGAAAATAATCCACAACAAAACCCCGCATTCGCGGGGTTTTGTTGTGGATGCGTCGCCTCGAGTAACAATCGGAGCTCTTGACAAATATGATTTATAAGATTATTCTGCGGGGAGAAGTTTTTATATTTTATTTTGAAAAGTATGGGTTCTGAAACAGCTCCAAAAAAATGTGCACGCGCGGGTTGCAACAATTTCGCTGCACCACATGATTCTCTTTGTTTAGATTGCATAACAAGAGCAGTGAGTGGTCCTGATTAGTTTTTTTCAACCCCAGAGCGGTTTTTTTCTATTAGAGGTTCTATTTATTGTTATAGTATCGAAATTATGTCTCACAAAAAGCCTGAAAAACATTATCCAAAAGATCGACATGAGGCTCGTGAACTCAGGGGCAGTTTCAAGGGTGTGGCTAAATGCATTAGGGATGGGTGGGCGTCCGTTCTTCGCGAATGGCGTAGGAATGAAATATCAAAAGCATAAATTATCGGGAAAATTAAAAATCTGATACAATGTAAAGAATATGAATATTCTTTACATTGTTCTTGCTGTAGTCGCTGTCGTTCTTGCATGGCTTGTTGCCGCATATAACGGCTTTATTAGTTTGAGAAACCGAGCAAAAGAAGCGTGGTCTGACATTGAGGTACAGATGAAGCGTCGTTATGACCTCATTCCAAACCTTATTGAAACAGTAAAGGGCTACGCGACACATGAAAAGCAGGCATTTGAAAATGTTTCGAATGCACGCGCTACCGCTATGGGTGCGTCATCTGTTGCTGATCACGCACAGGCAGAAAATATGCTTACAGGAGCATTGAAGAGCATCTTTGCAATTGCAGAAGCGTATCCAGACTTGAAAGCAAATCAAAACTTCTTGGAATTACAACGCGAACTCTCTGATACTGAAAATAAAGTAATGGCATCTCGCCGTTTCTACAACACCAATGTTATGAGCTTGAATACTGCTATCGAGCAGTTCCCAGGAAACCTTATTGCGGGCCTATTCAAGTTCACACAAATGGAACTCTTTGAGCTTGCCGAAGGCGAACAAGCTGCGAAACAACCTGTCGCAGTGAAATTCTAATCCTCTGTTTCTTAAAAGCTGAAAGCTGAAAGCTGAATGGTCCCTTCGGACCCGATGAAGCATCGCCTATTCGCTAAACCCTAACCACTAAACCCTAGCTCATGTCTACTCTCTATCAAGATCAATCTGCAAATATTCGAAAAACTTGGCTTCTCATGGGAGTGTTTCTCATTGTGGTCATTGGCATTGGGTGGGGGATTTCTTGGTACTACAACTCCTCGGTGATTCTCTACGTTGCTGTTGCCTTTGCACTCGTGATGAATGTGGGGAGCTATTGGTTTTCTGACAAAATTGTTCTCTCAATGACGCACGCACGCCCCGCCACTCGTGAGGAATTTTTTGACTTTTATACTGTTGCTGAAAACCTTGCTATCACTGCAGGTCTTCCGCTTCCAAAACTTTTTATCATTAATGACCCAGCGCCAAATGCATTTGCAACTGGTAGAAATGAAAAGCATGCGGTGGTCTGTGCAACGACAGGGCTTTTGGCAATGCTGACTCGGACTGAACTTGAAGGAGTGATAGCTCACGAAATGAGTCACATAAAAAATCGCGACATGCTTGTGATGACGGTCGCTGTTGTTCTCGCAGGCTTTATTGCGATTATTGCGGACATGTTTATCCGTATGTCTTTTTTCGGGGGAGGGAACCGTGATAACGACAGCAAAGCAGGAGTCATTATGCTTGTTTTAGGTATTGTTGCCGCAATCCTTGCACCCATTGCCGCACAGCTCATAAAACTCGCCGTATCTCGCAAACGCGAATTTTTAGCGGATGCATCAGGGGCACTTCTTACTCGTTATCCCGAAGGCTTGGCATCAGCCCTGCAGAAAATTAGCTCATACGGCGCTCCAATGCGAAATGCAAACACAGCAACAGCACATCTCTTTATTGCAAACCCCTTTGGTGCTGGTGCAATGAAAGGTGTCACTAAATTATTTATGACTCATCCCCCCGTAGAGGAGCGAATCAAGGCTTTGCTTGATTGAGAGTAGGCGAGTATACGAAAACGGTACAAGAAGTGATTTGATATATCAAATCACTTCTTTGCATACATATAGTATTAAAGTTTCACAAGGTGTTTCAAAAATTCCAGACCAGCTCCAGCAACCGCGTGCACACCAACCTCTACACCTAGGTGCTTTATGGTCTCTACCACCCCAGTTGCTCCTGCCGCACCTGCAGCAACTCCTATGATTTTTGTTTTTTCAAATGCCATATGGGTGAAAGATGAGGGCTGATAAAAATCGACCTTTCATCTATAAAACTCAAGTTTTCACGCAAAGGTTGCACAAAATCGACTTTGTTGTGCAATAAAAAATTCCCCTAGATGGGGAATAAGGTACACCTAACAAGCGAGTGCACTCGCTTGTTAGGTGTAAGGTCGTTATCCAACTTTCTGAGAGCGTCCGAAAAATTCAGCAAGAAGCGCTGCGCCCTTGCGACCCTCCAAAGACTGTCCCCCGAGTCGTGCACCGAACATTCTTTCTGAGCTAGTTACTTCTGCCATAGAGTTTTAAAATTTATTTTTTTATAAAATATCGACCTTTCACTTATATAACTTTTAATACTGGATAGAAGTTACACAAAAGCAACTTGCGGGACATTTTCTCTATGTTGGAAAGAGCTTCTCGTGCGCCCTTCCGAAATAAGTTCTATTTCGTGAACGATACGCAGTTCAATAAAGAATCTGTCTCGGCGTTTTTTTCGATTTGAGAGCAGTATGTAGGAATGTCCTGTTGCTTCAGGTACTGATTTTAGTAGTTGTTTTTCTACAGTATTTGGCTTCATGTTTTGCAAGTGCTTTTAGCAAAGCGCTTCCTCTTGTAGTACTCAGGATTCTGCGTTCAAGTTCCGAATATGGTATATAAAAGAACACAGACCAATATGGAGGCGTCGGATAGCGGTTTATTCCACCACCTTGGAAAGGTGGCGTACCGAAAGGTACCGAGAGTTCGAATCTCTCCGCCTCCGCAAAATAATGAGCCCAATGTGTAAGCATTGGGTAATTATATTTTTGCGTGAAGGCGGAGAGATTCGAAGTGAGCATCGGGACCCGAGCCAGCAGGCGAGGGTGATGCGAGGTGGAAGAAACACGAACTGCTTCATGTTTCTTCCGGTTTCGCAAAGCGAAAATGGCTTATGCCGTAGGCAAGCCATAGGTGGGCAGGCGGAGACATGAGCGACGGTGAATGTCGAGCGCTTAGCCGAATCTCTCCGCCTCCGCAAAATGGACACCTATCCGTAGAGGGATTATGCGCACTAAATGCTATCCTGTTCCTATATATGATTCACGTTCAACAGCGATCATGGACTGAAAAGGAGGGCTGGTCTACGCCAGATACTGATTTGCCCGAAGAACCCCAACTGGTTTTTGTGTTTGGCGATCGCAACTTTGTGGCGAAGGCTGAGCTCTTTCAGCAAATTCGGCAGTTTTACCCTAAGGCGTATATATGCACCAGCTCAACGGCTGGAAATATACTTGGTAGCACGGTGAGTGAAGAGTCGGTGACCATCTCTGCCGTGTACTTTGAAAAAACAAATGTATCATTTGTTCAGACAACAATAATAAATCAATTTGATAGTCAGAATGTCGGAAAGAAACTCGCGGAGTTCCTACCTACCGAAGGGCTCGTGCATTCCTTTGTTCTCAGCGACGGTTTGTCGGTCAACGGATCAGAAGTGGTTGCGAGCATCAACAAACATTTGCCCACTACAGTGACGGTGACAGGTGGCCTTGCGGGAGATGGTAGCCGTTTTGCGCAGACGGTGGTGGGATGCAATGTTGTCCCACAAAGCAACCAAGTTGTCCTCGTGGGCTTGTATGGCTCTTCACTCCGAGTTGGGTATGCATCTCGTGGTGGATGGACTGCAACCGAAGATGCATACATCGTAACGCGCTCTGAGAATAATGTGCTGTACGAACTCAATAATGAGCCGGCACTTGATGTATACAAAAAACTCCTCGGTGACGCCACGGCACAACTGCCAAGCTCCGCACTCCTCTTTCCGCTTCAGCTCACACTAAAAGACGAGGGCACGGTTGTCCGCACCATTCTTGGTGTTGACGAGAAGAGTAAGAGTATGACCTTTGCGGGGAATATTCCGCAAGGCGTTACCGCGCATCTCATGCATGCGAGCATTGAAGAGCTTATTGCAAGTGCGCACAAAGCTGGCGAAGAAGCATCAGTGCCTACGGCACCGGTACAGTTTGCACTCTTGGTAAGCTGTGTTGGTCGGCGTCTCGTTCTCAAAGAAAAAGCTGTTGAAGAGGTACGCGCAGTGCACGACGCGCTTGGTCCGCAAGCAGTGGTGCACGGTTTCTACTCGTACGGAGAGTTGTGTCCTAGCAAAGAGTCAGGAGTGCGCTGTCTACTTCACAATCAGACGATGACCGTTACTACATTCTCGGAAATGTAAGGCGAAAATCGAGCGCTTAGCCGAATCTCTCCGCCTCCGCCGAGATTTTTAACGAGTGCAACGATTATAAAAATCCAAGTGTACTTGCTTCTAGCAAGGTACCACCAAAATTCGGAATTTAAATTTCCACAAAAATATGGTTGGCGCGAAATCTGAGTTAGAATAGGACACATGCATCTTGAGTACATCAACGGAATAATTTTTCTGGCATCTCTCTGTGGTCTTGCGGTTGCAGTGTATATTCGCTATAAGAAAACACGGAAAGAAATACTTGTGTGCCCGATACATTTTAATTGCGAGGATGTAATACATAGTAAGTATGCAACTGTGCTCGGTGTCCCTATAGAGATTATTGGTCTTTTCTATTATGGATTTCTTGCGCTCATATATGGGACAGCAATAATGATTCCAGAAATTATCACCGCCCCGATAGGTACAGGGCTCACTTTTGTCACCTCTCTCGCGATGGTGTTCAGCATATATTTATTATTTGTCCAAGTGATACTGAAGCAGTGGTGTGCGTGGTGCCTTCTATCTTTCGTATCATCTGTCGTCATTTTTTATTGTGTTGTTTTGGTGTGAGTGAGTCTTCGAACTTAGTTACGAGAGCCGAATCTCCGTCTCCGCCCGAAGAAAAAAGTATCGAAGATAAATCGGTAACTAGACTCCTAAGCTCTCTCGCTCATATACTCATAAGCTCGAGGCCAGTTTGGTCAGCCAATCGTGGAGATTTTGCAAAATACCGCCAATAGGCAAGTCGCTCATTTTAATGTTTACCGGAAGAGACTTCTTGATGGGCACGTGTGCCGTCATGTCTATTGGCACTATAGTATCTATGGGGACTGTGATACTGACCTGTTCGCCGGTGACTGGAATTACGATAGGCACGGTCACTGTGGTTTTAACGGGGATACTGACTTTAATCGGAATATCAAAGGTTTCGTCAATTGTAACCTGCACGGTGAACGGACCTGTGAGAGACTGCGCCTGCATTTGCTCTACCGCGCTCGCTGCCTGACCTGCCCCATCGGCAACTTGGTTTTTGACCTGTAGCAGAAGAACGAATAAGACGATATTAGCAATCGACAGAAGCAAAAGAGTACCTAGAACAATCGGATAGAGTAGTTTATTTTTCATGAACGAGTAGCTACTTAGGTTAAAAGATTAACGATAACTAAAATCAATGCGATAACGAGAAGCGTGTGGATTAAGCCACCCCCAACTTTGAAATTAAATCCAAGGATCCAAAGAATTATTAAGACGAGTATGAGTGTCCAGAGCATATTTTTTATTTCTTTATATTTATAATTTATTTAATTCCGTACAGTTCTTTCATTTTTTCTACTCCTCTGTGTACTTGCACCGCGACAGTGTTTTTTGTCTGTCCCGTGATAAGAGATATTTCTTTTAACGATAGATCTTGTACGTACCTCATACGCATAACTTTGCGATAGGTTGGAGGGAGTTTTGCAATTAACAAGAGTGCCGCTTTGCCATCCAGTGCATTGAATAGACGCTCAGTATTACCAACGCTCGGCTCAAAACCTTTTTCAAGAATGGCATCCAGCGAAGTTGTTTTGTGTTTCCGGTATTCGTCGATAATGAGATTATTGAGGATGTGATAGAGGAATGCTTTCATCGTATCGATTTTTCCACCTTTCACTAAATACTTCCATGTTTTCATGTAGGTATCCTGGACTAAGTCCTCACCAACGGCGTGGTCGTGCACTTTGAAAAAGGCATGAGCGTTGAGTGCTTTTTCATGGTCGTGATGTGCCACAGACAAGATTTCTTGTCGTTGTTTTTTTGCCGTGGGGTCATCATACGTAGAGACGAATGCAGAGTTGCTTTATTACATACACATTACAGAGGATAGCTACTGTAGGAAATGTAGCCATATTTTGCAGTTGTATTCATGGTAGTTACATGGAACTTTTATTACGCCAGCATTACAAGAGATGGCAAAGCCGAGGGAGATATATATAAAGTATACACATATCAGAGACTGTGTCTCACTCCGCCTCCTTGCAATAGTTACTTCATTTAAACGGCTTAGTTGCTATGAGTACAAACACAAAAGATACAACTCGCAGCCTTCAGGCTAGAGATATGTTTGTTGAACAGGTAGGGGAGGAAGGTTGGGGATACATTAAAACTATTATAGGGATTGTACGAGAGCCAATTTTAGTGCTGGGTAAGGACTTTCGTGTGATTGTGGCGAATGAGCCTTTTTATCAGACATTTCAAATTGAAGCAAAAGATGCTGAAGGAAAAATTGTCTATGGACTCGGTAACGGTCAGTGGAATATTTCTACTCTGCACACACTTCTTGAAGATATTCTACCCGAGAACAAGTTTTTTAAAGGCTATGAGATAGCACATAATTTTCCGTTTATTGGGCATAAAGTCATGATGGTGAATGCTCGTCAGATTTATTGTAAGGAAGATACTACCTTAGCTCCATGTCCGCCGATCACACTTTTGGCAATGGAGGATGTTACAGAAATTATGGCTGTTGCTGACACGCTTGCCAAGCATGCGAATCAGGTCGAAGGTGCTCTTGTTGCACGGACCCAAAAGCTTGAATTTCATATAAAAAAATTAGAAGAAGAGATTGCTGAACTCAAGGACTAGTGTTGAGTGTATGTCACTGTAAGCAGAGCTTTCAACGACTTCGCTCGAAGAGAATATCTATTAAGAAATAGCCATTCTCCTTCTCGCTCGTCGTTGTAACCATATTGCTTTTGGAACGACTTAGGGTATGTAGTTCATTTTAAAAATATCTGTAGCAAAAATGTATATGGACTCATCTAATTCTCCAACCACCAAGCCATTGTATCGAGGGACGCAGGTTGTTTGGTACATTCTTGGTTTCATAGAGGTATTACTGTTGTTTCGATTTGTTTTGAAGTTGCTTGCAGCAAATCCTACTGCGGGCTTCACAAGTTTCATTTATGGGGTAACTAACTTCTTTGCTGCTCCGTTCTTGAGCGTATTTCGCATTATCTATGTCGAAGGCAGTATCTTCGAGTGGACTACCTTGCTCGCCATGCTGGTCTATTGGGTTATAGCTGTTGGTGTTATTAAATTATTTCTTATTGGAAAAACTGTTTCTACTCCTGAGGCTGCGGTCAAGTTAGATGAACAAGAGAGTAAATAGATTATTATTTTAATTTTTAACAAACAAAATCGTATATGGGAATCATACTTTGGATTATTTTTGGCGCATTAGTTGGTTGGGTCGCTTCTCTTCTTATGAAAACTGACCCGGAGCAGGGGGCACTACTTAATATAGTCGTTGGTATTATCGACGCTGTCATCGGCGGTTGGCTTATGACTTTCTTTGGCGAACAACCGGTGACCGGCTTCAATCTCTACAGTTTCGTAGTTGCTGTTATTGGGGCTGTTGTACTTATTGCAATCGTCAAAGCTTTGCGACGGATATAGATGTAGCGATACACGGGTGTAGGTTATACTGAGTATTGAATAGCAATAATATTTTTTATATGGAAGATGTAACCATTAATTATTTGTCACTTTTTGCTGCCGCTATTACTGCTGTGGTGTTGGGATTAATCTGGTATTCACCACTTGTCTTTGGTAGGCAATGGATGGCAGCGTCAGGAATGACTCCTGAAAAAATGGAGGCGAGGAAGAAGCGTGCATCTTTCGCTGTTATTGGTGGATTTCTTTGTCAGATTATTACGGCATATGTGTTAGTGCATTTCGCCATTTTGTTTGATGTGGCGACGATACCCCAAGCTCTCGCATTTGCATTCTGGGCATGGCTTGGATTTACCGCGGCCACATCACTCCATGCTGTTTTTTGGGAAGGGAAGCCAATGGCATACTGGGCGATAAATGCAGGATATCAACTTGCAACATTTGGAGCGATGTCTTTGATACTCGCACTGTGGCGCTAATTACAATTATATAGAGTGTTTACTCTATATATAGAGAAATGTCCGCAGTTTTCACTGCGGACATTTCATCTGTGATACATTTGCGCCGATAAGCCGAATTCTGTTGCACCGAAGGTGCAGACAATCATTTATCTGGGTCGTACATTACTGTACGACTCGAGCGGCACTTTTCGTCTTGCGACGAAACACGGCCTTGCACTCTGGTACGCATTTAGCCGTTGCATTCCTGTCTTACGATAGGAATCACCCCAAATGAAATCATTCGGGGGCCTTTGGCTTTCGCCTCCGGCGTTTCTGTTCGCAGCGCTCATTCCCTGTATCGGGGAATGTGTGGGCGTTATCCACTACCATGCTATCCGCCTTACGGCAGATGAGTGTTCGGACTTTCCTCCCTTTTTAAAGAGCGATTGTCTGGCGCTTTCTATATTGTACAATATTTTTGCCATTAGACCAATAAATAGTACTGTAATTAAAAATGATACGGCGTGGCTTTGTTGTTGGTTCTTTCTCGTGTGCAGAGTGTGGATTTTAATCCAAATACTAAAAACTATAACCCCGCAAGGGGACTGCGCTTTGTATCCAATCGCTTCGCTCTTGGACAAATCGGGAGCCTAAAAGCTACGCACTAGTTTGTGGTACACTTTTCTCATACACATTTATTATTAGTGTTATATCTAAAGAATGTATGCAGGATTCTACAAATAGTATTACTCAATCTCAGTCTATTCTTGGCAAGCTCTCGGGCTATATTATTGTCGCTCTTGCATTTCTACT
>Ga0265292_1000331_pt1 | contig 75945 bp, 81 predicted proteins | sample Munlanlewell296A_FD_189080 | JGI IMG/M metagenome (GOLD analysis project Ga0265292, IMG submission 189080) | Leachate microbial communities from a municipal landfill in Southern Ontario, Canada - Leachate well 296A | ecosystem: Engineered > Solid waste > Landfill > Unclassified | place: Canada...
TAGTAAAGATGCCGAAAGACAAAATAATGATGGAAAAGACGAAAAAAAAGATGAACAAGGCAAACCAAAAGATGAAGACGGCAAAAAAGGCGGGGAGGGAGGGGAGGGAAAAGATGAAACTGGCGAACCGAGTGAAAAAGAAAAGGATGGAGAAGATAAAACAAAACCTGATGAGACAAAAGGCGAAGAAACAAAACCTGATGCCAAAGAAACAAGCAAAGGCGAAGAAGGAAAAGGTGAAACTAAAGATAAAGAGCCGGTCAAAAAACCAGGAAAAATGGACGCGCTGGCAGACAAAATGGGCCTTGGCAAAGGAGATTATTGGGAAAAAATGAATAACGCGTTGGCAGATGAAGAAGAAAGAGGGAAAGAAAAAAAGAATCCTAAAAATGAAGATAGAGGCAAAGATGATGGTGAAAGCGGGGATAAAAGCGAAGATAAAGATAAAGGTGAGGGTGAGGGTGAAAAAGGAAAAGGTGAAGAGGATAAGGGCGGAGACAAAGGCGAAGATAAAAAGGACGAAAATAAAGGCGATGATAAAGAAAGCAAGGGTGAAGAAGGCGGTGGTGAAAGTGAAGATGAGCCTCAATTCGGTCCGGGAGACTATGGCGGGATGAATTTAAAACCGAGCGAGGATGATGAGGGTGAGGGTGAGGGTGAGGGTGAGGGTGAGGATAAAAACGAAGATGAAAAAGACAGTGGTGAAAATAAAGATAAAGGCGAAGGTGAAGGTGAAGAGGGCACAGACGGTGAAGGCGAAGGCGAAGGAAAGGAAGAGGGTGGAGATGAAGGCGAGAGTGAAGACAAAAAGGATAAAGAAAAAAAAGCTGAAGCTAGCGAAGAAGAAACTAAAGCAAAAGACGAACAAACCGCCGCCGCGGATATGAAAAGAGACAAAGACGCGGAACGAGCCCAACAACAAGAAAATTCAGGAGGAGAGGAGAAAAAAAAAGCAGAAAAAGAAAAGGAGGAAGAAAAAGAAATAAAAGGCATCGCTGTCGCCATAACTTTTATGGTTCTGCGCGACATTATCTATCTTCCTGTCTTGCTCGTGCTGTTGATTCCAGCGGTCGGAGAAATTTTATATTTTATACTAGATTTACCAGCTATAATTATTCTTTGTTTTCTATATTTTAGGCAATCCAAAAAAACAAAAAGCTATCTTAAATCGCGATTCCGCCTTTTGTGGGCGCTATATGGAATTACCTGTCTAGTAAGCCACGCTTTTGTTCTTTTTATACTCAAATTTCAATATAAACATGACCCTCTAGCAGACGTCCCAATCTCTCCAAAAGGAGAAATAAGCGCTGAATAAATTACTTACTAATCCCTCCATCCTATGGACAAAAAACGCATCATCTTTTTGATAATATTCATTATCGCGACGATAGTAATCGGTTACCTTCTCTACCGCGTGTTTTTTGCTCCAGAAAAAAAAGCTCCGGTTGCAGAGAGGCCGGGCATCGGAACGCCCGGAGAATTTCCCGCCGCGGCAACAGGCAGAGAAGAAAGGCCGGCGGTGAAAGAGCCGCGGACGCTTCCCAGCGCTCTGCCAAGCGCCAGAATTCCAGCCCCGACAGAAGAAGCCAAACCGCGCATTACTCAAGTGATAGATAATTCAATAAAAAATCCTCAAGCTGACAAAGCCGGCAGAGTTCGATTTTATAATAATATAGATGGAAAATTTTATCGTCTGAACAAAGATGGAACCACAGAAGTCTTGAGCGACCAGACATTTTATCGTGTTGATACAGTAACATGGTCGCCAACCAAAGATGAAGCTGTTCTGGAATATCCTGACGGCGCCAACATCTACTATAATTTCGCGACCAAAAAACAAGTTACCTTGCCAAAACATTGGGAAGAGTTCTCTTTTTCTTCATTAGGTGACAAAATAGCATCAAAAAGCATTGGTCTGGCTCCAGAAAATCGCTGGCTAATAACAGCCAGTCCAGAGGGCAATGACATTGAACTCATTGAACCGATGGGAAATAACGCTGACAAAGTTACCGTAGACTGGTCTCCAAATAAGCAAATAGTGGCTCTCTCTTTGACCGGCGAACCGCAAGGAGCCAACCGGCAGGAAGTGCTGTTTGTCGGCCTGCACGGAGAAAATTTCAAATCAACAATCGTGGAAGGCCGAGGGATCATCAGCCAATGGTCGCCATCAGGAAAAAGGCTGCTTTACAGCGTGTACAACGCGCGCAACGATTACAAGCCGGAGCTGTGGATAGAAAACGCGGAAGGCGATGAAATCGGCACGGGCAGAAAAATTCTTAATATTAATACCTGGGCAGACAAATGCGCGTTCGCGGACGAAAGATTTGTCTATTGCGCAGCGCCGAATTCTCTAAAACGCGGCGCCGGTTTTGCCCCGCAGACCGCCGACGACACGGCTGATACTATTTATAGAATTGATACTGAGACCGGCCTGCGCGCTCCAATTGAAACGGATGAATCCCGCACAATTAAATCAATGTTTTTAAGCGATGACGGCCGAAATCTATATTTTACCGACAAAAAACAAGAGGGCCTTTTCCAATTAGCGCTATAGATATGATCAAAACTCGACACATTTTATTTATCTTGCTTCCGGCAATTCTCATCGTGGCTTTTGCCTTGTTTGTGCGCGCGCTTCAATACGAACCGCTGCAGCCAAAAAAAACAGAAGAAAAAGAAACGGTGGAACCAAAGACTGCTAAACTGCAAATACCAATTTCCCCGGATGACCCGATTATGGGCGGCAAAAAAGCTCCCATCACTCTTATTGCTTTTGAAGATCTTGCCTGCGGACACTGCGCCGAACAAGACGCGATATTCAAAGAGTTGCTGGCAAAACATCCGAATAAAATAAAAATTATCTGGAAGCCTCTGCCGGTAATTTTTTTACCCTATCCATCAGGTACCGCTCATAAATACGCGTTTTGCGCCAATAAACAAAATAAATTTGAAGAATTTAAAACTATCGCTTTCTCCAACCAAATGGAACTATCTCCAAACATACTAAGCGCGATAGCGGAACAAATTAATCTAAATCCCGAAATATTGCAATCGTGCCTTGAGTCTGGCGAGGTTGCGTCATATTTAGAAACCACGAAACAGCTGGGAATAGCGCTGAATATTCAATCAGTCCCCGCGATATTTTTTAATAACGTCCAAATTGAAAACCAAACAACAGTTACTGGATGGAAAACTTTACTCCAATTATGACAAAACACGCTAATAATAAAAAACCTCTGCTGGCATGGATGGCAATGATTTTTTTTGTGTTTGCGATTATTTTCTTGCCAATGGCAACAAACGCGCAAACCAGCCAAGACAGTCCATGCGACAATGTAGATACCGGCGTAAGCAGCGTCTGGCAAGTTCTCGGCACTACCGCTGGAACCCGCTCCGAAGGACTGGAAAACAGAAATCCGGCAAACGCGTCAGACGAAATACTAGGCATAATCTGCCAGCCGCAACCAAGGATCAAATTACCGGGCCTGACATTCAGCAGTCCGCAAGATGTGGCAAATACCGCGGTGCGAGAGCCAGACGGTTCGGTCTATGTCTATATCCCCTTTTTGGGCGAATATCTGGCCGCGGTGTACAAATGGGCAGTAGGCGCCGCCGGCATCATCGCGGTCCTCATGATCATCGTTTCCGGCATTCAATATATGCTGCCAGGCAATGTCATCACCAATGTGCTGACAAAATTAGGCGGAGAGCGCCAGGAAGAGTCGGTCAACAAAGCAAAAAAAAGAATAGCCGGCGCGATCATCGGGCTCATCCTCGCTGTGGGATCATACGTTATCTTGTGGACAATCAACCCTGAGCTGGTGCAGTTCAAAAATTTGAAAGTGCAGTATATCAGACCTGAAGGAGGCCGTCCCACCACCCTCAATGTCGCCTGCGCTTTTCCTCTCGCCTCGGGCAGTCTTGATACAACCGGCGCCGCGGATGAATATAACCAAATGGGAATTAACTACAACTTTGGTGAAGTACGAACTGACACAAATGACCTTTGTTCTTCTACAAATAACAGATGTCACACCGGAATAGACATCCATACCCAGCCGCCCGGGCAAGTGGTAGCGGTAGCAGAGGGCACTGTTATTTCAATTAGCGAAAGAATGTCAAAATGCGATAAAGGCTGGGGAGTGGTAACAAACTCTCCAAACTCTCAAGACAATGACAATGGCAAATACAGAGGTGTCGGCGTTTTAATTTTCCACCCTTCGCTAAACAAGATCATTAATTATGGCGAATTGGACAAATCATCTGTAACTCTTGATGTGGGAAATACTGTCCAACCTGGCGCGCTTCTAGGCATAGCCAGCTATTGCGGTATGCTGCATCTGGAAGTTTATGATGGTAGTAATTATGGTCAAGCAGGCGGTTTTGACACAGGATTCGGATACTTTGGAACAGGTAATGTCACCTTGAACTGGTGTCCGCGAGAAGAAATTAATATAACTAATGCAGAAGAAAAATGTAAAAGCTACCTGGTAGCAGGCCGAGGTCCAAATGGCCTGATAGATTCAACCGACTTGGTGCGCCAGCTAGAAAGCGGCTCTTGCGCGGGTGGAGCAAACACCGTGCCTGTTGGCGCCTTGGCCACCTGCGACAGCACAGCTGGAACCACCATTGCCAGCGATTCAACTCCTGAATCATCAATAGAATCTGTAAAAAATCGTTGGGAAAACGCCGCCAACGAAAAAAATTTAATAGGAAATACCTTAATTACCAAATTTGGCTCAAACGGTCAGGCGGACGGATTGTATAGAAAAGATGTTGGCAGAATCACAATAATTTATGTGCCTTGCAGTGTCAACTGGAATAATCCGGTTGAATTAATTTATTATTTCCATGGCAACAACGGTTTTGACAGCCAATTAAATATTAATCAAAGAGTAATTCCTCAACTCAAAACCATGCAGGACGCGAGAAGAAATTTCATTTTTGTCTTCCCTGAATTGCCATGGTCAGCAGACAAGGATGGCAGTACAACAAGAAACTATCTTCCTGGACCTGGCGATGCAGGCGATAGAGGTGAAACTGTCGATGGCGTCCAATATCCATCTCGAGGCAGTATGTCAGACTTTGCAATGGACAATTTTCAAGCAGATGTCGTGTTATGGATCAATACTCAATTTCCAAATATTCCAAAAAACTTTGTCATTTCCATGAGCGGCCACAGTCGTGGAGGCAATGCCTTGAATAAAATTGCCGACAAATTGGATAACATTGATTCTCTCGGCGCAATTAGATCCATAACTTTTTCTGACGCTGATTATGGAAATCCAGAATTAAATCCAAGTAGAATAAGTTACGCGATGAATATCTATAATCAATATGTAAGAGTAAACCACGGAACAGAATTAAATCTGCTGGTTGAAGATCCGAGCCTTCCCACAGCCCATTTACCAACCCAAAATGCGATAAGTCTGGTTAACTTGCTTACTACCCCTCCTTTTGACACTCCTTGGGAATGGATAGATGGCGGCGATGAAACAGCATCGGCAGGCACGCCAGGAGCACTTCCTGACGTTCCATACTATGTTCAAGGACATAATAATAATATTATATATCTACCACTTAATAAGAATCACGAGGGAGTTGGAAACATGTCCATAGCTTGGCCAACACCAATGCCTTGACTTGAAGTGAATATTTTTATGGTTAAAATAAAAAATATTATTTTTATCTGTTCCAACTGCGGCGCTCAATACCAGAAATGGGTTGGGCGTTGTTTGGAGTGCGGGAAGTGGGGAACGATTGAACAACAGACAAAATACCTGGAAAAAAATACAAACCAGTCCGAGCATCCTGTGGCGCGGACAAAGGGTTTGCATGAAATAGAAATGACGAATGTCAAAAGAATAATGACAGGTATTGGTGAATTGGATAGAGTTTTAGGCGGCGGGATCGTGCCGGGCAGTTTAATCTTGCTCGGCGGCGAGCCGGGCATTGGCAAGTCCACGCTCGCCTTGCAACTCGCCGCGTCGGTGAAAAATACTCTCTACATCTCCGGCGAAGAATCGGTTGAACAAATTGCGATGAGGGCGAAGCGATTGTTGAAACTGGAAACTAGAAACTTGAAACAGGAAGAGAAAACATTGGCTTCAACACCAGTTTCCAGTTTCCAGTTTCCAATTTCTTCTCTCCAGCTTGCCAACGAGACAAACACCGAAACGATCTGCGCGACAATAAAGAAAGATTCGCCACCCCTCGCCATCATTGATTCTATTCAAACTATCTACTCGGACGAAGTCGCCGGCGAACCCGGCAACCCCACCCAAATCCGCGCCTGCGCCGCCAAACTTCTTGAAACAGCAAAAACAAACAACTCGCTATCCGTAAATCAGGATTATCCGTTATCCGTAAGTCCCGTAAGTCCCGCAATAATCATTATTGGTCATGTAACGAAAGACGGCTCCGTCGCCGGCCCAAAAATGCTGGAACACCTCGTTGACACGGTTTTATATTTTGAAGGCGACCAGCATCATAACCTACGAATTTTAAGAGCAACGAAAAACCGCTTCGGCTCAACCGACGAAGTGGGAATTTTTGAAATGGCTGAAGCGGGACTAAAAGAAGTAAAAAATCCCTCGCAATACTTGCTGGACGAACGCGGCGAAAACATGCCAGGCAGTGTGGTAACATGTCTCATGGAAGGAACGCGGCCGCTCCTCGTGGAAGTGCAAGCATTAGTAAGTAAAACTTCTTTTGGCTACCCGGTGCGCAAAGCCAGCGGGTTTGATTTGAATCGTTTGCATGTTTTGACCGCGGTACTGCAAACACGCGCGGGATTAAATCTCGCTCAATACGATATTCATCTCAATATTGTCGGCGGAGTCAAAGCCGACGAGCCAGCTACTGACCTCGCCGTATGCCTAGCAATCGCCAGCGCGTACAAAAACAAGGCGCTGGGGGCTGATTTGGTGGTATTTGGTGAAGTGGGGCTGGGCGGCGAAGTTAGATCAGTCAAGCAGGTGGAAAGAAGAATTAAAGAATGCGAGAATTTGGGGATGAAGCGGGTGATTACCCGTTTGAGGAGCGGAGCGAGCGCGAAGATTAAGGCGGCGGATGTGAAGAATATCGGGGAGTTGATCAAAATGTCGGCGTAGTCTGCGACCGCCCGACAACTCATCCTCTGTCTGGCAGTTAATCCGAGCGATGGTGCTCCAACTTTCTCTGGCGGTAGTCCGACAACTCTATCCCTGTCCCTTTCCCTTATGAAGGGAAAGGGAACCCATTAAGCGGGTTCAATTAAAATTCAATCGTTAGGTCATTTTCCTTTAGAAGAGAAAGCGCGGTTAACGATTGAATTAAGGATAAACTTTCTTAACGAGTCCTCCTTCCCTTCATAAGGGAAGGAGACAGAGGATGAGTTGTCGGATTACCGCCAGCCCTGGGAAACAGAGAGATTGTCGAGCCACCACCCACCCCCTGTTTGCACCGCCCAATGAAGGTATTTATAAATTCATCTCTTATGGTACTGCCCGCGACACCTCATCCCCTGCCCTTCTCCTAAAAGGAGAAGGGAGACGAAACAAACTCCTCCTTCTCCTAAAGCAGAAAATACCACAAAATATATGGACCCAAAGAAAATAAAACTTGATCCCGAAGAACAATGGATTGATGACCACGTTGAAGAATTCGTGCCCGTTTCCACTGAAGAAAAACAGAGATTCGGGCAAGCAATGGCAAAGGCCAGAAAAGACCATACGATCAGTCTGCGGCTAAACGGCACGGAACTTTTGGAGTTAAAACAAATCGCCAGACAAGAATGCCTCCCCTACCAGACCTTTGTTTCCAGCATCCTGCACAAATATCTCACCCACCAGCTCATTGACGCGCGGGAAGTAAAGAAGATTCTCGCTCTTATGAAAAAGTAAATCGCCACAACCTCGATTTCTTTATACACCTCATACACTTATCCACACCTCATCCTTGAACTCTCTCTCTCTATGATTTACTACCTCTGGTTCTTTATACGTTCTGTCTGACTTAATCGCGGCGTGGTGTAATTAAGCATCGCGTGGTGTGATTAAGAAAGACAAACAAAAAAAGGAAAGAGAGAAGTCATGAGAGATTTAAAACAAAATCTGGCAGTTGGTGGATTCATGTTATCGCTTCTGTCCTGCGGGACGGAGAGTCGGCAGGAGGTGCCACAGCCGCGTGACAACCGTGACGTGCCACAGCACTTCACTGTGAACCTGAATCTGCGCTTCCAACGGACGACGGAGGGAGTCCTCTACGGCCAAATGATCGGCCGACTGGAGTACGATGAGACACTCCAGCAACTAGCGCAGGAAACCATTGACTCAGGTCAGTTCGCGGACAACCCCCAGGAGGTGGAGCTCCTGGAGAAGATCACAACTGGCAGTACCGAAGTCGGTCTCGCCGACTTCACCATCGAACTAGGAAGCGAACACACTGTCACCGACCACGATGGTACCTTCCAGCTCGCTATCACCGGCGAAGATTCCTTCATCACTGTGAAGTACGACGAAGTGGATGGCACTACCTCCACGCTGGCCACCTTTGACATTCCTCAAGAGCCTGGTATGATGGAGATGTTCGTCCCGCTCCAGTTCGACCATCAACACTCCCAGAGCCGCCCTCTCCACGATCACAGTATAGATCAAGGAGAGTATCAGCAAGTCGAACAGGGACTCAATTATACCAGGGATCTTTCCTGCCGGAAATGCAACGGCTGGTGGGACCGGGACGGCGGTCGGGCAGGTAGCGACTGTTTCCGTGCACTCAGCCAAAGGTTCGCTCCTTGCTGGGCTGAAATGATGAAGATTCCATCGATCTTGGGGGGTCGATTCTGCAACGGCACCAGAAACTGCTCAATCCAGATCGGCCACGGTTGGAATGACACCCACACCCACGGCAGTTCGGTCTGGTACTGCCGCTGACATTCTCTCTCCTGACACACATGGTGGCTGTTCGCTTGGTTCTACCAAGCGAACAGCCACCGCTTCCCTCCTGATCATGACATCTATTCATTGTATTCATCTAAATATGTACACCATTCTTTTTCAACTCTTCCTCATATTATCCTTAATCTCCTTTATTATAGGACAATATCACATCGTCCGTTGGGTGATAAGACGAGTCTTGAAAAACGTTCAGCACACTCGCCTGATCACTATCATTTGCTTGATTATTTTACTCATCCTGGAGGGCATACTTTTCATATATAATTGGGATCAGTCGATGAACTTGCCGTGATTGGCAGTATCCCTGGCAGAAGACAAAAAAATTGGTAAAAAATAGCTATAATGGACTGGAAAATCTGAACAGCACTATCATAAACAAAAAACCACCAACCCTCTTGGTGATTTTTTATTCATCAACACGCGCTATCACGCTACCGCGCGTTGACAAGGGTTGGGGGACGCGGTATTTCACACGTACACCCCACCCTCCTTGGTGGGTCCCCGCCCGAAATGGCAGGGAGTTGGAAAGAAACTATGGCCTCAGGTCTTTGAGGCCGGTGGGAAACGACGATGGCTAGAAGATCGCGCTCAACTCTTCCACCAGTTTCGGCCTGTCCTCCAGATGAGAAGGCATGCCGATGACCGCTCCATCTCGAACGAGGATCTCTACCTTGTGTCCACTACCCTTGACGATGGCGTCAGCATCCAAGCGCTCCTTCCGGAACGCCAGGGCTACCTTCGCCCGAAGAGTAGTGTCGAGCTTCCCATTGCGTCCCACGACCACATGACCCCCAAACTGACTGGAGAATACCTCGATCTTCACAAGACTCATCGCGACCTCTCTGACTATGGCCTTCGGTTTTGTGTTCGCTTCCCTTGCGAACAAACCTCAGGCTGTTGATGAAAAAATCATACCAAAATAAAAACCCAGTGTCAAGAGCAGACACAGGGTAATGACTCCAAACCATCAATCACTAATATGGTTCCACACAATCTTTCGGTCTTCCGATCTTTCAGTCTTTGACTCTCGATCTTCAACATTTGGGTATTGGCAATTGGAAATTTTATTAGGTGAATTAGAAATTAGGTGAATTAGAAATTACTCAAGATGCACCCTCCCCTCCCATTCCCTCACCCTCTCTCTCAACGCCGGATACTTCCCAAAATCAATACCCCGCGCCAATTCCCGCGCGAGTTTTATTAATTCATGGTCATGAAAGGTCGCGAGCCGCAGATTCATCATCCCGCTCTGGGCCGTGCCGTACACCTCGCCCGGACCGCGCGTTTTCAGATCATACTCGGCAACTTTGAATCCGTCCGTTACTTTTTCAAAATATGCCAACCGCTCTCTCACCTTTTCGCTGTCGCTGTCTGTGAACAAAAAACAATACGATTGATGCTCGCTTCTCCCAACCCGTCCGCGAAACTGATGCAGTTGCGCCAAACCAAACCTGTCCGCCCCCTCAATCATCATCACGCTCGCGTTCGGAATGTCCACGCCGACCTCCACCACTGATGTGGAAACTAATACGTTGATTGTTCCATTGTTAAATTGTTCCATTGTCTTGTCTTTATCGCCGGTCTTCATCCTTCCGTGTAAAAAACCGACTTTTAAATCTGGAAAAATATTTTTAGATAACTTCTCGTACTCTCTCAATACACTCTTCTTTTCGTCAAAATGTGTAACTTGTAACTTGTCCCGCAGCGAGCGGGATCCCGTTGCGGCGGGATAACTTGTAACTTGTCCATCAATCTCCGGCTTCCGGCTTCCAGCTTCCGGCTTCCGGCTCAAAGTTCTTTCTTCAATCAGCGGGCAGATAACAAAAACCTGTCTTCCTGTCTCAACCTGCGAACGTATAAACCCGTACGCCTTCTCTCTACTCCGCGACTCTACCGCGCGCGTCTTTACCGGCTTCCGTCCCACGGGCAGTTCGCGGATAATGGACAAATCCAAATCCCCGTAAATCGTCAGCGCAAACGACCGTGGTATCGGCGTCGCCGTCATGCTCAAGAAATGCGGCACGGTATTCTTCTGTCCGGATTTATCCGACGCAACTTCAGTGAAACCGGATTTTTCTCTAATCACTTTTCTCTGCTCCACCCCAAACCGATGCTGTTCGTCCACTACCACTAAACCTAAATTTTTAAACTCAACATCCTCGGTCAAAAGTGCGTGAGTGCCAACAATTATTTGCACCTCGCCCTCTCTAATTAACTTCAAAGTTTCTTCTCTCATCTTTCTTTTTGAACCATCTCCAATTTCCAATTTCCAATTTCCAATTTCCTCACTGGTCAACAATACCATCGGACGGTCAGAAAATAACTTTTTTAATGTCTCAAAGTGCTGTTTTGAAAGTATCTCCGTCGGCGCCATAATCGCCGTCTGCAGCCCGTTCAGCGCCGCGTTATACGCCGCGATGCCGGCCACCACGGTCTTTCCCGAACCGACATCCCCTTCCAACAGACGATTCATCGGCTCCCCTTTTTCCAAATCCCGCAAAATCTCCCACGCCGCGATCTTCTGATCGCGGGTCAGCGTGAACGGCAGTGACTGGACAAATTCCCGCGTCTCCTTTTCTTTAAATTTAATCCGCGACGCCTGGTAACGCTTCATTGACTGGCGAATCATCTCGGCCCGCAACTGCAAAACAAACAACTCGCCAAATTTAAGCCGCCGCTCGGCCTGTTTCAACTCTTCCTTGGTTTCTGGAAAATGAATCGCTTTTAACGCGAACGGCAGAGTAATCAAATCAGCTTTCTCTAAAATTTCCTCCGGCAGCCATTCGTCAATTTTCTCCGCCTCGCCAATCACCTGACTCATCAAAAATCTCAACTGTTTCTGGGTTATTCCGGAAGTCAAAGAATACATCGGAACTATTCTAGCTGTATGCGTTGTACTCACAACATCATCTTTGTTTCTTGTTTCTTGTTTCTTGTTTCTTTCGTACGATGGTCCTTTCATCGTCACCCCAAACATATCGCCGCTAACCTTGCCAGAAAGATAAACATTATCCCCCACTCTTAAAATCTTGGTAATAAACGGCTGACCAAACCAAATAACTCTAATTCTGCCAGTCTCGTCCGCCACCACCGCCTCGGTGATAATTTTGCGCTTGCGCGGACTGCGCTTGTTGGCGATAATCTCAATCTTGCCTTTTACTGTAGTCTGCATGCCGTCTTTTAGGTCTTTAATCAGGGTAACTTGACTATAATCTTCATAGCGAAACGGGAAATAAAAAAGCAGGTCTTGGACAATTTCCACGCCCAGGCGCCTTAGTTTTCTTTCCAACGTCTTGCCAACGCGATTTAACTCAGTAACTTTGGTTTTCAAATTCATAGCAAATCAATTGTAGCACAAAATCTTCTCTCAAGGAAAATGCCTTGACTGATACCCGTTTTTTTATTATACTTTTGGCAATATTAAAGCGCCCATAGTTTAATGGATAGAACGCGAGATTGCGGATCTCGTAATGCAGGTTCGATTCCTGCTAGGCGCACAAAAAACTCGTCCGCCAGCTGGCGGACGAGTTTTTATTTTGTGTCATGTTGTCTGCATTATGTGTCGCGTCTTAGTGTATCCGCCAATTCCTAGCCATCCGATCCGTCAAAGGTTCTTCTTCTTTATCCACATCCTCTTTTAAAAATTCTTTTAATGTGTGCCTAATCTCAATTGGATTCATATCCAAGAGCGGAATGCGGAGAACCGGGCGAAATGTGCTTGAAGTTTCCAAAAAAAGAGTCTTTACATGCGGCGGCTCATAGATAATGTAAAAAAAACTAAATTCCGACCAAGCATAAAAACGATTGCTTACTATAATCCCGAGTTCAGAAATTTTAAACGGTATTTGCAGCGGTTCCTGATGGGATTGTAAAAACAAAATTACCGCGAACAAAATAATGATCAAAGCAAACAAAAAATTGCCGGTAAACATCGCAAATAATACCAAACCCAGTCCTATCGTTATTCCCAGTATATACCACAAAACTCCGCGCTCGTGCCGCTCATATTCCTGAATCGTCCACTCATGCAGAACATCTCCAACTAATGTTGTTTCGTTAATTTGTTTTGGCATATTTTTTACTTAAACCAGCCGTTTCCTTATCGCCTTATTATTACCCTGTCTCGGCCGATAAGAAAACTTTTTTAATGTACCCGTATATATTAATGTACCCGTATATATCATAGCATATACGTTGCGCGAAAGCAAACAAAATAATTCAGCGCAATCTTGCAAATATACAAAAAATCCGCTATAGTATAATATGGATAGTATAGGATGAACAGTATGGAAAACCAGCCGCTCAATTTTTTAGAAACAACAGACCAAAAAGATCCACAGGAACCACAGCGATCTCCCAGACGATCTATTTTTTTTATAGGCCTTGCCTTGCTGATATTTTTTGCCGGCTGTATTGCCTACGGCTCTATAAAGTATCAAATGCCAGACGATCCTGCGGATTATGATCCAGTCACCCTCGCACCCAAAAAACCAGAAGGACTGCTAAAGAGAATCGGCCACTTTGTATTCAACCGAGATGCGGTACTGGAAGGAACTCGCGACGACCGGATAAATTTGCTTTTACTGGGGATGGGCGGTATTGGGCATGATGGTCCATTTCTGACTGATACCATTATTATCGCCAGTATAAAACCATCCACAAACCAAATTGCGATGATATCAATTCCGCGAGATCTGGGAGCCAAAATCCCCGGCCACGGATGGAATAAAATCAACCATGCCAATGCCTATGGCGAAGCAGAAAAAAAAGATTGGGGCGCGGCCTTTGCGGCCGAAGTTGTAGAAGATACTTTTGACATCGCTATCCAATACTATGTCCGTATTGACTTCAAAGCTTTTGAAGAAATCGTAGACGAAATGAATGGCGTGGCTATCAATGTTGAGCGTCCATTCACAGATTCGCTTTATCCGGCGCAAAATGAAGAATACCAAACATTGACTTTCTCAGCCGGGGTCCAAACCATGGATGGAAAACGAGCGCTCCAATATGTCCGTTCGCGCCACGGCTCAAACGACGAAGGTTCTGATTTTGCCCGCGCCAAAAGGCAGCAAAAGCTGATTCTTGCGCTCAAAGATAAGATATTATCATTTGGAACTCTGGCCAATCCAGTAAAAATAAATAATATAATGAAAACGCTTAACAGACATATTACGACAAACATGGAATTCCCCGACACTATTGCTTTAATAAAATTTGCAAAAGAAATTGATACCACGAACATCGTCAGGCTGGTTTTGGATACCAGTCCGGAAGGATACCTGCAAAATTCTTTTACCGAAGATGGAGCATTTATCCTTGAGCCAAAAAGCGGTGATTTCAAACAAATTAATTCTCTCATCAAAAATATATTTGAAGAAAAACTGCCTTCCTATTTTGACGATACGCCCGCGCAAACAAAGCCTGTGTACACCACGGCAAACATTGAAATACAAAACGGCGCCTGGAACGCTGGAATGGCCATGCGGATAAAAAAAACGCTTGAAGACAACGGATTTCAAGTAACGAAAATAGGAAATACCCAAGAACGGCCGCAAGCGGAAAGTGGAATATTTACGATTTCAGATAAAAATCCCAGCGATGTCTTGGCCGGCCTGCAAAACGAACTGCGCATCCCCATAAAACAAGCCGCTCCTTACGGCATATCTGCTGCCAGCACGACTGATATTTTGATTATTTTGGGAGAAAATTTTAATGAATAAAATAATCCAAATGCAAGAAATTTTATTGGAATCTACGAATATCCGAATGAGTTAAATTTACACTATTCGGATATTCGTAGATTCGGATGTCATCCGTATATTAGGATTACATTTATATGGCCACTCCAGCCGCAATCCAATCTGACAATCTCCCCGTCGTCGCCCTCGTCGGCCGGGTTAATGTCGGCAAATCAACTTTATTCAATCGCTTAATTGAAGAAAAAAAAGCGATTGTTTCCAACATCCCCGGAACTACGCGCACCAGTAATGAAGGTGCGGCTCTTTGGCGCGGCAAAGAACTAAAAATAATTGACACGGGCGGACTAGCCTTTACCGACAATGTCCCGCTGGAAGATGAAATTATTAAACAGACAGAAATCGCCATTAAACATGCTGATATCATCGTAATGGTTACGGATGTTGAATATGGTATTTTGCCGCAAGAAAAAGAGTTGGCCAAAAAATTAAAAATGTCAGGCAAACCAATTGTCTTGGTAGCTAATAAAGTTGACAGCCAAAACAAAGAAATGGAGATTGAACATAGTGTCTGGAGCCGGCTCAACCTCGGCCACCCCTTTTTAATTTCAGCCGCCAATGGCAGAAATATCGGCGACCTGCTTGATTTACTATTCAAAAAATGCGGCCAGATTAAAAAAAGGCCGAAACAATTTAAGGAAAAAAAAGAACCAATTATCAAAATCAGCATCATTGGCAAGCCAAATGTTGGCAAATCCTCGCTCTTCAACAAGCTGATTGGCGAAGAAAAAGCAATTGTCAATGCCCTGCCGCATACCACGCGTGAATCCCACAATACTCTGGTTAAATACGAAAATCAGCTGATTGATTTTATTGATACTGCCGGTATTAGAAGAAAAACCAAAGTGGAGGGCGGTTTGGAGTGGGAGGGTATTGGCAAAAGTCTGAACTCAATAGAAGAATCAGACCTGGCGCTTTTTGTGATTGATGGCAATGAAACCATCTCCAGCCAAGATATGCAGCTGGGCGGGCTTTTAGAAAAAAAATCAAAAAGTGTTATAATTTTAGTAAATAAATGGGATCTGTCCGACGACAACAGCGAAAAAAATCAAAAAGAAGTGAAAAAAAAAGCGCTGGTTTATTTCCCCCATCTGAAATTCTCGCCCATCATGCTCGTCAGCGGCAAAACCGGCCTAAACACCCACAAAATCTTCCCGCTCATTATGACCGTATGGCAAGCGCGGCAGACGACAATTACTGATCGCGATCTGGAAACATTTTTGAAAAATTGCGTCAGAAATAAACAACCCAGCCGAGGCAAAGGCACCCGCCACCCGGAACTCATGGGTCTGCGGCAAATCAATACCGCCCCGCCCATTTTTGAACTCTTCATCAAGCCAAAAACATCGGTGCACAGTTCGTATGTCAGCTATCTGGAAAACAAATTAAGAGAACGATTTGACTTTTTGGGTACGCCGATTGTGATTAAGCTGACGAAGATGAAGAAATAAATAGATACGAAATACGAAAGAATACGAAATTACGAAAATAAACTTTACGAAGAATATTATATTTTATGCCACAAGGAGGTAAACAATATATATTGAGAAAAAACGACTTACTTTATCCGGAACTTAGTTTCCGTATTAACGGAGTATTATTTGAAGTGTATAGACAAATGGGTGGCGGACATCATGAAAAATATTATCAAAAAGCCGTTGTTCTTGGATTATTGAAAGAAAAAATTAAATTCAGAGAACAAGTCTATGTGCCGTTAAAGTTTAATGATAAAATTGTGGGAAAATATTTTTTAGACTTTTTAATTGAAGATAAAATTATTTTAGAGTTAAAAAGAGGCAAGATGATACCAATACTCAATTTAAAACAGACAAAACAATACTTATCCACATTAAATTTAAAATTAGGAATTGTTGCCAGCTTTACGCAAGAAGGGGTCGTGATAAAAAGAATAATAAATGAATACTAACTGTCTTTCGTAATTTCGTATTCTTTCGTATTTCGTATCATTATGAAAATAATCATCGGCCTCGGCAATCCGGGAAAAGATTATCAGAAGACGCGCCACAACGCCGGGTTTATGGTTGTTGACGCTCTGTGTGAAAAATTTAAAGAATACGGCGTTTCCGACTGGTCGCTCTCCAAAAAATTCAACGCCGAAGTCTCTGAAGTAAAAATAAAAGACGAAAATATCCTGCTCGTGAAACCCATGACTTTTATGAATCGTTCCGGCGAAACCGCCCATCTCATCATGCGCTTTTACAAACTGCCTCCCAAAGATCTGATAATTATTCACGATGACAAGGACTTGAAGCTCGGCGAAATAAAAATCCAGACCGACCGCGGCGACGCCGGACACAATGGCGTGAAATCAGTCATTGAACACCTCGGGACAAAAGATTTTACCAGAGTCCGCGTGGGGATCGCGAGCGAAGAGGAAAAAAAGATGAGTGATACTTCAAAATTCGTTTTAGGAAAATTTGGAATCAGAGAGAAAAAACGATTCAATGAGGCGGCAAGGCGGACGGTTGAAGAAATTAAAAAGGTGATAAAAAATTAAACGAAATTATACGGAATTATACAAAATTGGACAAAATTTTTTTTAATTTATTTTAATTCTGTTCAATTCTTTATAATTTCGTTTAATTTTGTATAATTCCCTACAACCTCCTAATGCTAAAAGAGATCTTATTATCTTACTTCCCTAAAATCACCCCCAAACGCTACCGCCAACTGGCGGCGGCTTTTTCTTCATTCGCGGAAATCAAAAGCGCCGGCTTTGATGAGTTCAAAAAGCTTGGCTGGGAAGATGATTTGGCAACCGCGTTTTTGCTCTGGCGGGATAAACTGGAGGAAGAGAAAATAACTAAGGTTTTAGATCAAGAAAAAATCCATTGCGTTACGCCGAACGATCCGGAATATCCGGCCAACCTCAAACAGATTTATGATCCGCCCTTTTGCCTGTTTGTCCGCGGCGAATTGAAAAAGGATGATTTTTGCTTGGCCGTGGTCGGCACCAGAAAATTCAGCCGATATGGCCGGCAGATTACCGAGGAAATCGTGGCGGAGCTCGCCCGCGCCGGCATTACCATCATAAGCGGGCTGGCGCTGGGGATAGACGGCATCGCGCACGAAACGGCTTTGCAAGCAGGCGGAAACACGGTTGCCGTGCTCGGTTCAGGCATCAATCGCAGTCATGTCTACCCCAGCGCGCATCGCCGCCTCGCGGAAAAAATCATTCAGGCCGGCGGCGCAGTCATTTCCGAATACCCGCCCGGCGGCCTGCCAAGCAAATTCACTTTCCCCCGCCGAAATAGAATTATCGCCGGTATGTCGCTCGGCACCCTGGTAACCGAAGCGGGCGAAGCGAGCGGCGCCCTGATCACTGCCCAATGCTCGCTGGACAACAATCGCGAGGTCTTTACCGTGCCGCACAATATCACTTCGCAAACCGGCATCGGCCCCAATAATTTATTAAAACAGGGTGCTCTGCCGGTAACAAACGCTCAAGATATTATTGACGCCTTGAATCTGCGCGACATCAAACAATTCGTCTCCAATCGCGAAGTCATCCCCGACTCCCCCACTGAAGCAAAATTGCTTGAACACCTCTCCCGCGAGCCGATTCATGTTGACAGCCTGATCAAACAATCCAAATTAGACAGCCCAACTGTAAATAGCACTCTCACGCTCATGGAAATGAAAGGAAAAGTGCGGAATTTGGGCGGGATGATGTATGTGTTGGCGAGGTAACAAAACTGTCATTCCGAGCCCTCGCGGGCGAGGAATCCCTTTTTTATTTTATTGACACTATTCGTTAAACCATGCTAAAATGCCGATTAGTTAATTGGTTTAATAGTTTAAGGGTGCGGACAGGAACTACTTATCTTAATACACACACTATCAAACCAATCAACCAATAAACCATTAAACTAATAATCATAACCAAATCTATGCGCAAAAAAATCCTCTTCATCGTCCTCTTCGCCCTCGTCGGCTTTGGAGCGATGAAAGTGCCGTTTAGCCAGCTGGTCGGCGCGGAGAATCTCCGCTTCAGCTTGTTTGACTTTTACGGCCCAATCGCCGGCGCGTTTGTCGGCTCTGTCTGGGGGCTCGTAACTGTCGGCCTCATGCAGTTAATTAACTGGACTTTTGCCGGCTTTCCGGTGGACACCGGCACCATCCTCCGTTTCTTTCCGGTGCTGTTCGGCGTCCTCTATTTTGCCAAACATCAAAAATGGACGCTCGCTATCCCGGTTCTCGCCATGATCGCCTTTTGGGCGCATCCCGAAAGCCGCGCGGCTTGGTACTTCGCGCTTTATTGGACCATCCCGCTGATCATGTATCCTTTCCACAAAAAATTTATCTTTGCCCGCGCCCTTGGCACTACTTTTACCCAGCACGCGGTCGGCGGCGCTCTCTGGGTCTGGGTGTTCAACATGAAAGCGGCGCTCTGGATCGGCCTGATTCCAGTCGTTTGGAAAGAACGAATGCTGATGGCGATCGGCATTACCATTACTTATATTGTCTTTAATTATCTTTTCAGCTTGGTGCAAGTAAAAACTAGCTTCAAACTCCCATTTGTTACGCTCCATCCGCGGTTCGTCGTCCGAACAAAATAAGCCGCGCGCCTCCTTTCAGCGGAGGCGCTTTTTCTGTTATGACATTTAATGACACTTACAATTATCTTCTTTCTTTGCAAAACCTCCCGCGCAAAGAATACATGAATCACCCGCGCCACTGCGGCATTTATTTGAAACGTCTGCAATTTTTCCTGAACATTCTGGGCAATCCGGAAAAGAAAATCCCCCGCTACATCCACGTCGCCGGCACCAGCGGCAAGGGCTCAGTAACGGCTTTCTTACATTCAATTCTCCAAGCCGCCGGCAAAAAAGTCGGATCAACTCAATCCCCCCATCAGACCGCGATTACCGAACGCTGGAAAATCGGCAATCAATACATGAACAAAAAAGAATTTATTGATTTGGTGGAATTTATTAAACCAAAACTTGACGAATACATCCGAACCACGCCCTACGATATGCTCTCGTTTTTTGAAATAATAGAGGCAATCGGTTTTATTTATTTTGCCAGACACAAAGTTCAATGGCTGGTGCTGGAAACCGGCTGTGGCGGACGATTTGATTCCAGCAATGTTATTCCGCGTAAAGACATCGCTGTCATCACCACCATCGGCCTGGATCACGTCGGCATCATCGGCGACAACAAATCGGAAATCGCTTATGAAAAGGCGGGAATAATCAAGCACGGGTGCAAAGTGTTTACGATGGAGGGAGATGAAAAAATAGTTGGCATTATTGAGAAAGAATGTGAAAAAAACAAAGCCAAATTAAATCACGTATCACATACCACTTATCACGTATCAAATTTTAATTTAAATAATACTCAATTCATTTATCAAAACGAAACTTTTTGCCTTTCAACCATAGGCGAACACCAAGTAAAAAACGCGATTTTATGCATTGAAATCGCTCGGGCTCTCGGCATACCAGAAAACGCCATCAAAACCGGCCTAGCCAAAACCAAGCAACCCCTTCGCATGGAGATTGTATCAAAAAATCCGCTGATTATTCTTGACGGCGCGCACAATCCGGACAAGATGGGGACGACTGTGGCGACACTTCAGCACTTCAGCACTTCAGCACACAAACCAATAAACCAATCAACTATTAAACCAATAAACTTAATTGTTGGTTTTTCATCCGACAAAAATTACCTCCAAATGATCAAACAACTCTCCACCCTGAAACCAAAATCCATCGCCTGCACAAGAAACACGGTCAACCCTTTCCGCAAAGTGGCCGACCCGCAGGATATTGCCAGAAGATTCAAAAAATTTTTACCCAAAAGTAAAATCCAAATTTTCCTGGACCCGCGCGCGGCGTTGAATTGGAGCAAAAAACAATATAAAAAAAATAGTGGCCTGATTCTGGCCACTGGGTCTATTTTTTTGAGCGGGGAATTGCGCCACCGACTCTAACTCTAACTTTACCACCATTATAATGTTTTTAATAACGCTTCTATATTCTGCATTTCCTGCTCACAATAACTCTGATTTTTCTCTGTTATTTCACCGCTAGTAACAAAATCAAAGAGATATTTCCTTGCCTGACGGATTATCCGTTTCACTTCGGAAACAAACGACCCCTCCATGACCATCCGTTGCAACCGTTCCAGCGATTCGTACTCCCTCGTCTGCGACAATGCTTGTTGGGTATCCTCTTCGGAAAAACTAGAAAATTCTTTCATCGTCTGAACACCCAGCTTCACCGCCTCAAGATAAGTGGCTAAAAAACCAACAAATCCTTCTTTATATTCTTTAAGCGCAACGGTCACCCGACGCACATCTTCCGATTTGCTCTTGTCGTTTGTATTTTTTTTCAACCATTCCTGTCGCCGTTCAATAGTATGGCAGGCCGTCTCAATATCATTTTGGGCAGAGAGAAAAATCCGCGCATTTTCAACGAGCCGCATAAACGGCGATTCCTCCCCCCTAACATCCGGTGGCGGCGGCTGTCTTACTAACCGCGGTGTTTTCTCTTCTGGCGGGATTGGCGGTTTAGTTTTTCTTTCCTCGGTCATATATCAAAATTGCAACAAAATCTATATTACCCATCCTATCATAATTTGACAATCTTGACAAACTCGTCTATGCTATTTCCCGTATGAAGACATTAGTTATCGTTGAGTCCCCCACCAAAGCCAAAACAATTTCTAAATTCCTCGGCGCGGATTATACCGTGGAATCTTCTTTTGGCCATGTGCGCGATCTGCCAAAAAGCAAGATGGGGATTGATATTGAAGGCGGCACTTTTGAGCCAAAGTACGTTGTCTCGCGCGAACGCGGTAAAAATGTAAAAAAACTGAAAGATTTGGCAAAAAAAAGCGATGAGATTATTTTCGCTACTGACGAAGACCGCGAAGGCGAGGCCATCTCCTGGCACCTTGCTTATCTATTGGATATTGATCCGGCCAAAGCCAAAAGAATCGTCTTTCACGAAATTACCAAGCACGCCATAGATGAAGCGCTAAAAAATCCCCGACATATTGACCAGCATCTAGTTGATGCGCAGCAAGCAAGGCGCGTTCTTGACCGGCTGGTGGGTTATGAACTCTCCCCTCTTTTGTGGAAAAAAGTGGCGCGCGGGCTATCTGCCGGGCGCGTGCAATCGGTCGCGGTTCGGCTGATTGTGGAACGGGAACGAGAAATCCAAAAATTCAAATCCGAAGAGTACTGGACGATTGAGGGTATTTTTAAATCAATCAACAAACAGCAATCTCAGACACAGACGGATCCGCCTCTGGCGGAAACAATCAACAATCAGTTTCTGGCAATCCTCCATTCAATTGACAATAAAAAACTTGACAAATTTGATCTAAAAACAAAAGCGGACACTGATAAAATTTTGACTGATCTAGACGGCGCTAGTTATTCAATCTTGAACATTGAAAAAAAAGAAGTCAAGAGAACTCCGCCTCCCCCGTTTACCACCTCTTCGCTTCAGCAAAATGCCCACAACGCGTTTGGCTATTCGGCTAAGCAAATTATGCGCCTCGCTCAACAGCTTTATGAGGGTGTTAATCTCGGCGCGGAAGGGCATGTCGGACTCATTACTTACATGCGCACCGACTCCTTTAACCTGTCGCAAAAATTTCTAAATGAAACCAATGCTTTTGTTAAAAAAGAATATGGAGATAAATATAGTCTGAAAAAACCGCGTTTTTACAAAACCAAATCAAAAGGCGCCCAAGAAGCTCACGAGGCCATTCGGCCAACTGACCCGGCTCGCGCTCCCGAATCAATCAAACAATATCTTGACCCGCAACAATATAAACTTTATTCCCTAATCTGGCGCCGCGCCGTCGCCACCCAAATGGCCGAAGCACGGTTAAACAAAACCACGATAGACATCAACACGACAACACGACAACACAACAACACGACAAACACACCTTCGTATCTATTCAGAGCGTCTGGGCAGATTATGTTGTTTGACGGCTGGCTAAAGCTCTATCCGGACATGATGAGAGAAGAAATGCTGCCAGAATTAACTAAAGAAGAAAAGCTGAACTGTAAAGAATTAAAACCCGAACAGCACTTTACCCAGCCCCCGGCCCGTTATTCAGATGCCACACTCGTTAAGGCGCTTGAGGAATTTGGCATTGGCCGGCCGTCTACTTACGCGCCGACGATTTCCACGATTGAAGATCGCGGCTATGTCTTTCGCAATGAGGAAAAACGGCTCCAGCCGAACGACATCGCTTTTATCGTCAATGATCTTTTGGTAAAACATTTTTCCCAAATTGTTGATTTTCAATTTACCGCCAAAATGGAGGAGCTGTTTGACGACATAGAAAATGGCGCCGCCGAATGGCAGCCGGTGATAAAAGATTTTTACGGACCTTTTCATCAGACAATTGAAACCAAGACCGCGGAATTAAATAAACAGGACGTGGTGCAAGCGAGAGAAATCGGCATTGACCCCAAGACCGGCAAACCCATTTCCGCCCGCGTCGGCCGCTATGGCCCCTTTGTTCAACTGGGGACAAAAGACGACGAAGAAAAACCCCAATTCGCTTCGCTGGAAAAAGGCATGAGTGTGGAAACCGTAACGCTTGAACAGGCGCTAAAACTCTTGTCTTTACCGCGCACGCTGGGGACTGACGCGGAAGGAAACGAGATAATCACTGACCAAGGCCGTTTTGGACCGTATGTAAAGATCAATAAACAATTTTTTTCAATTAAACCCAAAGATCCCTACACCATCACACTCGCCGAAGCCCGGGAAATCATCAAAGAGGGGGAAGAAAAAAAAGCCAACAAAACGATCAAAGAGTTTCTCGGCTCCGACATTAAAGTGCTGAACGGACGCTATGGGCCGTATGTGACGGACGGAAAAAAGAACGGCAAAATCCCCAAAGATATCACTGACCCGGCGGCCATGACGCTCGCGCAATGCGAAGAGATAATGAAAGATGCCAAACCGCCAAAAAAAAGATCTCGACAATTGATTAGATATATAAATAAGACCAAAAAAGGACAATTGGTTGCATAAAACGCACTCTGTGCCAAAAAAAAAAGAAACAATTGATGATTTGATAAATAAGGTCTCGGCGTATACGGCTAAAGCAGACATAGAGATCGTACGCCTGGCTTTTGATTTTGCCAACGAAGCGCACAAAGGCCAACACAGAAAAACAGGTGAAGCATATATAGAGCACCCGTTGGCCGCTGCTCACCTGTTGGCCGATATGCGTATTGATCCAGTAATAATCATTGCCGCGCTATTGCACGATGTTCCAGAAGACACCGATGTATCATTGGATGAAATAGAAAAAAATTTTGGCGCTGAAATTGCATCACTTGTCAGCGGCATTACAAAATTGGGAAAACTCAAATATAGGGGAGTAGAACGATACATCGAAAATCTTAGAAAAATGTTTGTCGCCATGGCAGAAGATGTGCGGGTGATGATTATCAAATTTGCCGACCGTATTCATAATCTGCAAACCCTGGATGCTCTGCCGCCGCAAAAACAATACCGCATTTCACTTGAAAGTTTGGAAATTTATGCTCCAATTGCCAATCGGCTGGGCATGGATGAAATGAAATCAAAATTGGAAGATCTGTCATTCAAATACGTTTATCCAAAAGAATACCAAAGAATCAAGATTCTCAGAGAGAAAAAAATTGAAGGAAAAGAAAAATACTTCACAGAAGTGCAAAAAATAGCAAAAAAAGAAATGGAAAAAGCGGGAATAAATATCATTGAAATATCCGGCAGAAATAAACGGCTATATAGTTTTTACAAAAAATTGCTTAAAAAAAATAATGACATCAATAAAGTCTACGATCTGATAGCTATCCGAATAATTGTAAAAACTGTAGCCGACTGTTACGCTGTACTCGGCATCCTGCATAATATTTGGAAACCGATGAAAGGAAGAATTAAAGACTATATTTCCCAGCCCAAACCTAATGGATATCAATCATTGCATACTACGGTATTCGGAGAGGATGGAGAACTGGTGGAATTCCAAATCAGAACACAGGAAATGCAGGACGAAGCGCAATATGGAGTAGCCGCGCACTGGCATTATGATGAACACGGATCTCGCGTACCCAAAAAACAAATAAAATGGGTAAAAGAGCTTGCGGAAATACAAAAAGACATACTTTCCAAACTCTCTGATTTGGAGGAAATAAAAATTGATTTTTTACAATCACGCATTTTTATATTTACGCCAAAAGGCGACGTAATTGACCTGCCGGAAGGAGCCGTGCCGGTAGACTTTGCTTATCACATTCATTCAGATATCGGAAATAAATGTATCGGAGCGCGCATCAACGACAAGATGGTTAGTCTGGATACCGAGCTTAATAGTGGCGACATGGTAGAGATAATTATCGACAAAAATCGCAAAGGGCCCAGCCGGGATTGGCTCGACTTCGTAAAAACTCACACCGCAAGAGCGAGAATAAAAGCGGAACAAAAAAAATCTTTAACCGGATGGTTAAGATCAGTTCTGCCAAAAAAATAAAAAATCAAATAGTCTCTGCTCTAATCAAGACAATTCCTCCATCAACCTCCTCAGCTCTTCTCTTGAATAATACTCAATCACTATCGTTCCCCTTTCTCCTCTTTGGGTAATATGCACTTTTGTGCCCAAGTTCTCTTCCAAAAGCTGTTCTTGCGCCAACAGATTCGGATCACGACGGACAGAACCTTTTCTTGATTTTGGTCCTCTGGCTGCAACCGTCCGCTCAACATCCCTTACGGTCACCGACTCCCCTATCATGCTGGAAAATACCTTCAATTGATCCTTTTGATTTTTCAAGCTCAAAAGCGCGCGGGCTTTGCCGGCGCTTAATTTGCCATCAACCAACGCCTTTTGGATCTCATCTGGCAAATCTAGCAGCCTGATTGTGTTGGCAATCGCCGATCGGCTCTTGCCCACTTGGTCGGCAATTTCTTGCTGTGTAAGACCAAACTCATCAATTAAGCGCTGATAAGCAAACGCCTCTTCAATCGGATTCAAATCCTGCCTTTGGATATTTTCCACCAAGGCGAGCTCCAATTTTTCCTGTTGCGTCGCTGCGCGCACAATAGCGGGAATAGTCGGCAACCCAGCCATCTGCGAAGCTCGCAAACGCCTTTCTCCAGCCACCAACTCATAACCCCCGTCATCGCGCTCTATTACCGTCACAGGTTGTAATATGCCGTGGCGCTTGATAGAAGCAACCAAGCCCTCAAGTTCCTGGTGCGAAAAATCGCGCCTAGGTTGCTCGCTATTGGGGACAATTTCAAAAATTGGAATATGCCAAATCTGATTGCCGTTTAATACCGGTATTTCTTCCTTTTGAACTTTTCTGCGTGTTTTTTGTTGTGGAATTAATGAACCCAAACCCTTTCCGAGTGCCATATTGTAAATAATAATTCTAATTTTATACTTGATGCTTTTCTAGCACCTCCCTTGCCAGTCTCTCATAAGCTTTTGCGCCCTTTCCGCTAGGATCATAATGAAAAATTGATTGTCCAAAACTTGGGGCTTCGGCAAGACGAATGGTGCGTGGGATAATTGATCTAAATATTGTATCAGGAAAATATTTATAAAGTTCATTCATAACATCTTCTGACAATCGCGTCCGCTTATCAAACATGGTAATGACAGCGCCTAAAACTTCTAATTCCGGTTTTAGGTGCTCTTGAATCAGTCCAATTGTCTCCAACAACTGCCCCAACCCTTCCAAAGCATAGTATTCCGCTTGGACAGGAATTAAAATCTCATCTGCGGCAACTAGAGCATTGACGGTCAAAAGCCCAAGCGATGGAGGGCAATCAATAATTATATAATCGTACGCGTGTTTAACTTCGGAAAGAAGCTCTGCCAGCTGATATTCTCTGCGCTCCATGTTTACTAACTCAACATTGGCCCCGGCTAAATTTGGAGTCCCTGGCGCTATCCGAAGGCCTTCGTGCGCTGTGTTGTGGACCACATCATGAAGCCGTTTCTGACCAGCCAGGGCTTCATACAAGCCATATGGCAATTCTTTATATGTAATGCCAAAACCGCTGGTGGCATTTCCCTGCGGATCAATATCAACCAATAATACAAACTTTCCAAATTCGGCCAAAGCAGCCGCAAGGTTGACAGCGGTTGTTGTTTTACCAACTCCGCCTTTTTGGTTGACAATAGAGATTATTTTACTCATATTCATCACGGTACACGATGCGCGTAATCATAATTCATGATGCGCGCAACATGAATCATGACAAATTGTTCGAGATTAAGTCATGCTGGGCCTGCCCTGAGCCAAGCCGAAAGGTGCATCGTGCCGTACGCATCATGATAATTATACACTAAATTGACAAAAAAACCAAAATGGGCTATAATCTTTCCACAAAAACCACACTAACAAAAAATTATGCCGCCGTGGTGAAACTGGTAGACACGCACGACTCAAAATCGTGTGCTGAAAGGCATGTCGGTTCAACTCCGACCGGCGGCACCATGAATACTTCTTCTACAACAACCAGCGCAACGTCCCGCCAGCAAATAGAGTAATCAATGTTACCGCTGTCGCCGCCAAACACACTCCCGCCAAAATAGACCAAAAAGCTTTTTTAAAAGGGATGTTAAAAACAAATGCGGCGAGCGCTCCGGTCCATGCGCCGGTAAGCGGCAGCGGAATGCCTACAAAAATGGCCAAGCCAATAATTCCATATTTGGCATAACTGCCGGAAAACTTTTTTTCTGCTCTTTTGAGCAAATTTGTAAAAAATGATCCTAAAAATCTTTTACTTATCACCAACCGATGAACACTTGGTATAAAATACAAAATAATCGCCGACGGCAGCATATTGCCAATAACCGAAATCAACCACGCCTTCCAGACTGTTAATTTATAAACTTCAATCGCAATCGGAATTGACGCCCTTAGTTCAGTCAAAGGAAGCATGGAGAGAAAAAAGTCGCGAGTTCGGACGACAGACCAGTAAACCAAGTGACAGGATTTAAAACCATAAGATTGAAAGGCTTGTCCCGAGCGGAGTCGAGGGATTATAAGATTAAAAAATTATTTATTTCTAACGATGCTTTGGCAACAATCTTTTAGTTAGTCTTTCAATCTTTTAGTCTTCGTCTTCCGGCCAGCGATAATTCTCAAACACCCACTTCGCGATATCGCGCGCTTCGGTAAACCTCGCTTCATGCCTGTCTGCGCCCAATACAACAACATTTAACCAATGCTCTGCCTCATCTCCGATCTGAACTGCAAAATTATATCCGGCGGCCGGCGTATAACCTGTTTTTCCTCCGCTTAAATTAAAAAATTTATGTTGTATCCAGCCCAATAAAAGCCAATCTGTATTCCATATATGATGCGACTTGCGGCGTTCTCGAGAATACAAAGTCAGCTCTTTCTTGATTATTGTTTCCTTTATTTTCTGTTTTGTCAGCGCTTCATCAAGTAAAATAGAAACATCAGATGCGGTTGACACATTCTCATCATCTAGGCCGGTTGGATCTGCAAACCGCGTATTACTCATCCCGAGCTCCAGCGCTTTTTGGTTCATGCGCTCGATAAAAGCCTCTTCTGGCCAGTCCAAAGCATTGGCCAATGTCTTTATTGCTTTATTTGATGATCCAATTAATGCCGCATCCCACAACTCTTGGAGAGTATATGAATCAAAAGCATACATATGAGTATCAAGAGAATCTGCGCCAATCACCTCTGTAGTCGTTGACCAATCGATATCTTTTTCTAAAAGAACCAGCGCGCTCATCAGTTTTGTAATACTGGCAATCGGCCTTGCTTGGTATGGATTTTTGCTGTACAACAATGCCCCTGTTTCACGATCTTTAACAACCATGCTTGCGGCGGTAAAAGTCTCTTCTGGCAACATCTCGCCGATCAATTCAGGCCGTTGCGGTTCTTGAATTTTAGGAGGCGCAACTGTAATATCCCCGCCAGTTTGGGTTTCTGTTTCTGGTATGACCAGCGTTTTTGGCAAAAGCTGTCTGGCAAATTCCGCCTGTTCAGGAGTGATCTGTATAAATTTGATACTGGCCGCAATACCGATACCCAAGAATAAAATTCCCGCGCTAAGAACATTGCGCCATTTATTTGACTGGTCTTTTATCGGATCTGGCGGTAAAAAAGTATTGGACATAATGACTAGAGGAGTGAAGCCGCTCCAAAAAACTATAATTAAATTTCGTAATTCAAAGTAAATTAATACTAATCGTTGATATTTGGCGGTGGTTGGCTCTCCAATATCCGCCCCAAACATTCATGAGTGTGTAAATTATCATATTCTGGCAATTCCTCAACTGAAGTAATCCCAAGCTGGCGCAGAGCATCAAACGATAGTGTGTACACCATCGCCAACCTTCCATCGTCCTGCTTTTCCTCAATTAATCCGCGCATCAAAAGATTGCGCAAAATTATCGCGCAATTTACTCCGCGAATCTGTTCAAGCTCTGGTCTGGTAATCGGACTGCGATAAGCAATCACAGTCAAAGTTTCTAATTGCGGCTTAGTTAACTCGCCAGCAACTTCATCTTTGATAAATACCCGAATTGCGTCAGCATTTTTGGGATTTGTGCCCATTTGCACAGTTTCTCCATCAACAAAAAGATGGATCCCGGATTCCTCGCGGTTATATTTCATTTTAAGCGTCTCAATTGCCCCTCCCACATCAGCAACATTTTTTCCAATCGCCCTTGCAATTGCTTCAAAAGCCAACGGCTTTGATGCGACAAAGAGAATTGATTCAATTTTGTCTAACATATTTGCTTATTCTCCTTTTTTTATATACCCCTTCGCCTTACTAATTCCGATTTTGCAAAAATTAAATTCCAATTATTTTATTAAGTTTTAACTATGATTTAACGTTAGGCTTCGGAGTATTATACGGAATTAAAATAACAATTGAGTATAATAATATCTCCAAATACTTCATCCTGTCTCAACCCGACAACTTTCAGCTTCACAAGTTCTAACAATGCCAAAAAACCAACAATTACCTCTGTCCTATTTTGGCTGTTTTTTAGAACTTCGCCAAACAAAAAAGATTTTTTATTCTTTAATAGCCGTCGGATATAATCAACCTTCTCTTTCAACGAAATAGCTTTGTCTATTTGCGTATACGGCAGCGCTTTCGGCGGCTTTAATCTGTTTAACAATTGTACCATACTTTCGCGCAAGGAATCTAGGCTAAGATTTATTGGCAAAACAAATATTTCCACTTTTCTGGGGAGTTCAATTCTAAATACTCCACACCGGCTATTAAGCCACAATTTATTGACCTTTTTACTTGCTTCAACAAACGCCCGATAAAGCTTCAACTGCTCTTCCAGACTCTCTGTTTCTTCTTCCTCTGGCGCAAATTGCGGCAAAAGACGGCTTGATTTCAACAACAAAAGTTTAGCTGCCACCACAAGAAAATCAGCCAGATCCTCAGGATTTTTCTTTTCCAACGAATCTAAATAATAAAGATATTGTTCAGTTACTTCGGAAATCGCGATCTCGCTGATATCAAGCTTTTTTTCGCCAATTAGAGAAAGAAGCAAGTCATACGGCCCTTCAAATTGTTTAAGTTTGATAATTTTCATAATTCCTTTGGTTGAAATACCGTGTAATTTTTGTTTTCAAACTTTTTATCAAAATATTCTTCGTTGAACAATTTTCTTGGGATATTGACAACCAATTCTTTGAGCTGATAAGGAAAATCGTCTAAATGAAAGTATATCGGATAATAATCAGGATCTCCAGTATAAAAAATAAATAAATCAATCGCTCCAAATGGAGTCTTTTTTGTTGCCCAATAAAATTCGTCAGGGCTATTTATCAGCGCCAAAGATTTGATATAAGCCAAGCGCTCTGAAAATTGCGCGGCCGGGTGAGAATTGTGCTGGTTAAAATAAATAAAATCATTAAGCGGTAAAAAAGCGTGCAAAGGAGTCAGGCTGGAATGCAGGGTAATTTTTTTGTAAATATCAGCGTAATTATTCTCTAAAAATCCAATTAGCTCCTCCATCTTCGGCTCTAAAGCGCGGGCGTGTTCTCTGGTTTTCAAAACTTTTGTTTGGTCAGCAAAAGTACCAAAAATCAGCTGGGTTGAAAGAAAAATCAAACCAACAATTGCAACGCTTTGCTGCCACGCTGCCTGGGGATAACGTTTTTTAAGATATCCCCACAATCTTTCAATTCCATAAGCCAAAGCAAGCGCTAAAATTGCTCTGTTGAAAAAATAAAAACCTTTTGACTCTTGCAAAGGCGAGGCTAAAAATAAAATGGTAAAAAGACCCATCAACTGCCACAAATAAGAAGCGGCAAACAAACTCAAGAGTCCGCGGATATATAAATGCTGGCGCCAAATAATCAGCGCCGCGAAACCAACCATCATCAGCAACCCTCGCAAACTCAAATCAAACAACGGTCCGGTTGTCGCGATCCATTCGGTCACAAAAAATCCCAATTGCCAATTTTCCGACCCGCGCTCAATATAAACTCTGATTAGAGGCGCCCAATAAAAAGCGCCGACAACTAAAACTACAATGCCCGTAGCCAGTAAAGAAAAATATTTTTTATATTCAATCTTTTTGCCTGCAAATAAATTGAAGAGGGCAATGCCGATGGCGGCGAGAAAAAACCAAAAATAAAAAAGCAGAAACAATATCCCGCCTGTTATCCCAAAAACAATCACCCTCATTCCCTTCAGTTTATTTTGATGCAGCTGATAAATTAACAAAACGGTCCAAAGTACAACCAGCGAAGCGCTGACCAATTCATATGGTTTGATAATAACAGCATCCCAATCAATAAAGACAAATAAAAAAATGGCTGATAAAAACCACGCCAGCGCTCCTGGAGCTTCCTTGGCTCTGTCCGCCATCTGATTCTTCAGCCAAAACCGCTTTTGAATTAAAAAAAATAAAACCGGATAAAAAACAATAGCGCCAACAGCTCCAATTTTTGCTATCTGAATGCCGTTATAATTCAAAAACTTTCCTATTAAGCCAAAAATCCAAAACCAAAGCGGAGGATAAAACGGCGGCAGAGACGCGTAAGCAAAATCAGACAAGAGGCTGCCATGGGCAAACATTTCATACATCGCGGCAATAGTAATTTCATCCGCTTCCAACCCCCAAAACATCAGCTTCATCTGATGAACCAAAAAAAAATAAGCCAACCCGGAAGAAATCCCAATTAAAAACAAAAAATAACCAAATCTCCATTTTTGATAAATGGCAACGAGCCCTAGCGCGATAAAAAGAAAAAAAAACAGCTTCACTGCGATAATGTGTTGTAAATCATTGTATGATAACAAAACATCCATAATGAATAAAAAAGTAATTGGTAAATGGTAAATAGTAATTATCTTTACATTTTCAAACACCAATTATCAATTACCATTTATTAATTACTGTGAATTACTTTTTCACAAATCGCATCTTCTCCTGCTTTGACGCCAAAATCTCTCTCGCCCTCTCCCTTCCCTTTCTCGTCAATTTTACATCCGTAACAAACCACTTATGCGGCGTGCGCCGGCCGTAGCCAATTAGTAATTCTTTGTTTATCAATCGCTCCAAACTATTGGTAATAATCCCCTCTTCGTACTTGGCAACCGCGCCGCTCTCTCGCTTTTCATAAAACTCCCGGAAAATCTTTCGGTCAATCTTTCCCCCTTTTTCAAAACAGCGAAGGATGATGTGTTTTTGGAGAGAGCTTAAATACATATCTTATCAATTCACCTAATTCATCTAATTGTCTAATTCACCTAATAAAAATTCCAATTTCCAATTTAAAAAATATTAACGTAGAGCAACTGGAATGTTTGGCATTATCTTATTTGAAATTTTATTAGGTGGATTAGGTGAATTAGACAATTAGGTGAATTTTCAGACTTACTTTTTCTCTGTGATCCTTATTCCCAACTCCTCCAACTGTTTCTTATCAACTTCCCCCGGCGCGCCAGTCATCACCTCTTCCGCCTGCTGATTCTTCGGAAACGGCACCACCGCGCGGATGTTTCTTTCGTTCAATAAAACCATGGCCAGCCGCTCAATACCAGGAGCAAATCCACAGTGCGGCGGAGCGCCGTATTCAAACGCGTCAATCATGTGGCCGAACTTTTTATCAACTTGCTCTTTGGAATAACCGGCAATGGCAAACGCCTTATACATTATTTCCGGATCTTTATTTCTAACCGCGCCGGAGGATAATTCAAAACCATTGGCAATAATATCGTACTGCTCCGCGATAATTTTTAACGGATCTTCTTTTTGGAGCGTCTCAAGTCCTCCCCGCGGCTGGGAAAACGGATTATGCCCGAAGTCAATCTTTTTAAACTCTTCATTGTACTCGTACATGGGAAAATCCACAATCCACGCCCAGGCAATCATGTTCGGATCTTTTAAATTCATTTTCTCTCCCACCAATTCTCGCACCGCCCCCAGCGCTTTACAACTCACTTCCCATTTATCAGCAACAAAAAACAAAATATAATTCTGTTTAATTTTGTTTAATTTTGTCAAATTCTTTAATTCTTTCAAATGCTCTTCACTAACAAATTTAGAAATCCCGCCATCTAACTTCCCATCAATAACTTTAAACCACGCCAACCCCTTGGCATGCGCGCGAACAGCCGCGTCCAAAAATTCGCCGTCCAATTCGCTCCGGTTGAAACTTTCGCCGCCGGGAACAATCAAACAACGAACGTATTCGGCATTTTGGAAGACCTTAAAATCCGTCCGCTTAGCCCACGCGGTAACATCGGTTAATTTTAAATCAAACCTCAAGTCCGGCCGGTCGCTCCCGTAGGTTTCCAAACATTCTCTGAACGGAATGCGGGGAAACGGCTTTTGCAAAACTTTTTTGCCCGCCACTTCCTCGGTGAGGCCGATAAACAATGGCTCCATTTCCTGAAAAAATTCTTCCGGCGTCAGAAAACTCGTCTCCACGTCCAATTGATAAAATTCACCGGGAGAACGATCGGCCCGCGCGTCTTCGTCGCGCATGCAGGGAGCAATCTGGTAGTATTTATCAAAACCCGCGACCATCAATAATTGTTTATACTGTTGCGGCGCCTGAGGCAAAGCGTAAAACTTGCCCGGGTGGATCCGGCTCGGCACCAGATAATCCCGCGCACCCTCGGGCGATGAAACCGTCAGAATCGGCGTGGCAATATGCGTAAACCCGCGCCCATCCATATAGTCGCGGATGTACTTCTCCATCTTCGCCCGGAATAAAATATTATTTTTCAACTGCTCCCGCCGCAATTCCAAATAACGGTATTTCAATCGCAACTCTTCATCCTCTTCTCCCTTGCGCGCGTCAAAAATTTCAAACGGCAATGTTTTCGCCCGGCTCAAAATTTCCACCGCGCTCGCCGCTAACTCAATCTCGCCCGTGGCTAATTCCTTGTTTACCGTCTTCGCCTCGCGTTTTACCACTTCACCCGTAACTTTGATAACATACTCGTATTTTAACTCTTCGGCCGCGGCGTAATTTCCGGTCTTCTCCGGACTAAAAACCACCTGCGTAATCCCATACCGGTCCCGTAAATCAACAAAAATCAAGCCGCCAAACTTGCGCCTCTTATGCACCCAGCCGGACAAGGTTACTTTTTTCCCGGCGTGTTTTTTAGTTAATTCTCCGCAGGTGTGAGTTCTATACATAGCCGCCTATTGACAAGATTAAATTTAAATTATACAATACAGTTGGAATTGACACTGCCTCAAATAGTCCCGTTCATCGGGTGCGTCCTCCTAGAGAGGTAAGAGGCAGTGTTTTTTATTTCGGCCAAATTTGTACCCAAATTTCTTTAGGAGAAATATATTGATAATACAAACTCCAATCTTTCTTATTCTGAACTTTCCTGTTGATAATGCCGGAAACATAATCAGCTACTTGCAGTAAACTGTTAGCGGAGGAACGCTGTTGTTTAAATTTCTTTATCGGCCTCTTATCTCTATTATTTAACTTTGATCTTAGATATTTTCCCAAACTTTTCCGGAAATCCGGCGAGCCGGATCTGTCCAGCACCACGATTGCGTTGTCCAAATAAGGCAGAGCATTAGTAAAAGTCATCTGGCACGCATATTTGTAAAAAGATTCTTTGACGGAAAAACCCGGGCCGTACAGCTTGCTAGGATCTTTGTTTATCACGACGGAAAAATAAGTAAAATGATACGGTCGTATCGCTTGCAAAAAAGCTTGGCGCACCCGCCTGGAATTATGCGTGAAATGAAATTCAAAATTTGCCGGATAACCAAGTTCTTTTCTCAATAACGCGACGCGCTTGTCGCAATCGCCGGCGATCTCATTATCCTGAAATAATATCATTGAAATTATAAAAAACTGACTTGAGCCCTCACCGACCTTTCGGCCAGTATCACCTGACTCATCGATAAATACGAGCATAGTTTTACTTCAAAATCGCCCTATTATTGTACCAATTCTCGGCTCTTTACGCAAGTTATCAACAGATAGGTTGTTTTTTTTTGCGGGGTGGTAGAATACACTGAAAGCGCCATTCGCTTTGTATTAACAATTTAATGATAGTTTTATGTCACCAGGAGAACATCAAGGTTATAGACCACCCGACGCAGATAAACCTATCACAAATGATGGAGTAGAAACGCTAAAACGACAACGGGAAAAAACGGCAGCCGCCTTAGCCGAAGCGGAGAAGGAGGAAGAAGAAGAGGCAAGAATAGATCTCGTAGGTGATTTAATAAATGAAATAGAAATAATAGATGATGAACTAAGAAAAAAATATTGGTCGTCGCAAAAGGCAACCGAAAATGAAACCGTCGGTAGCGAGGTTCAGACACGAATCGCCGGAATAGCCGAGAGATTATTGCCAGAATATGAAGAGATGTTAAGAAGAAATGGCGGACAATACCACTATAGTGATGAACATGTCAATAAAGAAGGACAAGTCGTCCGCGAAACAAGAATTATCTCTGACCATGAAGAAGTCGTAAAAAGAGCGTTAATCAAACTTGATAAAATCTGTAAAGGTGAACCCTACTGTAAAGGAATTCCCGCGGTTGAAGTTGGAGAAAGAAGTGGATATGTTGGGGAAAATAAAACCGAGTTGCGACAATTATCCGATGACTTATTTTTGTATACGGACTCTCGACTTATGAATAATGAAACAGGTGTATTTGACCCTGAAGTGCATCTGGTGAATTCGCAGGAAGCGCGAGAACTGCATGAGTCCTTTGGTGAAAAATCACGACTCAAAATTGCAGAATTAGAAAATCAAATGAAGGCAGGACAAACAATGTTGAACAAATTGTAAAAATAGCACGAATCAAAATCATGTATCAATCGCCGCCCTTTATCATTCAGGGCGGTTTTTTATTTTCACCTCCCCAGCCCCGCCGCGTTGTTGCGGTCTGGTTGCTCCCCTCTTCGGTGGTAATCCGACAACTCTATCCCTGTCCCTTTCCCTTATGAAGGGAAAGGGAACCCATTAAGCGGGTTCAACTAAAATTCAATCATTAGGTCATTTCCCTTTAGAAGAGAAAGCGCGGCCTAACGATTGAATTAAGAACAAACCCTCTTAACGAGTCCTCCTTCCCTTCATAAGGGAAGGAGACAGAGGATGAGTTGTCGGGCTACCGCCAGAGAAAGGCAGAGGATAGATTATTGGGCTACCGCGAAGAAAATTTAAACCGCATTCGTTCAGTTTTCAACCTATCAACACCCCATCCCCCTTATCCACATCACCCCACCCTTTGAACTTTCGCCACAAAAAACCCTTTCATCTCCCTATCCGGCATTATTCTCAATGCCTTTTTTATTACTTCGTCATGAACGCGCCGTCCGCGCCACTCCTTCACCATCGGCGCCCGATTAATATTCAAGTTCCCAATATCCAATATCTCGCAATCACTATTTCTCTCTAACAATCGTGTTATCTGCAACTCATTCTCCTCCGGCGCGAAGGTGCAGGTGGAATAAACCAAAACGCCGCCGGGCTTTAACGCGCCCCAGGCGGAAAATAACAATTGCCTTTGTTTGTAGGCCATTTCTTTAATTTTTCTCTCTTTCCAATATCCAAACGTTTTCGGATCGTCCGTGATAAACCGCGCTTCGGCGCTGCACGGCGCGTCCAGTAAAATTTTATCAAAATACCCCGGATACTCGCGGCACAACGCCGCCCCGTGTTCCATACGCAAAGAAAACACCCAGCTCGAATCGTCTCCCTCTCCTTTTAGGAAAGGGCTGAGGTGAGGTGTCGGACTACCTCCGTCCAGCGGATGAGATGCCGTCGCCACTCCCAGCGCCTCCATATTATGCTTCAACTTAAAAAACCTCGGCTTATTATTATCGTTCGCCACCAACTCCCCTTGGCAACCCATCAAAGCGGCAATCTGCGAGGTCTTGCTCCCGGGCGCGGCGGTCAGGTCCAATACTTTTTCTCCCGGCGTTGGATCAAGGACGAGCGGTGGCGCCATGCTCGCTAAACTCTGGATATAGATTTTTCCGTTTGAGTACAAATCTGACTCGCCCAACTCCCGTTTAGTTTTATTCTGCAAAATAAACGCGTCCCGATACCACGGCACGTTTTTTATTTTAAACCCTTCTCTTTGCAAACTTTCTAAAACTTCTTCTCTTTTCGCTTTAATCGTATTGACCCGAAAAGTGGTGGGGCGTTCAATAAAAGTTTTGTTGATCTCCAAAAATAAACCAGGCCCAAAAATTTCTTTGAGCCTGTTTTGAAATACTTCTGGAATGGTTTTTTGACTATTCCCTTTTTGCTTTCTGCTCACAACTTTTTATTTGTATAACTGGCTGTGCGTTCCGATTTCCACAAATTCCACCCATTCAATTTCCCCGCCTTCAAGTTCGCGATACAATGCCCGCCAATTCGCTGTAACATCTATACTTCTGAATCCCTCCCATTTTCCTTTAAGCGCGTGATTGCGAAGCGAACGATTAAATTGATCATGACGAAAAATCTCCACACTCCTTTCTAAAGCAAACTGTATCTTCTCCGGGGCTTTATAGAAATGTTTCAAAAATATTTTTGAATAAGTTATTTTCATACCTTAACTTTTCCGGTCCTCACATCTTCCAAAAACTTAACCGCCTTATCCGAATCTTCAAATGTGTAATAATCGCCGCGTTTCCTTGCTTCATCCGCTTCTTTTAGCGAAGCAACTAAATAATCGCTTGGCTCAAGTTCCTCCTCGTCCACGGCGCTAAAATAAACGCTTTTTGTGTTTAAAAAATGATGCAGATAAGCATTCAACAAACTGCTCAAACTCAACCCGATTTGTTCGGCGAGTTTCGCGGCTTTTTCTTTCACCTCCGGTTTGGTTTTGAAATTAATTTGGGCTGAACGCATATTATTATATAAAAAGTATAGAATAAGTGTATATTTACTATACACTTTATCTATAATTTTGTCAAGAGACCGCTGGTTCAATCCACGCCATACTTATCATCCGCTTTTTGAAGCGTGATCATCCTTTTACCGGAACGCAAAATCAAGCGCGCCATTTTCACTCGCTTCTTTAATTCTTTGCTTCGCGATGCGCATTGATCTTCCAAAATTTCTTCAAATTCTTTTTTTAAAAAATCGGCTTGCCTCTTATCCATAAAGCATTCGCGTTTAGTTCTTTATTTTTATGTGGATTAGCGAATTGAGCCCGGCCGGGCGAAATTCGCGCCGGAGCACCGCCAGCGCGAAATTCGTCTGCGGACTCATTTCGCTACTCCATCGGATCTGCCGCGGATTTTTTATTTTTCGTAATTTCGTACTCTTTCGTATTTCGTATCCTACGGCCTCACCCGATTAATCATCCGCGGAAACGGAATCGTCTCCCGAATATGATGAATGCCGGAAATCCAGCGGGTGAGCCGCTCAATGCCCAGGCCAAAGCCGCAGTGCGGTACCGAGCCGTACCGCCGCAAATCAAGATACCAGTCAAATTGTTCCAGATTCAGCCCCGCTTTTTGAATGGAGGACTTAAGAATTTCAAAGTTATCTTCACGCTCCGAACCGCCGATAATTTCGCCAAAGCCGCGCGGCGCCAGCACGTCCGCGTTGCAGACTAAATCAGGGTTATCGGGATGCGTTTTCATGTAAAACGGTTTGATGTTTTTCGGCCAATTTTTCACGATCACCGCCGCGTCCGAATCTTGCGTCAACAAAACCTCATCATCCGCCCCCAAATCATCGCCATATTTAATATCCGAACCGCGTTTTTGGAGTTCAGTAATCGCCGCGCCGTATTCGTAATGAATAAAAGGACTGGCTGCCGTCGCTTTCAGCTCATCCGTGTTTCTTTCCAAAATCGCCAGCTCCTCCCTCCCCCGTTCCAGCGCGTACTGAACCAGATGTTTAACGCCCGCTTCTTGTATTTTCAAACTTTCTTCGTGATGAATGTACGCAATCTCCGGATTCAGAGTCCAAAATTCCGTCAGATGCTTGCGCGTTTTGGATTTTTCCGCGCGGAAATTCGGGCACAAATCATAAACTTTGCCAAACGCCAAACACATCGCTTCCAGATAAAGCTGGCCGTTTTGGGTTAAATATACGGTATTGCCAAAATAATCAACCGGAAACAAATCGCTTGTCCCTTCGCAAGAATTGGGAGTAAAAGTGGGAGTATCCAGTTCAATATATCCGTTAGAATTAAAATAATCCTGCAAACCGGTTTTTACCAAATGTCTTATTCTTAAAACCGCCCACTGCTTTTTGCTGCGCAGCCACAAGTGGCGATTATCCAGCAAAAACTCCGGTCCGTGTTCTTTGTGAGCAATCGGATATTCTTCGGCAATCTGAACAATTTTTATGTTCAAAACCTGCAGTTCAAACTCACGCTCTTTTTTGGGATGTTTAGACACTTTTCCCGTAACAATCAAAGACGACTCCTGCGTCAATTTTCCCGCGCTTTCCCAAACCGCTGGTTCTACTTCGTTTTTGGAAACAACGGCCTGAAGAAAACCCGATCCATCGCGCAATTCCAAAAAAACAATTGATCCAGAAGACCGCTTGTTGTACAGCCAGCCTTTTATTTCCACGCTTTTATCAATAAATCCGGAAATGTCTTTGATTAGAATATGCATAAATTTGATTAAAGAAACTAGAAATTAAAAACTGGAAACTGGAAACTGGCTGTAAAACAATAATTTCCAGTTTCTAATTTCTAGTTTCTAGTTTCCTGATTTCCCAAGTTAAACAGAAGACTTCCACAGCCCATGCAAATTGCAATACGCCCTCGCCTCAATTACCTTGGAGCGAGTATGAAAAACCGCTTCCGGCTTATCGCCCGGCTTCAAAAAGACCCTGCCGCGGCGATTATCTTCCAGCACAATTTCAATCCATTCAATATAATGTTTTTCCTCCATTGGATGTTCTTCCGAGCCCACTTTAACTTTCACGCCATCGCTCACTTTGCACTCATCGGCCGGCAAGATTTCAATCACCGGTACGTGCTTTTCTCGCGACGCGTCTACCGTATTTTCGGCTTGCAAGACCATGGGCTGGCCGCAACAAACCAGCTCCCCCGCTCCGGCGTGCACCATCTCCACGATGTTGCCGCAGATATTGCATTTGTAAACTTGATTTAATTGAGTCATAGGTAAAATTTTTTAGTGTTTTTTGAATAATTCGTTAGATTATTAATCTGTATATCTGGATTAAGTTTATTACAAATAGAGTGTGCGGTCAAGTTATGGTATAGCGGCAACCACTGAACGGGGTTTAATTTCTTATTTCTTATTTCTTCCGCAATAAGCGGGATCCCGCCCCGCAATGGAGTCGAGTCCCCGTTCGCTGCGGGGCTCGCTGCCACCGCCACAGCGGGGCCCCGTCTTCTTTGCGGGGCGGGACAATTTCTAATTTCTTCAATCATATTTCTATTTATTTCAACCTATTTCTTGTTACCCTCGACTCGTCTTAATTTCAATCATTTTTTCCACCCGCCTGATATCAGCCAACAAATCCGAGCGCTTTTTATTGAATAACACTAGATCGCAAACCGCCTTGCCGCCATGCTTGGCAAATCGGCACCGATCCCCAATTTTGCGATAAATTTTTATATCTATAAAAGATTTCAAATCTTGCGCCTTCTTAATTCCTCGCAGACTAACCAATCTTCCTTCTTTCTTAGCATAAAACTTCAAAGCCGCGGCGTATCCTTTGACTTTTTTTGAAATTATGGGTTTCTGGGGAATTCTTATTAAAACATCATTCAGACAATGATCTATGTTATAAGAGAGCCGATACATCTCGGCGCGAAAACCGCCGATGCGCGGACCTATTTCAATTATTTTCCATCCATCGTTCGTTTTGATTAGTTCAATATGCGCTGTGCTGCTGCGCAATCCCAAAGCATAAATCGCTTTTTTCGCTACCTCTTCGGCTTTGGCGACGCTTTCCTTGTTCAAAGTCGTGGGAGTAATTCTTTTGTAACAAAAAAAATCATCAATGCCGATTGATTGTCCGGTGGTGAAATGCACCAAAGGGCAAAAATACACCTTACCGCGAGAACTAACATAAGCATCCACCGAATACGTCTCTCCTTCCATCATTTGCTCTACCAAAATTTTTGGAACAATCTCTCTTTTATTATCTTTATAAATTTTTTTAATCTGGCGAAATATTTTTTTTAAATTCGCCGCCAGTTCCTCTTCGTGATAGCAAACAGTTACAAGCAGGCTCGCCGCGAGCCCCGCCGGCTTCATGATCAAAGGAAAGCCGACTTTATCTTTTATTTTCTTGATTGAATTCTTACCTTTGCCGCTCACAATCGTAAACTTGGGAGCGATCTTTTTGTCATAAGCCCGAAACATCCGGCGCATATAAATTTTGTCGGTTGACCAGAGTATTGACTGAACTGTCGGAGTTTTCAAATACGGCACGTGCGGAATCACTTTGATGAAAGCCGCCATGTTGCTTTCACCGCGGCAAGTAATCGCTAAAAATTCTCTTTGATAATGAACAAGCATCTTTTTAATCTCCAACGGTTTATCAAGATCGCCGGAAAATAAAATATCCACCCCGCGATCGTCGGCTTTTTTTTTCCAGTCTTTTTTTTTGGCATCGCGAATCACTCCGATTCGAATTCTTTGCTTGGTTTTCCGAGCGTATTGTTTGATACTTTCAATCGAACCTGCCGAGGCGCTATTGATAAATAATATTATATTCTTATTATTCATAATAAACAAAAATCCAATCCTATTCCATAATATAGATATAAAAAATTATCTTTTTTAACGCTATTATTGTATAATACCTACCGCTAAAAAGCAATCTAATTTTAACCTTATGCCTATGGCCAAAAGAACCAAAATCATCCTAGGAATAGCGATTGTTGTCATCGCTATAATCATTGTTGCCTTCATTCGCGTTTTCAAAGACCCGATTGAGATCAGCAGTTCTGGCTATATTGGAGGCGTATCTGTAGACGGAGCGTCACCTCCTCCCGCTGATATGGTTTTTTCCAAAAGAGTCTCGCTAACTGCGGAAGAAAGCATGGCCTCTCCCCAAATCGCGCCAGGTTCTTCTGGCAATGGCGCTGACCAAAGCATTGACCGCTTGGTAATAAAAACCGGCCGGTTTTCTATTGTGGTAAAAGAAGTAAGGGAAGCGGCGCAAGCAGTAAATGATTATGCTATTCAAAAAGGCGGTTTTGTGGTTTCAAGCGATATTTCCCAAACCGGACTGGCTCCTTACGCCACCGTGGTTATTCGCGTACCAGTCAAAGTATTTGACGAAGGCGTGGGAGAAATTAAGAATTTAGGCGAAGTGGAAAGCGAATATATTGAAGGTCAGGATGTTACTGAGGAATTTGTGGATCTTGACGCCAGATTAAAAAACCTGCGCGCCACTGAAAATCAATATCTGGAAATCATGAAAAAGGCGATAAAAATTGAAGATATTTTACAAGTGCAAAATTATCTTTCAGCCGTAAGAGCAGAAATTGAAAGCCTCCAAGGCCGGATGAAATATCTGCGGGAAAGCGCGGACATGTCTACTTTGACTGTTTACCTCTCCACCGATCCCGAAGTTCTGCCAATAGTGGACAGCCAAGACAAGTGGAAACCGTGGAGCGAAGTAAAAACAGCAGCGAGAAGCTTGCTTGGGTTGGGTAAGGGATTAAGCTATTTAATTATCTGGTTTGTGATATATATTCCGCTTTGGGCATTTGTCGGGCTGGTGATCTCGCTGGTGTACAGGAATATGAAGAAAAGAAAAGAGAAAAAAATAAATCTCTAATATTGGTTCCCGCAGGTAGAAATTAAACCTGTGATGCTCGCGTTAATTCCGATAATGGCTCCGAAGGCTGAACGAAATCCAAACTTTTTTTCGCGAAAATCCGAACGTTGAATTTTGAAAAATTTTTAATCGACCTGCTCTATAATCACCACATAATTTTTGCCATATTTCTTGGCGCACTTGGGGCAAGTGTTTTTTCAATCAGCAGGCGCAAAATCTCTATACAATGAAAAAGCCTGCTGATAAATCATATCCAAGACACCCTCAATAACTGCGTAACTAAATCCATTCCTCAACAACAACAGCAACAACAGCAACAACAATTTAACGTTCGCTCGGAGCCGCGACTTCAGCACTTCATTACTTCTGCCAAAAATTTCTCGTCAAATATGGAAATCTCCGGTTTGGCTTTGTCCTTCATGGCAAAAATATAGATCACTCCTTCGGCGGAAATGCTCTGAGAAACTAATTTGCGAATGGCCGACTCAATTTCCGGTCCAATCTCGCCGCCAGCAGTAACTATCCTTAACCTTCTAACATCTTTTGATTATACTTCGCCAATTCCAAACGAACTTTCCGCTCCATTTCTTTATGCGAAACATCGCCGGCACTACCCAAAATCTCTTTATCATTCAAAATCAAAAAGCCGTCAAGTTTTTTTATCCAGTCCTTCATATACATTACTCTTTGTTCCACGCTCTGCAATTCAGCGAAAGAAAGAAACTGTTCCACCAATAAATTTAATCGCTTTAACTCCAACTCCTCTAAATAATTTTTGGCGATTTCGGCCTGCTCGCGGGTGATAATTTCACCCTTCCAATTTGTTAAACCCAGATTATCTTTTCGGCTATCAACCCTGCTGTGGACAATTTCCGCCGCAGTTAAACCGGTAATCGCGTAATGAAATTTATTCTGCACAATAGCAAAGAATTGCTTGGCGTAATCCAATTTTGGATTATAATCCGCACTCAAAGCAAACACATCTTTCACTTTTTGATAAAAATTGGCTTCGGAGGTTCTAATTTTGCGAATGCGCTCTTCCAATTCTTGAAAGTACGGCTTGGCCACTCGCCCGCTCTCCAAACGCTCATCATCCATGACAAAACCCTTAATTATATACTCTTTCAACTTTTGGGTGGCCCAAATACGAAATTGCGTGCCACGCAAAGAATTGATCCGATATCCAACAGAAATTATCGCGTCCAAATTGTAGTGTTTAACAAGGTAATTTTTACCGTCGGCGGCAGTTACCGAGTATTCCTCGGCAACTGAATTTTCGCTAAGTTCGGCTTCTTTAAATACATTCTTCAAATGCAAACTGATATTATCGGCGCTACAATCAAAAAGCTCGGCCATTTGCTTTTGCGAAAGCCAAACGGTTTCATTTTCCATCTTTACTTCAATCTTTGTCTGCCCGTCTTCGGTGTTGTAGATGATGATTTGGTTGTTTTTATTTGGGGCGTGCATAAATCACTTCTTACTTTCAACGTCGACGGAATTTGTGCCAGCGTTAGCTAGTGCGCCGCTTAAAATTATTTTGCCGTCCAATTTCCAGCTTCGTCAAAATTTTGTGATCGTTTGAAACCGCAAGCATTCCAAATTAGGTCAAACATCGGACGCAAAATATCTTTTGGCTCTGTATTGTATGATTCGATAATTGTTTCCGGCAATTGTAAAATATCTCGATCAATTTTGTAATGATCATGATGCCAAAATATTTCGTCAACGCCCATTTCCCAATCTTTAACCCAAATCAGTGTCAAAAAAATAACAATCGGCATATTAACGCCAAGCTGTTTTGCTAAATTCAAATATTCCGCCAACGATTTTATCAACTCCAACTCATAGGTAAAACTTGGAATAATTTTTTTCTCTCTATCTGCTCTTAATATTAAACCTTCAACAGCCTCAATAATTCCATTTCGGTATAACTGAATGTATGAATGGGATTTATCGTTTTTTCCACCAGAATAAGACAAAACGCCTTCAAGATTAATCCGATGGCTCAAGCCGGAAGCGTATATCGGCTGTAATTTTGCAGGTACATTTATTATCGGGTTCAAATCAATGCTATGATTCGGACTAAAGGATCCTAATGGTATGAGATGTAAAACGATTTTACCGCCCTCGTAAAATGGAAGCGGTAAATTATCAGCAACAAGTTGGGCAATTCTTTCTACTTTGAATTTATTTATTTGCTCGGTTAGTGTTTGAGAAAGATTAAAAGCATTTTTTAATTCGTTCGTATCCAGCGCGTATTTTCCGGCGGAATTTCTTGAATAAAATTTGTCATGTCCTTTGTAAATAACGCGGTGCGGTCCCGCCCAGCTTCTATTTATTCGGAATATAAAAACATTCTTTTTGTCGGAAACATTGACGGTTCGTGTCGCAAAAATAATTCTCGGCTCAATTCCGTCTCGAATAATGTTTTCATATTTTCTGATTTCCTCATCAACATTTTCTATTTCCACGCCATCAATACTTTTCGGACTTCCGTTTTCTTCCGAAATGCCGAAAATCAAATCCCCGCCGGAAGCATTAGCAAAAGATGAAATATCAGCCAAAAATTCTTTTCTGTCTGCGTCGGAATTACTCGGTAATAATTTTTTATATTCAATTGTTTTGCCTTCTAAAACAGCGTTGCTTCGCAACTGCTCTAAATCATTAAATTCAATTTTATCAAGATGTTTATTTATCATAAAATTACCCTAAAATCATTTGTTCTATTTCTTTTTGCGCTCCGGCGACAGTGCTTTCCGCTTCTTGCCGCAAGCGTTTTACTTTTTTATAAATTGTATTTACGCCAGCGATAATTTTTTCTTGTTTTTCAACGCTGGGCAATGGCACGACTAATTTTTTCAATGCGTCATAATCCAACGCTGGGCGCGTGCCACCCGTTGTGGAGCGGAAAGATAATTCACGACCAATTTTTGTATTGAAAAAAGACGCTACATATTCGGGCAATATCTTTGTTTTCCCCACTTCGTTTTGCAAGTGAAAACGGACAGAGTGCTGATTGATATTTCCCTCAAAATTATCTGGCACAACTGCAACGCTTCCAATTCTTCCCGTGATAGTAAAAATTAAATCGTCTTTTTTCAACTGCGAACGCTTAAGCATTGTTTCGTGAATTTCTGGTTTGATAAATTTTACATCGTCAAGTTTTATTCCCATTTCCGTAATATTCTGTACTCGCAAGAATGGCACGCCGCCCTCGTCCGAATAATAATCACCCGTAACTTTTGGCGTTGCTCCACCGGACATATCGGCTATGGCTTGGCCAAGCGCAAAGTGTTTTTTATTTTTAATCTGCTCCAATAAACTACGCAGGTATGGTTTGTAAAATAAAGCGTCAATACGACCCTCAATTTCATCGCTCCAAATCTGAAATACCCGCTCTGCCCCCCCCCGCGGCATATCTATACCAAGCTCGCCCAAAACAAAATCGTCAATTGAGGACAAAATTTTCAAAATTTCCGCTTGTTTCTTTTTCTTTTGTTCGTATGCTTCTTGAATTTTCTTGACGACTTCGTTTTGAACCGAAAGAGGCGGAATGGGAATATCAAAATTCTTTATTGTTTCAATTGTTATATTTCCTTGAATTGCGCCGATTTTTTCGCGCTCAATCAATTTTCGGCTCGCTTCACTGTTTAGCCACGCGGAAATATATTGTTTGTTGATTTTGGTATTAAGACAAAACTTAATCATAAAAGAGCCGAAGGCAAATCCTTCCGCCTCTTTCGGAACGACAACGACAATACCAACCGAGCCGCTTCTTGAAATAAGTAGGTCGCCCTCGTGAACAATCGCTTTTCCTACTTCTTTGCGTTGTTCTTCGGACAAATAAACAACATCGCCCACATCAATCCCGTCATTTTTCAAATTGAGAATACGCAAAAACGGTATTCCAAAATCAACATAATCGTTTGCCGTAGAAAGTCCGTAGCGAATATCGGTAATAAAATCGCCGAGTTTTTGCGATTTATATTTCCCGTTTTGAATCGCTTTTTGAAGCTCGCGGATTGCCGGTAACCAATATTTCGCGTCAAGCCGTCCGCCGCTCAAAACATCGCCGCTCCAAGTTGTAAAAATTTCGAGCGAAGCCGAGCTCTTTTTGCTTTCTCACTTCATCAAGAGCGTGCAAAAGAAATCCGCCCGAACCGCAAGCGGGGTCAAGCACAAGATCGTCATTTTTTATATTCATCATCTTGACGGCGAAGCTCACAATTTCGCGCGGAGTAAAGTATTGTCCGCTTTTGCCCTTGAAAAAATCCTCCATAAACTGCTCAAAAGCAACGCCTTTTGTATCAAGATCGGTTTTATTGAGCGACACGCTTTGCAAGTGTTCAACGACGGTATAAAGCTCCTCTGGCTCGATTTTCAAACTTTCCTTAAACACTTCGGGGTCTTTTTCTTTCGCTTCAAGATAAATTTCGTTTATGCGCCGATAAACGCTTTCGGCTTTTTCGTGCGTCTTGATTTGAAAATCGTAATACTCGCCGGTTTTTCGTCCGCGCTTTTCGTCGCGAATTTTTACGAAAATGATTTTGCAAAGTTCGTCAAAAGCAACGGTTGGATTTCTTTTGCCACCAGCCCAAAGCGTATTATGGGATTTTTCAAGGGCGCGTTTTAATTCTGATTTATCAAGCACTTTCAAATCCCAGTCCGGATCGCCTTTTTTGTAACGAAACTCCTCAATCTTTCCGTAAGAAATAGGAATATCGGTAATGGTCGCTTTTTCCGGTTCTTTGTCGTTCCATTCGGCGGTTTCCATTGCTCGGCGAGTATTGCCCGCAACGCAAATCGCAAGCGGGGCGTGAAGCACGCGAGCGTTAGCGATTGCCTGTTTGGTGGCTTGCTCAAATTCCGCGTCGGAAATGCCGTCTTTTTTACACTCAACGACGATATAAGGTCTCTTTTTTGCGTCATCCTCATAAATAACTATGTCCGCGTAGCGTTCCGGCGTCCGGTCCGGCATCTCTATTTCAAGCTCAATCCGTTTTGCCGGATAGTGATATTTTTCAATCAGGTCAAAATAATATTCGGCGCGGACTTTTTCTTCGGGATCAGTAAAATTATATTTTTTACCAGAAGCCGAATATTTAATTTTACTGCCATCAAACACAAAGTACCCTCTGTTTTCACCAATTTCTAAATAATCATTAAAACTACTCGTGCCCCCATCTTGTTGTGGTTTATAGATTGTGTCAGTCATATTTTATTTATAATCCCAATTTTCCCCGTCAGCTTGCTGCGGGGTCGTCGTTTCATTAATACACCTCCTGCCGATGCCCAATTTTAACCACGATCACCAACAGCTCGTGTTTATAAATTTTATAAATAATTCGGTACGGCCAAACCCGCACGGAATATTCTCCGGCGTGCTCGCCTGTCAGCTTTTTACCCTGAAACGGATCTTGCCCCAATAATTTCAGCGCCAAAGCGACGCGGATTCGGTATCGGGAATCAATTCTGGCGAGATCTTTTTGCGCTTTTTTTGGGAGAACCACGGCGTACGCCATACTTCTTTTTACCTTTATCGGCGATGAGAAAACCCTCTTTGGCCAGGTATTCGTCCAAAGTGATGTAATCGCCTTTTTTATAATCCCTCTCCGCTTCTTCAATATCCTTTTTCAAATCCGGAAAGTCCTTCATCACCTCCAGCGTTTCTACCCACGATTCAAATTCTTCGGCCGACATCATTACCGCTTTGGGGCGGCCTTTTTCCGTCAGGGTATAATAAACCCCCGGCTTTTGCACTTCTTTGGCCAGGTCAAAAATTCTTTTTCTCGCTTCGGATATCGGTAAAGTATTTCTGGTATTCATAAAAGTTTTTAAGTATTTATATGTACATAATAATGTACGCTACAAATTTTGTCAAGCCGATATTATCAACAATGCCCCAGCTTTTTTAAACTGGCGTAAGAACCATTTGACACAATCACATGATCCACAAGCTCAATCCCCAAAATTTTCCCCGCTTCGATCAAACGTTTGGTAATCTTAATATCTTCTTCCGACGGTTCCGTCTCTCCGGAAGGATGATTGTGCGCCACAATCACTTGCGCGGCCAAATGCCGGACTGCCGGCTCAAATACTTCGCGCGGATGAACGAGATTGGCATTAAGCGAACCGACCGAAACGATTTCACGCTTGATTTCTTGATTTCTGGAATCCAAAAAGAAAATTACGAAATGCTCTTTTTTATGATCACGGATATCCTTGAGTTCGTCCCAAACATCCTTTGGCGATAGAATCAAAACTGATTGTTTGTTTTGCAAATGACGGCGACCAAGTTCGTAGCAGGCGACGATTTCGCACGCTTTCGCGCTACCAAGACCGAATGTATTTTTTAATTCTTTAACCGAGGCCTTGGCCAAACCAACGCCACTGAATTTCCTTAAAATCTTACTGGATAATTCCACGACATTTATGCCTTCGCTTCCGGTGCGTAAAAGAATCGCCAAAAGTTCGGAATCCGAAAGCCGCTCGGGACCGTATTTTTCCAGCTTCTCCCGCGGCCGATCAATTTTGGGTAAGTCCTTTATTTTCATACTTATTTATTTGGCGATTTCCTTTAACATCTATTTTATTTTTCACTTTCTGCTCTGGCTTTGAACAAAAAAATGGTTTCTGATTTTAATTTCGCACGCGCCCAATCTTTCTGTGGTTCGGATAATGACTCCCCTAAACCGACCAATAAATTGCGATCCGCCATTTTTTCAATCTGATCAACGCATTTTTGCAACGCTTCTTTGAAAGAAACACCGGATCGCCTTTTAACTATTTCCTTGTTAATCGGCCAATTATTTTTCAAAAAGTACCAGACATCATAAATATCGCGGCTAGTCTTTCCGATACGCTCTAACATCGCCATTAACTTATGGGCAAACATATCCTCGGGAATCATAACCAACATAGAAATACCCAATAGGGTCTTTACTTCAAACTTTGATCCGAAATCCCGTCTGTTAACTTCTATTTTGATGTTTTGTGATTTAGTGTCATACGAGATGACAATTAGCAAATTGAATTTTTTGATTTTTGAATCTATGACCTTGCCATAGCTCTCCGCAATTTTTTGGATTTTCTCAAAGACCATTTGCTCTTTGCTTTCATCCAATAAATCAAAATCCAAATCAAACGAATCTCTATTCAATCCATAGAACAAGTGAGCGGCCGTTCCGCCTTTGAATCCTAAATATGGAGAGATGGAAGTATTGGAATAAATATCCTTTAGGATTTGCAATAATATGTTTTTATGCTTGGAGTAATCAACGGTCATACGTTTGAATTTTTATAGTTTTTAAAATAATCATTAACCCTCTTTTCCATTTTTTTGTTATTGTAGATCGGCAAAATTTGAAACACCTTGTCCCAATTCAAGCCGTTTAAATTATCAAAATGATAGTCTTTGCTTATATATATCCTGTCCAAAAACGCTCTCTCTTTTGTAGCAACGGCTATGCCATTTTGATGTTCGATGCCAATAGTGTTACTCAATACGTAATCCTTCATGCGGATTAAGGAAATTTTTTGTTCGGGAATTTCAATCTCTCGGGTCACATACGATGCGACAAAAATAGAATCGTAGTACTGAAAATTAATTCCGGCACGGGTCAATACCGTTTCAAAGCTGATGTATGAGGGAGTATAAATGCGCGTCACCAATTCAAAACGATCATAATTTTTATCTTTGGCATATATGCCGCGCCGGACCCTGATTAATTTTCCAGCGTTAACATATTTAATTAATCGGCTGGCTACGGTCTGCTCTTTTTCTTCTCCCCACAACAAAGCCACGTCTTTTGTCGAAAAGACGGCCCGAGGAGATCGCAATAAGACCTCTAAATATTCACCTTTGGTGGGTTTTTTATCCATATATAGACTGGAATAAGCCTTAAAGGTTTGTTCCAGTTAAATTATATGCTAAAATGCAAATAAGCGCAAGATCCTTTGGATAATAAGCAAATTGCTACTAAGACTCGAACCGCGTTTTGCTTTCGCAAAAGGTGGCGATTGAACCGAAAAAATCTTGGCAAATACTATACAATCTGCCTGCCGACCCCGCCGTGGCGGGGGAGGAAAACTCGCAACATCCAATTTGGCTCCCTCTGTAGGACTCGAACCTACAACATCTACGTTAACAGTCCCGATAAAAGCTCCGAGAGCAGGGTTCGAACCTGCGACATCCGCGTTAACAGCGCGGCGTTCTACCACTGAACTATCTCGGAGCGCTTATCGGGATTCTACCTTTGAACTACAGGGGAATAATATGCAAAACCCGCCTTTTCAGCGGGTTTGTTAGTTTTGGATAAAATGCAAAACTACCCGCTGATTAGCTGTTTATTATTGTTATTATTATTGTGGAGCAAGTATTGCATATAAAAACAATCTATCATGAATTAAGCCTCTTGTCAAATTTCTGCCAGTCAAAAATTTTTCTCTCACTGTGAAAAACCGTGTACTCTTGCACTAAATTATGCAATGAATCCGCCTCATCCCCCTTAAATTTCAAATTATTAATTAACTGCCAATCCCCCTCCAAAAGCAATCGTAAATTCTTCGCCTGCTCCGCGTTACAATTCAAAATCCGTTCCCCCAATTTTTCTTTTTTCTCCCGGCAAACTTTACAAATAACCCCTCCCCCAGCCGGATACAAATCCGCTATTTCTTCAATCCCGCACACCACACAGATCTTTAGCTCCGGCGCAAAACCTAAATAATTTAGTAATTTAATGATAAAACCATCCACCAGTACAGGCGCATTGCAATGCGCCTCAACTAACGCATTGCAATGCGTCTCAACTAACGCATTGCAATGCGTCTCAACTGAAGCAATAAATTCCAACCAACTTTTCAACAAATCAAAAATCCTCTCCTCCCTTTCTCCTGTATGCGTTAATTTATCAACCACAGAAACCAGATAACTGGCAGCTAAACTTTTCTCAGCATTTTTTCTAACGCTTGAAAAAAACTCTACCGGCTGTACTTTGGTCAGATGATCTATTTCCTTGCCTTTTTCCACCACGATATCAACCAAAGAAAACGGCTCAAGATGAGCCGAATTTTTGCTGGTTATTTTTTTCACTCCGCGCGCGAGCAGTTCAAGCTTGCCTTGATCTTTCGTGAAAAGGGAAATGATCTGGTCTGACTCGCGGAAATCTCGCCGGGATAATATAATTGAAAGCATATAAGCATAATAAGCAATAAGCAGAGTAAGCAGTAAGTATCCGTGCTTACTTTGCTTATTGCTTACTCTGCTTACTCTGCTCCAAATATGATTGCAGAATCACCATCGCCGCTTTCTCATCTCTACTCACCGTTCCTCCCATCGCATCCGCCTGCCTCGAAGTAAACCTCTCGTCAACGAATTCAATTGGTAAGTCAATTCGTTTTTTTAATTCTTTCACGAACGCTTGAACAATTTTTGTGTTCTCATTCTCTTTTCCATCCAAACCAATCGGCAACCCCACGACAATTTTATCTATCTTTTCTTTGGCAATCAAATCTGAAATCTGTCCCGCCAAAACGGGATCCCGCTCGCTGCGGGAAATTCTGAAATCTGAAATCAAAAATTGGCCAAATGGCAAAACAACCCCAAGGCCAGTCTCCACCCAAGCCAATCCAATATTTTTTCTGCCGTAATCAATGCCGAGTATATTCATAATTTAATGGGTTAGGGTAAGAGTAAAAAAGCCTGAAAAAATCCGGCATCCTAACCCTTGCCCAAACACTCTAACATCATCTTTCGTTAGGCCGCCGAGTGACTACGCGCGGTTTGCCCTCCGTAATAATAACCGTATGCTCAAAATGCGCGCATAAACTTTTATCCAATGTTGATATGCTCCAACCATCATCCGCCACGCCGATTTTATAATCCCCCATCGTCACCATCGGCTCTATCGCGATTACCACGCCCGGCTCTAATTTCCAATTTTCTAAATTCTTATCATAATAATTCGGCACTCTCGGCTCCTCGTGCACCGCGTGCCCAACTCCATGCCCCACCAGATCCCGCACCACCCCAAACCCAAACTGCTCAACATAGTTTTGAATCGCTTTACCGATATCCGCTATAGTATTACCTACTACACATTTTTCAATCCCAATCTCCAATGCCTGCTTAGTCACTTCCAGTAATTTCTTCGTTGCCTTCGTCACCTTCCCCGCTGCCACGGTAATTGAAGTATCCGTAAACAACCCCCGTCCCCCATTCCCCTTTCCCCGTCCCACCGGGTATTCCATTCCAATATCAATACTCACAATATCGCCTTTTTTAACAACTTTCTCTTTATTGGCAATCCCGTGAACCAAATCCTCGTTAATACAAAAACAAACCGCGGTCGGAAACGGCGGATCGTTTTTTTTTCCTTGATAACCTTTAAATGAAGGCAGACCGCCCGCTTTTTTTATCAACCTCTCTGCTTCGTCGTCAATTTCTTTGGCATTAACGCCCGGTTTAATCATTTTCGCTAACTTTGCTAAAATCCGGCCAAGAATCTCGCCGCCTGCTTGTATTATCTTAACCTCCTCGGGTGTTTTTAGATACGCCATACGTTCATTACAATTTACCCCTCCAATCCGGCGGGCAAGCAATTACTATTTACCAACAACCGCCCAATCTCCTTTTCCACTTCCTCCATTGTTTTGCCCCCATCCACTCGCTTCAATACACCCCGCTTGTTATAATAATCCAAAATTCCCCTAATCGCTTCATTACCCTGATCAATGATCCGTTTTTTAATCACTTCTTCGCTATCATCCGGGCGCGGTTTGATTTCCCCGCCGCACTTGGGGCAGACGGTTAAACTGTAAGTAGCCGGAATCCAAGGAATTATCTCTCCACACGCCACGCACATCCGACGTTGGGTTAATCGATTGAATGATTCTTCATCAGACAAGGCGATTTCTAATACCAAAACATCCTTAGCTAAATTCTTTTCTGTAAAAAATTCTTGATATTTTTTCGCTTGATCCAAATTTCTAATCGCGCCGTCCAAAACCACGCCATTGCCTTGGTTTAAATATTTTTCAATTTCTTGAAATGCCAACTTATAAATCAACTTGTCGGCGACCAATTTACCCGCTTTCATGTTGGCAAGCATTTTTTTATCTTCCGGCTCGGCGTTCGGGTTGGCGTCCAACGCGCGCAACAAATCGCCGGTGGAGATGTGGCCGTAATCATGCTTCTCGACAATTTTCTTTGCTTGGGTGCCCTTGCCGCTGCCGGGTGCGCCCATGAGAATTATCACTTTCTTCATAGACCAAAATTTAACCAAATTATCCCAAATTACATGAAATCTATTTTGAGAAATACTCAACAAAAACCCTCATCAGTCCATCCCGATCGTACTGGCTGATTTTATTATTGTTTTTTAAGCCAGCCAATGCCTCGTAAATCTGCCGCAGAGAAATCTTACCATCGCCGCGCCGCTTGTCAATAATTGTCCGTTCCACCAATTCCACCTCGCCTGCTGCAAGAGTTCGGACATCCGTCTGCGAAACCATTCTCTTGATGTCAAACTCCGACAATTGTTTTTCCTCTTTTGAATATTTGTCCCCGGGTGAACCAAATAAAAATCCCATATGTTTTAAGTTAAAAATTAGCTTAGATTAGCCAAATTAGTATAACACTTGATTGATGCTTCGTCAAATATCAAAAACCCGCCAACAGGCGGATGATAATTCGTATCTTGTGTTTCGTGTTACGTGCCTCGTGCCTCGTGATTAAACTCGATCGTACTCATGCATTGTCAGCTGCGCTTCAATCTGCTTGAAAATATCAATTGCCACCGCAACAACGATAAGCAAACTGGTGCCGCCAATAGCCAAACTATTTGTTCCGGTAAAGCCCTGCAAGATAAGCGGCAGTATCGCAATCATACCCAGGAATAAAGCGCCAATTAAGACAATTCTATTCATGGTCTTGCCAATATACTCCTCTGTCTGCTTCCCCGGCCGAATACCGGGAATAAAACCTCCTTGCCTCTGCAAATTTTCCGCAACTTTATTGGGATGAAAAATAACTGCAGTATAAAAATAGGTAAAACAAAAAACAAGAAGAAAATAAAATATTCCATAAAACCACTGATTCTGAAAAATATAGATAATCTGCCTGGCAATGTTCGCCAACCTTCCGCCGCTATTTACAAAAAACTGCGCGACCGTTGGAGGGAATAAAATAACTGAAATAGCAAAAATGATTGGGATAACGCCGGCAGTGTTTACTCTAAGCGGCAGATGCGACTGGGCGCCTCCATAACCGCCGTGAGCGCCATGCGCCATTCTGGCATAACTAACAGGTATATTACGTTGTCCTTCACTAATAATTACCACTCCGACGACCGTTACAATCGCAATTACCAAAAACATAATGTATGTATACAAATCGGATGGATTGTAGTTTACAAGTAAATTCTGCAAGGCCCCGGGAAGGGCGGCTATAATACCGGCAAAAATCAACAACGAGATGCCATTCCCAATATTTCTTTCTGTAATAAGTTCGCCGATCCACATTAAAAAAATGGTTCCGGCTGTGACGGTAATCATAATCGCCGCCAACCGATATGCGCTAAAATCCGGGATAATATTGGTTTGTGTCTGTCCCAAAAGCTTGATCAGACCAAAGGCCTGCAGCAGCGCAAGCGGCACCGCGGCAATCCGCGTATAATTGTTAATTCTGCGCCGTCCTGCCTCGCCTTCCTTCTGCATCTCCTCCAGTTGCGGAACTACCATCGCCAACAATTGGAAGATAATGGAAGAGGTAATATACGGAGCAACACCAAGCATAGCAATAGAAAAATTCTCAATAGTACCCCCAGAAAAAATATTCAATAGCCCCAAAATTTGATTGCCTGCCAAAAAGCTTCGCAAAGCCGCCACATCTACGCCCGGAATTGGGATATGAGCAACCGCTCTAAAAATAACAAGCATCCCCAAAACAAAAAGGATGCTATTGCGAAGACTTTTAATTTTCCAAATACGTTGAATTTTTTCCCACATACAGTTATAAAATACAAGATACATGGATCAACACACAATATACATTGAGAAAAATACAAAATCAAATTTACTAATTGTTTTGAATTACGAAATGTCATTGTCTATCATTCCATGTATATTGTAGTATATTGTATTTTGTTAAAAAGTAATCGTTCCTCCCGCTTTCTCTATCAATTCTATCGCCTTTTTGCTGGCAATACAATGCCTGATTTCCAATTTCTTCTTAAGCTCGCCTGAAGCAACAATTTTGACACCATTTAGCGACGAGCGCACTACACCTTTTTTGGCAAGTAACACCGGAGTTACTTTCTCCTCTTCAGAACAAACACGTTCAAGTGTGGCAAGAGTAACTACTCCTTTTTTCGGATATAAACTATTAAAACCGCGGAGTTTGGGAACCTTTTGCAATGATTGTTTGAACCCTAGCCGCTTCAAACCGCCTTTTCCGCCGGATCTTGCTTTTTGTCCTTTCAGCCCGCGCGCCGCATAAGTACCCTTTCCAGAGGCATTACCGCGACCCACACGCTTTGACTTCTTTTGTGATCCTCGTGCTGGCTTAATTGTATTTGGCGCTAAAGATGTCATATCTTTATGTTGGGTTAAAGTCTATTTCTTTTTTTTGTTCTCTGTTCTCTTGATTTTCCAGCTTTATATCCTTTATATCTTTTGTAATATCTGTAATATCCTCATTACCCGCATTCAATTTATCTTTCTTTTTTTCGTCTTTCCTTTGTTCAAATCTCTTATCAACAATTTTTGCTTTTTGCAAAAACGACTGCAAGGCCTTAAAAGTCGCCTTTACATTTACGACTTTATTGTTAGATCTGCCCATCATCTTTGCCGATGCGTTTGGCACCCCTGCCAACTCAAGCACTGTCCGAATTGAGCTGCCGGCAATAATGCCAGAACCTTGCGGCGCCGGCTTTATCATTACTCGGCCAGCTTTGAACTTGGCTTCTACACGGTGCGGAATTGTCTTTTTTTCAATTGGAACATAAATCATCGCCTTCTTTGCTTGATTCACGGCTTTTTCAACAGCAATCTGTACGTCCTTTCCTTTGTCCAAACCATAACCTACTCTGCCCTTGCGGTCGCCAATAACCACACAGGCGCGAAAACTTAACTGCTTGCCTCCTTTGGTAACACGGGTAACACGCGCCAAATCAACAATGTGCTGGTCAAATTCAGGTTTTTCTTTTTTAAATCTTTTTCCATCTCTGGACTTTCCTTTTCCTTGTGCCATACTTTTAATTATTAATTTTAACAACAAAAAATACTTTAATTAGAATAACAAACCATTCTCTCTTGCTCCTTCGGCCAATGCCTTGATTTTGCCGTGGTATTTATAACCAGCTCTGTCAAAGACAACAGTCTCTATTTTCAAAATCTTTGCTTTTTCCGCCAAAAGCTTGCCTAGCAAATATGCCTGCGCCACCTTTCCTTTTCGTTCTCCGGCATCACCCTGAACCTCGGCGGTTTTGCTGTTCAAAGCCGCGAGCGTCTTCCCTTCTTGATCATCAATAAGCTGAATATACATGCCGTTCAAGCTGCGGTGTATATTCAATCTGGGCTTTTCTGCTGTACCAGAAATCTTTGCTCGCACTCTCAATCGCCGGCGCTCTCTTCTTTCGCGCTTTGTGATGCGTTTTTTATTCATACTTCTTTTTATAAATGATATAAATCAAAAAAACAAAATATGATTAAGCCCCGGCCGTCTTGCCAGCCACCTTGCCGGCCTTTCTCCGGACTACTTCATCAAGATACTTGATGCCTTTGCCTTTATACGGCTCTGGCTTGCGAACTGATCTAACCTCTGCGGCGACCTGGCCCAAAAGTTCCTTATCAGCGCTTTCAAGTGTAATGATATTTTTTTCTACCGCCACGCTCATCCCTTTCGGCATTTCAAATATTATTGGATGGGAAAAACCAACTTCTATTTTCAAATCTTTCCCCTGTAATGAAATCTTGTATCCAACCCCATTGATTTCCAATTGTTTTTTGAATCCCTCTGAAACGCCAGTGATCATATTCTTTATGTGGGAAGCAAACGTGCCCCACAACGCGCGCTCTTTCTTCTCCTCTTTGTTTACTACATCACAAGTAACGGTACTGCCATCATTGACATTAACCGCAACCAATGGATTGAGTACTCGCTTCAATTCGCCTTTTGGCCCCTTTACCGCGACAAAACCATCTTTTACTTCAACAGTTACGCCTTGAGGGATGTGAATTGTTTGTTTTCCAATTCTTGACATACAAATATTATAATCCTAATATTATTATCCTAATCTGCAAATTTCCGAATACCGCGAATATCTTAATAATTTTTTATTTCATTTGTTATTATTAGGATATTCGCAGATTCGGATGGAATTCGTTGTATTCGGATTATATTAATATACTGAACAAATAACCTCTCCTCCCACCCTTTCTTTCCTTGCCTGTTTATTGGTCATCAAACCTCTGGGGGTGGACACGATTGCAATGCCATAATCATTTAATACGCGCGGCATGTCGCAGGCTTTTTTATAAATCCTATGTCCAGGCGTGCTTTCACGCTTTATTGACTGGATCGCGGGAATTTTTCCATTATATTTCAATTTCAACACCAATTTGGAATGCGTCCCTTCGACTTTTTTAACCTCATCAACATATCCTTCATGATTCAAAATATCAGCAACCGCCTTCTTTATTTTAGAAAAAGGAAGCTCCACAGCGCCCTTGCGCGCCAGCTGTGCGTTTCTTATTCGAGTTAACATGTCGGCAATTGGATCAGTCATCATAATATTTTACACTTAATCACTTTAACACTTTAGCACTTTAACACTTTAGCACTTGAGCACTTTAACACTTTAGCACTTGAGCACTTTAACACTTTAGCACTTGAGCACTTTAACACTTTAGCACTTTAGCACTTGAGCACTTTAACGCTGAGGCACTTTTCCAATTTACTTGGGAATAAATCGTGCTAAAGTGCTTCAGTGCTAAAGTGCTTAGGCGATTTTACCAGCTGGACTTTCTGACACCTGGCAATTTGCCTTGGTTTGCCAGCTCGCGAAAACAAATACGACACATATTAAACTTTCTCATATAGCCGCGCTTTCTGCCGCATTTCCAACAACGTCTGACTATTCTTGTGCTAAACTTTGGTTTTCTATTTGATTTTGCAATTTGTGACTTTTTCGCCATACAAATTATGTAAATTTACATCATCTTTCACTAAACGGAAATCCCAGCGCCTTTAGCAGCGCCAGTCCTTCTTCTTTATTCTTGGCAGTAGTGGTGATAACGATTTCTAAACCATGAATCTTATCGACCGCTTCGCTTGAAATTTCAGGAAACGCGATATTCTCTTTCAAACCAAGGGTATAATTACCTTTTTTATCAAAACTCTTTGGACTGATTCCACGAAAATCCCGGACTCGAGGCAATGTAACGCTAATTAACTTATCAACAAAATAATACATCATTTTCCCACGAAGTGTAACTGATGCGCCGACATCCATGCCTTGCCGGATCTTAAAGTTCGAAATAGCCTTTTTTGCCTTATTATGGATCGGCTTCTGTCCGGTGATTGATGCTAATGTTTTCTCTACATTTTCAATAAAAGCGCTCTCTTTCGCGTGCCGGCCATACCCGACATTCACCGTTACCTTCTGAATTCTTGGGACTTGCATAATATTTTTATACCCAAGCTGATCCTTAAGCGCGGGAGCTATTTGTTCTTTGTATTGTTTGTACAATCTCGATTGCATATTAATCTAGTTCATGGTTCTCAGCCAATAGCTATTAGTTATTTTGCAAAATTTTATTGGCTACAAATTATTGGCTTTGAACTGCCGGCTTAATCCTAATCAATAAATTCTCCGCTCCGTTTTGCGACTCTCTTTTTATCTTCACCTTCAATGACAAAACCGACACGGGTTGGCTTCCCTGATTTTGGATCAATCAGCATTACATTGCTGATATCAATCGGAGCAGACAACTCTATTGTCTGCCCTTTCTGGCCGCGCTGGCGCGGACGCAGATGCTTTTTTAATATATTAATACCCTCTACAACCGCATATCTTCTATTTGTATTTTTATTTGTTAATACCTGAATGACCTTGCCGGTTTTCCCGCGTTCTTTTCCTGATAATACTTTTATTTTGTCTCCAGTTTTAATTTTCATAATTTGTTGATTCGAATCAGCTGATATACTCCCTTGCTCTATTTAATTTCAATTTTGAATTTTATCCATACATTATTATTCTATTAAGATTCAGCTAAAAAACCAATTTCCAATTTCCAATTTCTAATTTCTAATTTCTAATTTCCAATTACACTACTTCCGACGCTAACGAAATAATCTTCTGGAATCCTTTGATGCGTAATTCTCGGGCAACCGGACCAAAAATGCGCGTCCCTTTTGGTTCTTTGTCTTTTTTATCAATAATTACCGCCGCATTTTCATCAAATCTAATATAGGTGCCGTCTTTTCTGCGCCGCTCTTTCTTTTGTCTGACAATTACCGCGTGAACTATATCGCTCTTTTTGACTGCGCCGCGCGGGTCTGCCTCTTTTACTGTACACGTGATAATGTCGCCAAGCTGAGCATATCGTTTCTTGTATCCGCCAAGCACACGAATACACATTAGCTTTTTTGCGCCGCTATTATCTGCTACTTTTAACATTGTCCGGTGTTGAATCATATATACATCCAAATTACTCCGCCTAAGGCTGACCTGCCTTGAGTGCAGAATGGCGCAATTTACGACTTTTTAACAACTTCCAATAATCTCCATCGTTTGGTCTTGCTCAACGGCCGACACTCTTGAAATATCACCCGATCTCCAACCTTTGTCTCGTTTTTCTCATCATGTATTGCATATTTCTTGGAACTAATGTATTGCTTGTGGTACTTTTTATGCATCTTGGCGGTGATAACCAAAACATGCGCAGTCTTATTTTCATTTTTATTAACCACTTCCCCCTCAAATCGACGGCGTACTTTTGTCTGTCCGGTTTTCTGTTGCGATTGCTTCGTGTCTTTATCCATATTATTTTAAATTTGGCATCTATTGAGAAACTGCGCCATTGTTTTGGTTAATTACTTTGAAAATTTTCTTTGATTCAAGATCGTCAAAATGCTCGCGATCGTCTTCCTGACTTTAGAAATTAATTTAACATTTTTTAGCTGTCCCTCGCTTGCTTTAAACCTCAGCTCGCGAAGCTCATTTTGCTTCTCTAAAAACAACTCATTCAACTCTTTATCATTTTTTCGTCTATAATCAATAGTTTCCATATTAACAAATTTATCTCCAACCCCTTCCAAAATACCCCGCAGGAAGACACTTGGATTTAATCAATGGTATGAACCCTGGAGCAAACTCTGGACTCTTGTTCCGTCCCGACACAAAATCGGGACGGGAAAACTTGTCCGGCGCAGCCCGTCCGCCAGCTGGCGGACGGGCGGAGACGGATTTATCAACTTCATTTCTTGGCGACAAATCTTGATTTAACTGGCATTTTGTGGCCGGCTAATACCAGCGCCTCTTGCGCTTTTTCTTTTGACACGCCTTCCATCTCAAACATCACCGTTCCCGGCTTGACTGTGCACACATAATGATCCGGCGTGCCTTTTCCCCCTCCCATCGGCACTTCCGATCCTTTCTTCGTCACTGGACGATCTGGAAAAATCCTTATCCATATTTTCCCGCCACGTCTGACATATCTTGTCATTACTCGCCTTGCCGCTTCAATCTGTCTGGAAGTAACCCAAGAATACCCCAGCGAAGACAAACCATAACTTCCAAAAGCTATAAAATTTGTCCTCGTAGCCAGACCCTTTCCTCCGCGGCGCGGCCGGTGCCATTTTCTGTGTTTTGCTTTCTTAGGTATTAACATATCTCAATTACTAGCTACAAGTTGTTGCTTTCCTTTTTTTTCTTTTTTATCTCTTTTCTCATCGCTCTCTTCATTTTTACCAAATCGATCCTTCCTGGTAAATACTTCTCCCTTATAAATCCAGACTTTTATGCCAATCTTCCCATAAGTGGTATCAGCCTCTACAAGCGCATAATCAATATCGCTTCGAAGAGTGATTAGAGGAACTTTGCCAAAAGAAAGGGTCTCGGTACGAGCAATTTCTACTCCGTTTAATCTTCCTGACATCCTTACTTTTACTCCTTGAGCGCCGGCTTTCATCACTCGATCAATGCCTTGCTTCATTACGCGCCGGAATGGGATACGTCTCTTTATATCAGACTCCATCGTCTGCGCCGCTACCGACGCAGACAAAGCCGGCGAGCGCAGCTCCTGCACATTTATCTTAACTTTCAAACCCATCTTCAAAAATTTTCGTTCAATATGTTTTCTTACTTCATCCAGGCCCTTGCCGCCTCGGCCAATAATAAATCCCGGCTTTGCGGCGATAATAGTGACTGTCATATTCTTCGGACCGCGTTCAACACTAATTGCGTCAATATGCGCTTCCTTGAACTTATCTCCCAAATATCCGCGTATTTTGATGTCTTGCTCCGCGTACTGCGCGTAATTCTTCTTTCCGAACCATTTCGAATCCCAAGAATACACTATCAGCATTCTGTGAATTGTTGGATGTACTTTGTGGCCCATAATAATATTTAATCTTTATCTTCTACCTTATCTTCTACCTTGCCCGCCGCTTTTCTTTTTGTTTTTTCATCGGCATCTCCCTCTAAAATAATCGTGATATGACTTGTTCTTTTTTTTATCTTTGCCGCTCGGCCAAAGGCGCGGGGCATCCATCGATATAAAATCGGTCCGCCGTCAACAAAAGCTTGTTTAACAATCAAAGAATTTTCCTTCACATTGTCATTATGCGTCGCATTTGCAATTGCGGACTTCAGAAGTTTAATTACCGGCAAAGAGGCATGTTTTGTGGAAAGTTCTAATTGCGCAATCGCTTCCTTCACCTTCATGCCACGAACCAAACCAATCAATAGACGCACCTTTCTTGGACTCATTCTCAAATATCTAAGTTTTGCTCTTGTTTCAACTTTTGTCATATTTCCAATTTCCAATTTCCAGTTTCTAATTTCCAATTTCCAATTTCCAGTTTCTAATTTCCAGTTTCTAATTTCCAGTTTCTAATTTCCAGTTTCTAATTTCCAATTTCAATTTAATTAACTCAATATCAATTCATTATAATAAATATTTTATGACTGCGTATTATTTTACTTTACTAGCAGTATTGGCAGTATTAACAGCGCTGGCGGTGCTCGCAGCGCCGGCAGCGGTCTGTTCCTTCGCTATCCTGCCTCCATGAACTGTAAATTTTCTGGTTGGTGAAAACTCGCCAAGTTTGTGCCCAACCATATTTTCATCGGCAAAAACATCAATAAAAGAACGGCCATTGTGTACGGCAAACGTCATCCCCACCATCTCTGGTGTAATTGTGCTGGCTCGAGACCAAGTCTTGATCGGTTTTCTATCTTTTGTCGCTTTTGCCGCAGCAATCTTTTTTATCAAATTTAAATCAACGTATGGACCTTTTTTAAGACTTCTTGACATATTTACTAGTTCATAGTTCAGAGCCAGTAGCCAATAGTTTTGAACCCCATTATTGGCTATGAACTATTGGCTCTGAACTAATAATTTATTTTTTACGCTTACTAACAATCATCCTATTGCTCTTTTTCCCTCTTTTGCGCGTCTTTAGACCCATGGCTTTCTTGCCCCATGGCGTCTTTGGCCCTTTCCTCATGCCGATAGGAGAATGTCCTTCTCCGCCGCCGTGCGGGTGATCAACCGGATTCATATTCTTTCCTTTAACAGTAGGTCTCCAACCGCGATGGCGCATCCGTCCGGCCTTGCCAAGCCTGACCAACTTAATATCAGGATTGCCAACCATTCCAATCGTTGCCATACATTCTTTTTTTACTAGGCGCACTTCTCCAGAAGGCAACTTCAGTTGGGCAAACTTTCCTTCTACGGTCTGCAATTGCGCTCCTGTCCCAGCAGACCTTACAATCTGTCCGCCTTTGTCCGGCTCAAGTTCAACATTATACACAAATAAACCAACCGGAATATTTTCAAGCGGCATCCGCACGCCTTTCTGCGCGTCTACTTTTCTTTTTGTCGATATTATTTTATCGCCAACTTTAAATCCCGCTCCGCCAAGAATATATGACTTTACCCCGTCCTCGTATTGAATCAAAGCGATTCGCGCGTTACGATTTGGATCATATTCTATCGCAATCACTTCTGCTGGAATATCAAATCTCGCGCGTTTGAAATCAACCATTCTGTATAATCTTTTTACTCCTCCGCCTCTATGGCGAACAGTAATCCGGCCGGTATTGTTTCTGCCCTTTCTGCGGCTTATTCCCCTGATAAGTGATTTTTCTGATTTTGTCTTTGTAATATCAGAAAAATCCTGAACGCTTCCTTTTCGTCTTGATGAAGTGGTCGGTTTGTAATATTTAATTGCCATAATTTTACTCAACAAATTTTCTATCTTTCACCCATCCGCGCGAACCGGTTGTTAGACACCCTCATGAATATTAACCATCTGCCCCTTTGGGAGCGTAACAATCGCTTTTTTCCAATCACCGCGCTTGCCTGTTTGCCTGCCAAATCTTACTTTTCTTCCTTCTATATTCATGATACGCACTTTTACCGGCAAAATGCCATACAACTCTTTGATTGCTTTTTTAATCTCAATTTTATTTGATCCTTTAGAAACAACAAAACTAATTACACCATCTTTCTCAACCATCGCCGCTTTTTCGCTAACAATTGGACGAACTAATATATTATACGCGCGCCCGAGCTTGACAGTCTTTTTTGCCGGCGGTGTCTCTAAATCAGGTTTTTTTTTCGCCTTTTCTTTTTTGGCCGCATTCTTTTCTGCATCAGCTGTTCTTTTCTGGCCGATATTTTTTTCCGCGCGGAAATCCGGCTCTTGATTCTCAACCGCTTCCAACTGGTCTTTTTTTTTCTTTTTGAACCACTTATCTAAAAGCACCATATTTTTATGATAATCTTTTTTCTAAAATATCAACGCCTTTTTTCGTTGCGATAACATATTGATGGCGCAAAAGATCCGCCACGTTCACATCTTGCGCTCTGCTTGCATCAATTTTATCTGCGTTATTAATCGCTCGCAAGATTATTTCATTTTTTTCTTCAGTCAGCAATAATGTGGTCTTGCCGGCGCCAGGAAGCTTTCTCCGAAGCGCGACTGCGTTTTTTGTCTTCCCATCAGCCGGCAGATTTTCCAACACGACAAATTGATTCTCTTTGGCCTTATCAGACAGACACATTCTAACTGCTAACCTATTCATTTTTTTATTAATTTTTTTCTTAAAATTTCGGTTTGCATTTGGCCCAAAAGTCACGCCTCCGCCAACCCACAATGGCGAACGGATTGAGCCGTGCCTTGCTCGTCCTGTTCCTTTTTGCTTCCAAGGTTTACGGCCGCCTCCTCTTACTTCACTTCGATCTTTCACATGCGCCCATGGCTGGCGCAAATTTGACATAAGAGCGATATACACCTGATGCACGACAGACTCTTTTGGTTTGATGCCAAAAACATCATCTTTCAACTCCAGATTGCCGCTTTTCTCTCCATTTACATTGTATACATCAACTTTGACCATATCTATGACAAAACCAGTAATTAGCTGTTAAAATTATCATTCCGATCTTACACAGTTTCAAATTTCTCCCGCAGTAAGCGGGATCCCGCCCCGCAATGGAGTCGTGTCCCCATTCGCTACGGGGCTCGCTGCAGGGACAATTTCCTCTTTCTTTTCTTCATCAACCTTCGTCTCTTGAGCAGCTTCCTTCTGTTCCTCCACCGCCGATTCTTCTTCCTTGCTCACAATTTCCATACTCCCCGCATCGGTAGAAATCAACAGCAGTCCGCCTCGAGCGCCAGGGACAGCACCCTTGATAAGCAACTCGTTGTCTTCTGGTTTTATATCAACAATTTCAAGATTTTTTACTGTAACACGCTCGTCACCCATGTGGCCTGCCATACGTTTCCCTTTAAATACGCGCTGTGGAGCAGTCGCTCCAATACTTCCTGGCATACGCAAGTTGTCTTTGTGGCCGTGGCTTGCTGGTCCGCCGCGAAAATGATGGCGCTTTACAACGCCTTGAAACCCTTTTCCTTTTGATCTCCCGACAACCTGCACTTTCTCGCCTGGCTCAAAAATCTTGACTGTAAAAATATCACCGCGATTCAATCCATTCTCTCCGTTGGAACGAAAATCCCTGATAAATCTAACAAAAGTAAGATCTTTTAGATGCCCTTGTTGCGCTTTGGTAAGACGAAACTGCTTTTGATCTCCAAAACCAAGCTGAACTGCGTTAACACCATCTTTAGCCGCTGTTTTTATTCTTGCAACCACGCAAGGCCCGGCTTTTACGCGAGTAACTGGAACAACTGCCCCATCTTCACGAAATATCTGTGTCATGCCAAGTTTTGTGCCCAAGATAAACTTCATATTATCATTATCACGATCACGTACCATTTTTTTATACTCAATTGTTAAATTCCGTATAAAACCCCGCAACTTAATGTTAAATGATATAAAAAACTAGAAGGCTCTGCAAATTAACTTAATCAATTATTTTGCAGACCCTTCTAGCCTCTTGTTCTCACTACGTGAAAGAAAATTTGGCTTTATTTTAGTTTAAATTTTCATTTTTCACCTCGTCAATATCTCTTTCCTCATACAGATGTTTTGACCAATAACAGCCATCTTATCTGAGTTGTAGGAGATACGCTCTCTATTTGAGATGGCGCAATTATACTTGTTTACCCAAATCCTGTCAAGAGCATTTGTCTCAATGACAATCCGTGTCAATTTGTGATAAATATTCATGGTCATGGCGGTCCTAGCTCATTTTTATCTCAACATCCACCCCGCTTGGCAAATTCAAATTCATCAGTGCGTCAATTACCTTTGGTGTTGGATTCAATATATCTACCAAACGTTTGTGGGTTCTTATTTCGAATTGTTCTGCTGATTCTTTGTGGACAAATGTAGATCGATTGACACTAAACTTGCTTTTTTGCGTTGGCAAGGGTACCGGACCGACGACTTTTGCATTGTTGCGTTCCGCAGTATCAACAATAGTTTTTACCGCATTATCAATAATTTTATTGTCATACGCGCAAATTTTGATGCGAATACGCGGTCCAGCGATTTGCTTTTGTGTTTTTTCATCGTCCTCTTTGATTACTGTCTTTTGTGCCATAAATTTATTTAAAGGAACAAATACCGCCCCCGGATGAACATCGGGGGGCGGTATATATTTTATACAATAATCTTGGTTACTACGCCGGCGCCGACTGTTTTTCCGCCTTCACGGATAGCAAATCTCATCTTTTCTTCCATAGCAACCGGCACAATTAACTTGATTATCAAGTTAATTGTGTCTCCAGGCATTACCATCTCTGTCCCCTCTGGAAGATTAACATCTCCAGTCACATCAGTAGTACGGATATAAAACTGCGGCTTATACCCCTTGAAAAATGGCTTATGGCGTCCGCCTTCTTCTTTGGTAAGAGCATAGACCTCTGCTTCAAACTCTGTATGCGGAGTAATGCTGCCAGGTTTTGCCAAAACCTGACCACGCTGCACTTCTTCCTTTTTTGTGCCGCGCAAGAGAATTCCAGCGTTATCGCCAGCTTGACCTCGATCTAAGCTCTTATTAAACATTTCTATGCCTGTAACCGTAGTCTTGGCAATCTCATCACCCATGCCAACGATGGCAATTTCATCGCCAATTTTTATCACACCGCGCTCAATGCGCCCGGTCACAACCGTACCTCTGCCTTCAATTGAAAAAACATCTTCAATCGGCATAAGGAATGCCTTGTCAAAATCACGTTGCGGCTCGGGAATATATTCGTCAAGAGTTTTGAGCAGTTCTAATACTGGCTTTGCGGACTCTTCATCGTTTGGATTCTCAAGAGCTTTTAGAGCTGAACCGCGTATGATGGGAGTTTGATCTCCGGGAAATTCATATTTCTTCAAAAGATCCCTGATCTCCTCCTCTACTAAATCAATCAACTCTGGATCAGAAACCTGATCAACTTTGTTTAAAAATACCACAATGTAAGGCACCCCCACTTGGCGCGCTAACAATATGTGTTCGCGAGTCTGAGGCATAGGACCATCCGCTGCCGAAACAACAAGGACAGCGCCATCCATCTGCGCGGCGCCGGTGATCATATTCTTCACATAGTCTGCGTGTCCGGGACAATCGACGTGAGCATAATGGCGTTTTTCTGTTTCATATTCAACGTGAGCTGTAGCAATGGTGATACCACGAGCTTTTTCTTCTGGCGCCGAGTCTATTTCGTCAACACCTTTGACTTGAGCTACCAAACCATGGGCCGCCGCCACCTTTAAAATAGCAGCGGTAAGAGTTGTCTTGCCGTGGTCTACGTGGCCAATGGTGCCGACATTGATGTGTGGTTTAATACGTTGAAATTGTTCCGCCATACTAAATAAATTTCCCGCACTACTTGCGAATGGTCGCAGCAGATTTGTGATCCAGCGGGGGAAATATAAATTATTTTATAAATAAATTAAAATAAAAATAACGCATTTTCACGCGTGTATGATTATATAGTATCGGTCAAAAATAGTCAAGTACGTACTTGGGGATTAGTTGGGGACGAAAGAAAAAACCCTAAAATTCACCTAATTCACCTAATTTCTAATTTACCTAATAAAATTCAAAAAGGCTAAATTCTTAATTGTTTTTGTCTGATTCTTTGCTTTCTTCAGTCTTTTTGGCTTTTTTGATGATGGTCGTTAATATCAAGTTTAGTTCATGAGCTTCTTTCCACAATCTTCTACCTTCAAAAATTTGTTCAGAACAAGCTTTAGATAACATTCTAATAAAGTGTTTGGATTCTTTAGCTTCTTTATTCGCAATAGACATCTTGTGAATAAAATCTTTATTACTTTCAGCGCAATCAGCCTCGCAATAATTAGATCCTATTGAAGTGGCCGCTCCAACCGCTTGGGGTATAAGTCTTTTGGTAATATCATTACTAGGTAATTTTTTTACCCAATCAATAACATCTTCGCCAAATTTAGCGCTTCTTTCTTCTATATCATAAATTTTCTTTTCATCCTTGGGCATTGGGCATTTGATTATTTTATTAGGTGAATTAGATGAATTAGAAATTAGGTGAATTATCAAACTGGTTCTTCATAAAATACCGGCTCCTCGCTGGGCAACGGCTCTTCTTCCCATGTAGTGTCACTAATAGGAGGACCAAAAGGAATATCATCAACTTCTGCATCATCTCTATCTCTGCTACTCGGCATATCATCAAAAGGAAACGGAATATCTTCTATTTCTGGCAGATTATCTTCAATTAAATTCTCTTCCAAATCAAACCTTGATGGACCGAAGTCATTACCGCTATCATCCTCGTCTTCTTCATCATCAAAATAATAATCATTATCATCAAAATCCTTTCTGTAAAGACCTTCCAAAACCCTGCCTGCATGGCACCAATCATCTTCCCTAAACTCGCCAAAAGAAGATCTCTTCATCTCTTCTTCCCACAATTCATCTTCAATCTGCGTTGTCCTTTCCCATTCTTCATCCTGTTCCCTGTTTGAACGCCAAACAGCAATGTCGCGATTGATTTGATCCAAAAGCTGATCACTAGAAAGACTGCGGGCGCTGCGCTTGCCATCTATCAAATTCTCATATTCATCAACCGACATTATAACCACGTCCTGATTGTCGGTCGGATTATGGACAATGAGGCGATCGCCGGTGCGTTGGGCGAGATTGATGAGATGGTCTAAGGACATAGATATTGAAGACTAAAGATTGAAGATTGAAAAAATATTAGACTCACGCGAATGCATTATAACTTTTTGATGGGCGAGGTGTCAAGCAAGAAAAAAATTCTGATTAGCCACATAGATTATTGTCAACACAAAACCCCCTATTACAGGAGGCTTTTTTGTTCACATCACAAAGTGACAAAGATCTGCGTCTATTCTCTTTTCTAACCCTGAATCAAAATTCAGAATTTCGACAAGAAGTCATCCCGTTTCCGGGAAGTAACTCCAGAAAGGAGGTGATCCATCCACAGCTTCCGCTACGGATGCCTTGTTACGACTTTACCCTAATTACTGACCTCACCTTCGTCCCTCTTGCGAGAGCCTTCGAGTGCTGTCAACTTTCGTGGTATGACGGGCGGTGAGTACAAGACCCGAGAACGTATTCAACGCGCCGTGGCTGATGCGCGTTTACTAGCGATTCCAGCTTCATGAAGGCGAGTTGCAGCCTTCAATCCGAACTTAGACCAGCTTTTTGGGATTAGCTCCACCTTGCGGTTTGGCAACCCTTTGTACTGGCCATTGTATCATGTGTGTAGCCCTGGACGTAAGAGCCATGCTGATTTGACGTCGTCCCCGCCTTCCTCCGGCTTGCGCCGGCAGTCCTGTGTGTACATTTAACACACAGCGAGGGTTGCGCTCGTTACCCCACTTAAGGGTACACCTCACGGCACGAGCTGACGGCAACCATGCAGCACCTGTATAGCACCTTCAAAAGGGCCCCGCATTTCTGCGGGGTTGCAGCTATATGTCAAGTCCAGGTAAGGTTCGCCGCGTACCATCGAATTAAACCACATGATCCACCGCTTGTGCGGGTCCCCGTCTATTCCTTTGAGTTTTAATCTTGCGATCGTACTCCCCAGGCGGCGCACTTAACGCGTTAGCTTTTTTAAACGGCACTACGAGGGTCGATACTCGTAATACCCAGTGCGCAACGTTTAGGGCGTGGACTACTGGGGTATCTAATCCCATTCGCTACCCACGCTTTCGTCCATGAGTGTCAGGCACGTACTAGCAAGCTGCCTTCGCATTTGGTGTTCCACACGATATCAGCGCTTATTACGACTACACCGTGTGTTCCACTTGCCTCTTCCAGCCTCTAGTTTTGCAGTATTGACAGCAGTCCTCGGGTTAAGCCCGAGGATTTGACCATTAACTTGCAAAACCACCTGCGGACGCTTTACGCCCAATGAATCCGGATAACGCTCGAGGTCTCTGTATTACCGCTGCTGCTGGCACAGAGTTAGCAACCTCTTATTCCTGAAGTACCGTCACGAATTCGTCCTTCAGAAAAGCAGTTTACACCCCGAAGGGCTTCTTCCTGCACGCGGCGTCGCTCCATCAGCCTTTCGGCCATTGTGGAATATTCTTGACTGCAGCCTCCCGTAGGAGTCTGGGCCGTTTCTCAATCCCAGTGAGGCAGGTCACGCTCTCACGCCTGCTACTGATCAAAGCCTTGGTAGGCCATTACCCTACCAACTAGCTAATCAGGCATAGGCCCCTCTCTGAGTCCCGGAGGTTTAAATGGGAATGTCTTTTGACCCCCCATTACCATCGGGTATTAATTCCGCTTTCGCGGAGCTGTCCCCGTCTCAGAGGCAGGTTACCAATGTGTTACTCACCCGTTTGCCACTCCCCGACTTGCGTCGGGGCGTACGACTTGCATGCCTTAAACACGCCGCCAGCGTTCATCCTGAGCCAGGATCAAACTCTCAATGAAGATTATAAGATTATTTGTTAATTGGATTATTAAAAACTAATAATCTATTACTCAAAATATCTAATAATCAGTTGAGTGATCCCTATAAAATAGGGGTTTATATTTCTATTGAAAATAGACGTCTTTGATCTTTGTCACATTTATAATGTGAACTTCTTAATTTACCTGGCGCAATCCCGATAGGGATGCAACCAGGAACCTTACTTTAGTCAGGTTGAACTTGTAATGAACGCTTTCTTTTGACAGAAAGAAAAAAGAGAAACCTGCGCGCAAGTTGCTCTTTTCTCTTTCCAGTATTCTTTTTGCGGAACTTAGAAAAATGTTTTGGTTGTGAAGTGAAGGGGGTTATTTTTGATGCGGGAGCATTATATATTGGCCGCAGAAAATTGTCAAGTGTAGTATGCACACCCCATGGGGATAAATTGAAAAAAAACAAAATCCCGATGTTTTTGGGATTTCTAATCTGTCGGGAGCCACCAACACTAATATCAAGTGGTTTTTCCTTTAATTTTTAATACGGCAGGGGCTTTTTGAATTATTTTAACCAATAACTCAAATGCTTTTTCTATAGTTTTAATTTCAAAAGTAATTTGATCTCGCGGTTTTGTAAAATGAAAAGTATTTCGTATGTCATTAATATCTAATATTTCCTGTATTATTTTCTCTTCCACCAAATCATTGTTCTTCATATAATTTACCAATTCCACCAATCCTATTCGTTTATTATCTTTTTCACTTCTTTGCTGAACAGCGATAACGACAGTATCTTTAGGTAATTTCACATGTTTGAATTGCTTGTTTACCGGGCTTGTATACTTATAATCAATACTGGGGATCGTTTCTTTTCGTAATTCCAAAACTCTCAACAGAATTGCCTCAATAATAGAGGTAACATACAATAAAATTACCCTATAAGTCTCTTCCTTGTATAATGCACTTTCTTTTTTATCAGATTCTTCAAAAATAATTTGTATGTATTGAATAGAATCTTCTATTATTTTGGATAGCTCCTTATTTTTTAAAAAACTCAAATCATTTTCGTTTGATAATTTGGTAGACATACTTATCTTTTTGACTTGGTCATTTCAAGTAATTTTGATAAAGATGGAACACCTCTTTTTTTTAAAACGGTATGCAATTCGGTATCAGAGCGATAACCTAAATCGACATTATATTTTCTTTCTATGGTTTTGACTAGGGTGTCACTTCTTTTTTTTCTTATTTTTTTAGCCATATTTATAAAATTTAAATATGTTATTACATAATTATAACATATTTAAAAACAATTAACTAATTAGCGCTTACCAAAAGCCACCAATTCGGTGGGCTTTTTGATATATGTTATATGTTACATGTCTCGTGTCTGTCCCGTCCCTCTCACCACCCACTTATAACTCGTGAGCTCCCGCAACCCCATCGGCCCGCGCGCGTGCAGTTTTTGCGTGCTAATGCCGATCTCGGCGCCGAGGCCGAATTGCGCGCCGTCGGTAAAGGCGGTGGAGGTGTTGGCATACACGCAGGCCGCGTCAACGTTTTTCAAGAAGTAGTCAATATTTTTTTGCTGGGAGGAAACAATCGCCTCGCTGTGTTTGGAACCGTATTTGGTGATATGTTCAACCGCTTCTTCAACGCCCGCTACGGTCTTCACGGACATTTTATAATCCAAAAACTCTATCCCGAAATGTTCTTCTTTGGCCCGCTCTATCAATTCAGACGGATACTTGCCATTAAGAACGGCATAAGATCGCTCGTCTGCGTATATCACAACCCGCTTGCTTGAACACTTATCAATTATTGAACTCAAATCGCTTAACTTATTTTCATGCACCAGCAAAGTATCCAAAGCATTGCACAAACTCACTCGCCTTGTCTTGGCGTTAAAAATAATATTAGCCGCCATTTTCAGATCACACTCCGCGTCAACAAAAGTATGAACAATGCCGGCGCCGGTCTCTATCACCGGCACTTTGGAATTGTCTCTTACAAAATTAATTAAATTATGGCTACCGCGAGGAATAATGACATCAATATAATCAACCGCACCAAGCAGTACTTTCACCGCTTCTCTGTCTGACGGCAAAAAATGGAGAATATCAGGATCAATGTCGTGCTTTAGTAAAACGGCATGAATTAATTTAACAATGGCGTTATTAGAGTCGGCCGCGTCACTGCCTCCTTTTAGAACACAGGCATTGCCGGATTTAAAACACAAAGAAAAAACATCCAGCGTCACGTTCGGCCGCGCTTCGTAAACGATCCCGATAACGCCCAACGGCACGCTGATTTTTTTTAATTTCAAACCGCTGGTTAAAGTTCTTTCTTCTAAAATCCGCCCGACCGGATATTCCAACCGCGCGACATTTTTAATATCGCTGGCAATACTTTTCAACCGCGTTTGATTTAAAAGCAGGCGATCGTATTTCGGATCATTTTTGTCCATTCTATCCAGATCTCTTTTGTTCGCGGACAAAATTTCTTCCGCATGGTCTAGAATCGCTTTAGCCAAATCTGACAAAACTTCGTTAATTTTTTCTTCGCTAAGATTTACCAGCGTCCGGCTGGCTTTTTGCGCTTTTTGTAAATTTTGAATCATGTTTTGCATACGATTTTATTATAGAGGAAGGTGAGTGGCGCGCCCCTCTCCCCTCATTGCGAATGTGGTTAGAACGTCCCTCCCCTATTAGGGGAGGACAGGTGGGGTTATCGCGTTAGGGGAGGACAGGTGGGGTTATCGCGTTAGGGGAGGACAGGTGGGGTTATCGCGTCTGTCTCAACTCCTCACACTTATTTTTCAAATCTCTAACCATCGCCTCGGTATCATTCAATACCTGATCGTCTGTGTAACGAATAACTTTGTAACCTAAATTCTCCAAATACCTTTGCCTCGCCGCGTCTCTTTTCTGTCTTTCCTCGTTTTCATGCGTAAAGCCGTCAATCTCTACAATCAATCTTAATTCATGACAATAAAAATCCACAATAAACCTGCCAATATTAAACTGCCTCCTGAATTTATACCCGATAGTTTTATTTTTAACCTGAATCCAAAACAATCTCTCTGCGTTTGTTGACTCTCTTCTCAACTTTCGTCTTCTGAATATGGACCAGGGTTTGTTTTGATAATAATATTCATGTTGCATACGATAACCCCCTCTGCCTCCCCCTAATAGGGGGAGGACGATTAAAACCTCCCCTAATAAGGGAGGATGGGTGGGATTACTATTCCCACCGCCTCCTCGCCCTTTCAATCGCCTCCCAAAAAATCTCATCAAATTTATTTTCCCGCAGATATTTTATCGCTTCCACCGTACTGCCCCCTTTGGAAGAAACCGCCTCCCGCCACTCGCCGGCGCTTTTGTTTCCTTTTTCAAACAAACCCGCGGCGCCGATAAAAGTGGCTTCGGCGATTTTTTTGGCGGCGGCCGGAGCAAAACCCAGCTCTTCGGCTTTTTTTTGCAACAGCTCCGTGAGATAAAAGAAGTACGCCGGACCGGAGCCGGAAAGCGCGGCCACCGCGTCTATCATTTTTTCATCCTTAACTTCAATTGACTCGCCGCCGGCTAAAAAAATCTTTTCCGCGAATTGCTTATCTTTGTTAGTTACTTCCGCGCCGGCAAACCAGCCGGTTACTCCTTTGCCTAATTCCACTCCCAAATTCGGCATTGATCTAACCACTCTCCCTGACCCGGCCGCCTGCTGAATTTTGGCAACAGAAACGCCCGCCATGATTGAGATAACCAATTTATCGGCGAGCGAGGCGGACAGCGCGGAAACAAATTGATCAAATGACTGCGGCTTGATCGCCAAAATAACCGTGCCAACTGATTCAATCAGTTCGTTCGCGTCCGCGGTAATGTGGAGCGCGTTTAACGCGTTTAATTTTTCCTGATTATGGTCGCAAACATAAAGCTCGTCTTCAGCGAACTCCTGCGCCAGCGCCCGATAAAACGCGCCCCCCATGTTTCCGGCTCCAATAATTCCAATTTTTTTCATAACGCTATAATGTCTTACATCTTAGCACACAATTGACCTCTAGTATCGTTTTGAAATATAATGAGTAAAGCGACTCGGATCATTTTACAGAGGGGACAATGAAGGACCAAACCGTTGCCACAAGATTGGGGCTGCAGCTTGACTCGCTCGCCGCGGCCGCGAAGGAAATAGAAGCGTTGGTTGAGAGAATGTCTCAACCCGCCCCCACCGGCGGACCTTTTTCCGCAATTGACGCCGAACGTCTCGGCCGCCGCCTGGCTAATCTGATTGATCCCTTGGCGGCCAGAGCCAGCTCGCTCGCCGCGGAAATTCAAGTAATGCTTTCCGCGGCCGGCGTTCCCGTCAGCGAACCGCAGGCGAAAAGAGCGCGGTTGGCGGCCTAACGGCTGCCATTCGGTTCCAAGGAGGGCGCATCTGAGTCGCTCTCCTTCTACGGCAAATCCTGGCCCTCTG
>Ga0265292_1000333_pt1 | contig 75488 bp, 82 predicted proteins | sample Munlanlewell296A_FD_189080 | JGI IMG/M metagenome (GOLD analysis project Ga0265292, IMG submission 189080) | Leachate microbial communities from a municipal landfill in Southern Ontario, Canada - Leachate well 296A | ecosystem: Engineered > Solid waste > Landfill > Unclassified | place: Canada...
GTTTAGTTTCTTCATCTTTGTCCTGTTTTTGGTTAACTAGGCTTTCCGCATATTTTAGTTTATTTAATGCTTCTCGTGAAGCCTCAACTGCTTCATTAACATTTTTTCTTTCAAACAGTTCTTCAGCTTCCACTATCTTTTTGTCCGCCAAAAGCAACACCGTTTTTGTTTTTTCAATTGAATTATCACCTAACCCCATCCATAAAGCATCTCTCAACGCTTTTATCTTATACCATAAACTTGTCGGGAGAAGACTGACTTCGGGCAATTTGTAAAAAGTTTTTTTTATTTGTCCGCCCTCGGTGGCCACCGTTACCTCAATTGTTGTGTTCCTTATTTTTCCTTCATTTTCTTGCTCTGTCGTCATTTTCCAACCCGCTTTAACCACTGAAACGAACAATATTGTTCCTCCTAACATCAATATCCCTGCTGTATAAAATAGTCTTTTAAAATTCATAAGGTGTTAATTATACTATTCTATTACTTTCTATGAAAAAATGCTCTTTTCTTATTCACTATTTCTCCTCTAATCTTTTTTTTCATATAAAAATATTGTCCCCAAAAGCAAATACTGTTTATCAAATCTTTCCACATATTTTTATTTTTTACCTTTTTTTTCTTGGATTTAAAAATATTTTCATTAATTCTACGCTGATAACCATTGGCTACATATTTTTTTACCCATTTGTTTTGCTCTAAAAATCTTTGGTAAATATTTCCCCGACTAATTAATGGTTTCATCATCATCATATCTACCGCGTTTTTTAAAGTTCTTTTTTCCATTGGTAAGCTCAAGGTTCCTTCTTCCAACCATAAATTGGCACAAATATCATCCTTTTTCCCTGTAACACCATATTTTCTTTGGGGTATGCTTCTTTTTTTCAACCAGCTCCACCACCGTAATCTTGTTAGCCACAATCTATTTTGTTTGGTAATTACCATTAGATCAATGTCGTCATTTTTCTTTTGGTTTTCTGCCGCTACTGATCCTGTTAGCCCGATTAAAAGAATATCTTCAAAATCCGGCGCTAATTTGTTAACTAGCCTGATCACTTCATTTATCTGGCTACTTGTTTCCTTCTTTTCCTTTTTTAAATTATATTTTTTCGCCGCTTTTTCAATCTCAAAACCGCTAAACACCTTGTCTGATAACAGTCTTATCTTCAATTGTTTTAACGTTAACTTGTTTTTATATCTTTTTCCATAATTTATTGTTTTGACTATTGCTCGGTTCAATTCCTCCATGGTTTTATTTTAAACCATCTTTTCTGGTCTTATTGGTATAATAAACCAACTTTTTCTATGAACAAAAATAGCCGTCTCTACCGTTTTTGGGAAATGATCCCCGGATCAATCGCTTGGTTTGTAATTCTCTTTCCTATTTGGGGAGCTTTTTTGGTTCCTCGGCTGGTTGCCTATTTTGTCATCGCTTTTCTGGTTTATTGGCTTTATCAATCGTTTAAATCAGCCATTTTGGCGACCATTGGTTACTTCAAAATTAAAACCTCCAAAAGTCAAAACTGGTTGCAACTTTTTCAGGACAATTTTCGTTCTAATTGGGTCAAATATCAGGATATTCGCCATTGTGTCATTGTCTGTTCATACAAAGAGCCGGTTGATGTCTTAAAGATGGCCATGGACTCCTTAAGCCAACAGATTGATTTCAGTCTCAAAAGCCTTCACGTTATTATTGCCTTGGAATCACGCGCTGGCGATCAGTTTAATCAGCCGGTTATCGATTATTTTTCCAAAAATTATTCAAAAAACTTTGGCAGCCTCTCTTTTACTCGGCATCCGGGGGACATTCCCGGTGAAACCGCCGGTAAGCATAGTAATGAGGCTTACGCTGCCAAAGAATTTAAAAAAAAGTTTTTTGATACCAATAAATACAAACTTGAAAATTTTACTCTCACTACTTGCGACGTTGATACTATTTTTCACCCGAAATACTTTTCTGCCTTAACTTATCATTTCGCCTCCAATCCAAGCCGCTATCTTCGTTTTTGGCAATCACCTATTTTTTGGCATCACAATATTAATTCTGTTCCGGGCCCAATCCGCATCATTGGTACCATTGGCAACATTATTCACATCGCCAACATTCAGGAGCCGGATGGTCTCTTTTTTAATTATTCTTGCTATTCTTCATCCTTCAAACTTATCGATTCTGCCGGCTACTGGGATCCGGACATGATTCCGGAAGATTGGCATATTTTTTTGCAAACCTTTTTCTCTTCCGGTGGTAAAACCAAAGTTGAACCCATCTTTTTACCCACTATTGTTGATGCTCCCGAAGGCAAAGATTATTTTTCTGCTCTCAAAAATCGCTACAACCAATGCGTTCGTCATGCTTGGGGTGCTATCGACATTCCTTATGCCATCGAACAAGCCAAAGCCCACCCGGAAATTCCGTTGGTTACCCGTCTTCTTCGTGTTTTTAAGCTTATTCAAACCCATCTTATTTGGTCCAGTAATTGGTTTGTTCTTACTCTCGGGACTTCGCTTCCGGTAGCTCTTAATCCCCATTTCTTTCAAACCTCAATTGGTTTTAATTTACCCAAAGTTAGTAACATTATTCTTACTATTTGTCTTTTTCCTCTTCTTGTTATTATCATTCTCGACTGGCTTCTTCGTCCGGTGTCTCAAAAAAAAGGTTTTATAAATATTTTAAAAAATATTCTTCAATGGCCTTTCATGCCTATTGCGACCCTCACTATGTCGGTTCTTCCGGGTCTTCATTCTCATACCCGGCTCCTCTTTGGTAAGCGTCTTGAATACAAAACTACCCAAAAACTCGAAAAGAAGTAAGGTGTTATATACTAAATTAACTTTATGAAATCTATCCTTCTCAAACATCGATTTCTAATATTATTCGTCATTCTCTTTTTGCTTCTTCGCCTTCCTTCTTTTTTCGAACCATACTGGTACGGGGACGAAGGTATTTATCTTACTTTAGGCCAGGGCATAAGAAACGGTCTTACTCTCTATAGCCAAATCCACGACAATAAGCCACCCACACTCTACTATCTTGCTGCTACCGCTCAAACTGTATTCGGCTTTCGGTTAATACTTTTGTTTTGGATGGCAGCTACCGTCTGCTCTTTTTATCTCCTTTCTAAAAAAATAATTTCTCCGGTCAAGACCACCATTGCGACCCTTATTTTTTTGATTCTCACTTCCATTCCTCTTCTCGAAGGTAATATTGCCAATGCTGAAATTTTTATGCTTTTTCCCACGATTCTTGCCGTTGACTACTTATTATCAGCTAAAAAGACCAAGGATTTTATTCTCCCCGGACTTCTTTTAGGCTTTGCCTTTACTATCAAAATTCCGGTCTTTGCCGAAATGGCCGGATTTGTTTTATTTCTAGGCCTTATTCAAATTAATATTTTTAAAAAACCTAAAATTTGTTTTTTAAATCTTTTTGTTTTTTGCTTCTCTTTCTTGCTTCCGATTATTTTTTGGGGCTTATATTTTTTTACTAAAAACATTTTCCCTGAATTTTTAAAAGCCGCTCTTCTCCAAAACTTTGGCTATTTATCGTCTTGGTCCAGCGGCTCTCATACCGGTGGCGGTCTTCTTTCCCGTGGTTTAATTTGGTTTTTATTTTTAGCCTTTATTTATTTTCTCAACTTTAAAAAGTACCTAAATTCCAAAGTCGCTTTTCTTCTTTTCTGGTTTTCATCAGCTGTCTTTGGTGCCTTACTTTCTTCCCGGCCGTACCCTCATTATCTTATTCAAATCCTTCCGCCTCTCTGTCTCCTGCTTTTCTTTTCCTTTAAAAAACTTTACTGGCTTCTTCTCCTCGTCTTTCTCGGTTTTGTTGTTATTAAATATAAGTTCTATTTTTACCCTGTATTTGGGTATTACTCTAACTTTTATTCCTACACTATTGGTCTCAAGTCAAAAACTTCTTATCAAAAATTTTTCGGTCAGAATCTCGACCTCACCTACCAAATCGCCGATTATGTTAAAAAAAATAGCGATCCTCAAGATCGATTGTTTGTTTGGGGAGACGAACCTTACCTTTACCCGCTTACCAAACTCTTACCCGCGTCAAAATATACTGTGGCTTATCACATAGTTGATTTTAAGGCCTATCAGAGTGTTATTGACGAACTCAAAACTCACCCTCCCAAATTTATCGTTTACTACGCTATGAATCAAAGACCATATTCTGAGCTTGATAACTTTCTTCGCTTCTATTCTTTGGTTAATCGTTTTGGCTCCGTCCAAATCTATCGCTTTAACGAGTAATGTCTTTAACTAAAAAAATCGGGCTTTTTCTTTCAAAATTAGGGTCGTCTTGGCAGGATCGGATTAACAATCTCCTTTTTAGATTAAACTTGGCCTTAGTTATTTTCCAGTATCTTATTTTAGCCTTAAAATTTAGCCAACTACCCGAGCAATTACCTCTTTATTATTCTCTTTCCTGGGGTGAATCACAACTTACTGCTTCTTCCCAATTGTTTCTCCTGCCGATTATTTCCACCATTGTCTTTATTACTAATCATTTTTTTGCTTCATTTTTGTTTTCTCAAGACCGTCTTCTTTCTCGTCTCTTAATCATTTTTTCTTTGATAGTCTCCGTCTTTATTGGTTATTCCTTGACTAAAATTATTTTTCTTGTCAGCTAATTAGTTTATGTCCTTAACTTTTATTCTCGCTATTTCCGTTTCCTTTGTCATTGCCTTTTTATTCACTCCGGTCGTCAAAAATATTTTTATCTCTCGTAATTGGATAGAAGATCCTCATTTAAAACAGCAAAAAACCCACAACGCCACTGCTTCTTCATCAGTCCCTCGGGGTGGGGGAATCCCAATTTTTTTTGCCGTTTTACTCACCTCTCTTGTTTTTCTTCCTCCCACTAAGCAGCTTATAGGCATCCTTCTCGGAGCTCTCATTGCCCTAATCGTTGGCATTTTTGATGATGTCAAAGATCTTAGTCCTAGGCTCAGGCTTTTTACTAATCTCTTTTCTGCCTTGATTGTGGTTGGTTCCGGTATCGGTATTGCCTATATCTCTAATCCTTTTGGTGCTCCGGTCGACTTGTCTTATCCTCGTTTAGTTTTTAATTTTTTTGGTCCTCATAGTATTTGGTTAATTGCCGATTTGCTTGCCATTGTTTGGATTGTTTGGTGCCAAAACATTGTTGGCTGGGCTGCTGGTGTCGAAGGTCAACTGCCTGGTTATGTAGCTATTTCTGCTATTTTTATTGGTATTCTTGGCTTAAGATTTTCAGGGGATGTTGCCGAATTTCCGGTGATTATTCTTTCTGCCGCCATTGCCGGTGCCTATCTTGGCTTTCTTCCTTTTAATTTTTTCCCTCAAAAAATAATGCCCGGTTACAGCGGCAAAAGTTTAGCTGGGTTTTTTTTGGCTGTTTTATCAATTCTCTCCGGCGCCAAAGTTGCCACCTTAATTCTTTTACTGGGAATTCCTATGATCGATGCCGTCTTTGTTATCATTCGTCGGCTTCGTCAAAGAAAATCAATTTTTCTTTCTGATGGCAGCCATTTTCACCATCAATTACTTCAGCTTGGCTGGAGCCGTCAGTCAATCGCCATTCTTTATTGGGTTTTCAGTTTTTTACTTGGTCTGGCCTCTCTTTTTCTCAACAGTCAGCAAAAATTCTATCTCTTTGTTGCTGTCTTTTTTCTCTTTTCTGGGATAGTTCTTAAAGTATCTCGGCGTATTTAGCTGATATCCATCCTGTTTTACCGTCTTTTAATTTGATGTTATACCATCCCGTCTTTTCCTCAATAAACTCGTATTCTTCTCCCGGATTTACTCTTGCCATTTCCGCTCCTGCTGACGATGGCTCAGCTCTTACTTTTAGCCATCCGGTTTCTGTCGGCTTTATCATCACTTTTTTTATCAATGTTTTTGTTGGCTCAATCGAAATTGTCAAAGTCGGTTCTGGCGCTATTTCTTCTCCGCTTTTTAATTCGGCTTCGATTATCAGCTGATAGCCTTTTGTCGCTTTAGCAAAAATATCTATCGTTTTATAACCCGGAAAAGACAAACTTATTTGTTTTTCTCCTTCACCGATATCGCTCAATCTTATCGGAGCATAACCCTTAATTTCCTCGTCTATTGCTATCGCTGCTTTATCCGGTACGGATGTTACCATCAGTCCCGCCTTTTCGCTGTCCCCGGTTTTTTCCATATATAAAACATAGCCGCCGCTCTTTTCCTCGTTTTTGTTGAGTTCCCAGTCAATTACCGTACTGATATTGCTTTTTAGTTTTATTTTTTTAGTCCATGTCGCGTCACCCGTTTCCAGTCTAATTTCCGTTTCTCCGGGAGCTAAACTGGTATTTTTATATGGAGTTGTTCCGGCGTCTTTTCCGTTAACAAATACTTTTGCCGGAGGATAACTCATTACCTCCACTCCTGCTTTTTTCTGTAGTCCGCATCCCGACAAAAATACCATCCCAAAAAGTATTATTAGGCTCTTCTTCATTCTCTTAGTATACTAAATCATGCTTCGGATCTTTACTTTAATCGTTTCTTTTTTTAATTCTCTCTTTCTTCCTTCGCCGTTATTATCTCCAACTATTCCTTTTTTACCATCTCCGGTTCCTACTCCAACAGTTATGCAAACCGTCACTGTCGGTTTAGTTGGGGATCTGGGTCTCGGTCGCCACATTACTTCAACGGCTCGTCAAAAAAACGATTTTTCTTGGAGTTTTAGGGGCGTATCTTCCTGGCTTTCTCAAAACGATCTCAATCTCGCTAATCTCGAAAGTCCCATTATCGATCAATGCCCGACTGGGTTTACCGGCACCTTTACTTTCTGCGGCGACACCAATTTTCTCCCCATCCTGTCTCAAAATAAACTTATTTTTAATCTCAATAATAACCATATTCTGAATTACGGCCAAAACGGTCTGTCTCAAACCCGTCAATTCCTACCCCGTAGCTTTTATGACAATTTTTATACCGAAACTGTCAATGGCATTTCTTTTGGTTTTCTAGGCTACGATTTTATTACCTATCCTAATTTAGATAAGGCAGAAATTATCAATCAAATCAACCAATATGATTCTAAAGTTGACTATTTAATTATTTCTATTCACTGGGGCAATGAATATCTACCCAAGCCCGAAATTTGGCGCCAAAACCTGGCTCGTCAGCTTATCGATGCCGGCGCCGACATCATTCACGGCCACCATCCTCATGTCTGGCAACCACCGGAAATCTATCAGGGTAAACCTATTTTTTATTCTCTGGGTAATTTTATTTTCGACCAAAGTTGGTCCTATGAAACGTCTCATTCCCAAATCGTTCGCTTAACCCTGACCAAAAACGAAATCCAATCCATCAACTATTTTCCTGTTGAAATCAAATTCAACTCCCAAGCCTGGTTAATTCCGTCAACACCTCCTCCGGCGTCTCCACTACCGTAATTACTTCTTTTTCTGTCTCTTCTAACCCCATATCTTTTTCAATTAGTTCTAAAATCTCTTTCCAAAAATTTCCAAATAATATTACTGGTTCATGGTGCCCAAAGTCAAATTTAGCCTTACTCCAGGTCATTGTTAATTCCGACAGAGTTCCGGTTCCACCCTTAAACACCACAAAGGCATCGGCCACTTCGGCCAACTTCGCTACTCTCTCGTCGTAGTTATTAGTCGTGTATTCAATATCCGCTCTTGCCACATTTTCTGTGTTTTTCCCTTCGTAGTTCTCTCCCATATTGGTTGGATTAATCGTTACTATCTCTACTTTTCCCTCGGCTTCTTTAGCTCCTAATGTTGCTGCCAACATCACTCCCGGTCCACCACCGTTTATTATTATATAACCGTTTTCTGCTAACAACTTTGCCGTTTTATAAGCATCTTTATAATGATCATCATTTTCTTTCGCCGCCCCGTCTCCAAAAATCGCGATTTTTATTAATTTTTTAGTAGTTTTTTCCATATTTTTCAAAAAGATTAAAATAATCTTTGCCGCAATATACAATATCTACTCCATAACTTTTTATTTTATCTATGTTTTCCATATTTACTCCTCCGTCTACTGCCACTTTTTGTTTCATTTTTTTTACTAATTCGATTTTTTTCCAAATTCTCTGGTCCAGCTCAAAACTTCCGAAGCCCGCTTTTCTTCCCATCAAAAGTATAATATCCGTTTCTTCCGGAATTTCCCCAATCTCACTTTCTATATCTATCCCCAAACCTGCTTCTACCCCTTCATTTTTTAGTTTGTTTATAAAAGCTTTTCGATCACTCATTTTTTCTACCTGTCCAATAACTCGACTAGCTCCAACATACATACATTTTTCTATCCACTTTATCGGTTCTTTCACCATTAGGTGAATATCCCACAGTTTATTTTCGATATTTTTTAATAGCTCTAATTCAAAACTTTTACCTTCGACAAATTCTCCGTCTACAACATCAATTTGAGTCCACCTGTTAGTTTGATCAATCATTTCCACTCTCTCCAAAGTTTTCTCAAATTCTTTTTCTAAAATCGTTGGTATCAATTGCATGCTGCTATTTCACCCCACCCACCATCATTCCCATTTCTACTAATCTGCAACTATATCCATATTCATTGTCATACCAGGCTCCGATCGATACCATATCGTCTGATACCACCTTGGTCATTCGGCTGTCGATAATACACGACCCACTGTTGCCAACGATATCACTAGACACTAGTGGTTCATAGGATATTTTTAATTTACCTACTAGTCTTGGATCAACGCTAGCTTCGGCAAAAATCGAGTTCACTTCTTCAACCGTTGTTTTTCGTACTAGTTTAAATGTTAAATCCGAATACGATCCACACACCACCGGCACCCTAATCGCCGTTCCTGCAAATCTGCCCCTGGCTTCTGGATAAGCCGCAATTACTGCTTCGGCTGCTCCTGTCGAAGTTGGCACAATATTTATCGCTGCCGCCCTGGCTCGTCGTGGATCTTTGCTTACCCCATCAACCAGATTTTGATTAGTCGTATAAGCATGAACCGTCGTCAATACTCCTTCCTGAAACCCGATTTTTTCGTCAATTAATTTTACAATTGGCGCCACGCAATTAGTTGTGCATGACCCGTTTGACACCAACGTTTCTCCTTTATACCTATCCTCATTTACCCCTAAAATATAAACCGGAATTTTCGGATCTTTCGCTGGTGCCGATATTACTACTTTTTTAACCCCACCTTTTAAATGCCCCAACGCTTTGCTATCAGTAAAAGCTCCGGTACATTCTAAAACCACATCTACTCCATAATTGTTCCAAGGAATTTTTTCCGGATTCATTTCTCCTAGTATCGGGATCACTTCTTCACCTAAAATCATTCTTCCTAATTCCGAAGCTTTTTTTGGTTCTTCAAACCCCACTTTCATCGAGGCTCTGCCATATACCGAATCATATTTGAATTGAAAAGCATAGTCTTCAACTCCAAAATCACCCTTAGTATTAATCGCCGCTACTTCTACATCATATTTTTCATACATTATCGCCCGCAAAACTACCGATCCAATCCTTCCGAATCCGTTTATTCCGATTTTTATTTTTTTTCCTTCCATTAAAATATAATAGCCTTTTCTAACCTTATCTTCAATCTTCCCACGCCGGCAGTTTTCCTTTGGTTAAAAGTTCAAGCATCACTCCGCCGCCCGAGCAAATTAAGTTTATTTTTTCTCCTAATCCCAAGTTTCGTATCGAAGCTCCGGTATCGCCTCCGGCAATTATCTTGTAAGCTTCAGTTCTGGCTATCGCTAAAGCGATTTCTTCAGTTCCTTTTTTGGATTTACTATCCTCAAAAAACCCCATCGCTCCAGCCCAAATAATCGTTTTTGAAGTACTTATTATTCCTTTAAATTTCCCTATATCCTCATCACTCAAATCTAATCCGTCTGGTCGTAATTTAGCAACTAAAATTTTTGCCTCCCCTGCCTGCCCCTGTGGGGTCAAGGGGAGGTACCGCGAAGCGAGGGAGGGGTTTTGTATTATTTTAGGCAACTTTCCTCCTATTAATATATGATCGGCAATTTTTTCCAGATCAGGCAGATAATTTAGCTTATCTTCTTTGGCCCCTCCTAATATTACCGTTACTGGTCTTTCTGGATTCAGTAGCGCTTTCTCAATTTTTTCCGCCTCTTCCACAAAACTCAAGCCGAAGTATGTTTCCATTTTTTGCCATAGCGTCACTGATGCATTTTTTCGGTGGGCTACCGAAAAAGCATCATTTACAAAAGCTTGACTCATTTTCACGATGCCCTCCAAAAATCCATCATCATTTTTTTCCTCTCCTTCCCAAAATCGGGTATTTTCGCCAAAAATTATTTGGTTCTCTTTTAAAGCTTCCTCTATGGCTTTTTCATCCTTAATGTCGTCAATAAACACACTTTCAATTGTGTTTCCTCCGTTTCCTTCCAACAGTGACATCAGTTCCAAATAAACTAATTTTAAAGACAAGGTTGCTTCTTTCCCTTCAGGTCTGCCCCTATGTCCCAAAATCACTATCCTATTATTTTTCTCTAACAATAATCTGATTGTTGGTATTGATTTTTTTAATCGGCTGTTATCCAAAATTTGCCCGTCTTCTACCGGCAAATCCAAATCCATTCGTAAAATCACTGTCAAATTTTCCGATATTTCTTCAACGCTTCGTAGTTTCATAGTCTCTAATTTTTTGAATTCTTCTCAAATGTCTTTCTTCCGAGGAAAACAAAGTTCCCAAAAACACCGCCACAATCTTTAGATTAATTTCCACAGCTACCGAATCGGCCGACAGACACAATACATTAATATCATCGTCATTTCTGGCTGCTGCCACTTGTCTTTCAGAGGTACACAAGCCCGCTCTGATTTCTATTACTTTATTAGCTGCCACCGAAGCACCTGCTCCTGATCCGCAAACCAGTATTCCTTTAGTTTTTTCCCTTGCCACTAATTCAGCCAATTTAAAAGTAATATCAGGGTAATCATCTTCTTTATCATATTCATTTGCCCCCAAATCCCGATACTCATAATGCTCTGTTTCCAGCCATTTTTTTATTTCCTCTTTTAATCTAAACCCCCGATGATCCGCCCCAATATAAACCATATATACTATTATACTATCACCTTATGCCTACCATTTCCCTTGGCGGTCAAAAATTTTCCTATTCTATCAAAAAAAAGATCATTGACTCGCTTTCCTTGCGGCTAAAATCTACCAACTCTTTTTTAGTTACTTGTCCTTTTTTTGTTACTTCGTCATCGATTGATCGCTTTATTCAAAATCATTCTTCATGGGTTATCAAAAATTCCGGTAAACTTGCTCCCCCCAAAAAACTAGCTTCGCTTAAAACAGTCTCCATTCTTGGCAAAGGCTATCAAATAACGATAAGAAAAACGACTAGGGATTCAATGGTTATCTTTGAAAACGAACAAACAATTTATGCAAATTCTATTTTGCTGACCGAAGCACACCTCCGCCATCTTTTTGACACTAAATTTCGGCCTCTGGCTCAAAAATTAATTAAGTCCGAACTTCATCAGCTTCAGTTCCAATTCGGTTTTCCTTTTAAAAAAATCACTGTCAAAAATCAGTCATCCCTTTTTGGTTCCTGCTCTTCTGTCGGTAACCTCAATTTTAATTGGCAAATCATTTTTTTTTCACCCGCTCAATTCCGCCATATTCTTTTACATGAACTAACCCATCTTTCAGTTAAGAATCATTCTCACCTATTTTGGCAAACCTTGTCAAAATACGATCCAAACTGGCGTCAAAACCGTCTTTGGCTTAAAAAAGAAGGTTCCCGCCATTTTCTTATTTCCCACAAATAGATTAAAATCATCGCATGAAAACTAAGACTTCCATTCTTATCCTTACTTTTTTCCTTTTAATTTATTTTGTTCCCAACCACCTTATCCACACCTTACCTTCACTCAATCACATTCTTTCTCTTGCTGGTCAATACGCCAATCCTAATCTTTCCGACTCTTCTTATCCCGACGATCTTGTGATCGCTCTTAATCAAGGTAACTTATCAATAAACCGTCCTTCTCCTTTTTGTCTTATTCTTGACCCTAAAACCAACTCCGGTCTAGTTTTTGACCAAAATGCCTCCCCTGATCCTTCTTCATATACTTCCAATAATTTTTATCCGAACCTTTGTCGACCGTTTTTTCTTTTTGGTAAAAATTTTATCGTTTACCCCCAAGATCAAACTTTTATAGTTATTCAAAACCCTTCCTTTTATAATTTTTCTCTTAAAAAGTCGGATCTTCCAAAACTTATTCCTTTTTTAATTAAAGTCAGTCGGATTGTTTTTTACACGATACCCTTTTGGGGGACTTTTCTTGCTTTACTTTTTCTTCTTCTTAACAATTACTGGTACGCCTTTATCGCTTCCACTGCCTCAAAGATTTTTAAAATCGACACCACTGCGTCGATCAAAAAATATTATGGTTTAACCTTGTTTCTCTTTACTCTTTTAATTATTTTTGATTTGGTTATTATTGCCGCTCTTGAGACCATTTTTTCTACTAAGATTATTTATCCCTTTCCTCTCCGCAACACCATTTTAATCACCGTATACACTCTTTACCGCCAGTCCAAAACGAAAACCCCTCCGCCACCGCCCATTTCTTCCTAAATTTCTATCTCTATTCCAATCGGACAATGATCACTCCCGGTTACTTCCGGTAAAATAAACGCTTCTTTAACCTGATATTTTAAGCTCTCATCCACAAATACATAATCAATTCTCCAGCCGACATTCCTTTTTCTGGCTCCGCCTCTTTGGCTCCACCACGAATATTGCACCTTGTTGCCATTTATTAGCCGATAAGTATCGACCCACCCGTTTTTGACGAGTATGTCAATCCAGTCTCTTTCAACTTCCAAAAACCCCGAGATATTTTCATTTGCTTCCGGCCTGGCCAAATCTATGGCTTCATGGGCCGTATTTACATCTCCGGTAAATATCACTTTTTCTCCTCTTTCCCGTAGTTTATTAATATATTTCAAAAAATAATCGTAAAATTCCATTTTATATTGCAGCCTGCCCTTGTCTTTTTTACCATTGGGAAAATATACATTTAACAACGTAAATTCATCAAATTTAGTTATTAACACTCTGCCTTCGTCATCCCAATCGTTATCCCTGTCCCCGACAATAACTTTTTTCGGTTCTATTTTTGTTAAAGTCATTACTCCGGCATACCCCGCTTTTTTGGCCGCGTTCCAATAGGGGAGATAACCGCTTGGGCACTCAATCATCGGTATCTGTTCCGGAAAAGCCTTAACTTCCTGAAAACAATAAATTTCGGCTTTATCTTTTTTTACAAAATCCCATAATCCCTTTTTTATCGCCGCCCTCATCCCCGCCACGTTCCAGGAAATTATTCTTACTTTCATAACTAATTATATAATTCTTCTATGGACCATGTCGCTATCATGAAAAAATCCTGGGGTCTTTTACCGAAAATCAAAACTGGTCAAAAAACTATTGAATCTCGTTGGTATCAAAACAAACACTTACCTTGGGACAAAATTACGATAGGGGATACTGTCTATTTCAAAGACTCCGGCTCTTTAATTACCACTAAGGCTATTGTCCAAAAAGTTCTTCAATTTGCCAACTTAACTCCTCAAAAAGTCACCGAAATTATTTATCAATATGGCTCGCAAGATGGTTTAGCCACCAAAGATTATCCCCAATATATCGACTTATTTAAAAATAAAAACTATTGCCTTTTAATTTTTCTTCAAAATCCACAAGAAGTTAATCCTTTTGATGTCGACAAAACCGGTTTTGGCGCCATGTCCGCCTGGATCACCATCCCCAATATTGACACTATAAAAAAACCTTAAAACCACTTATCTCTGGTATAATTTCATCACTTCAGTAAAAAGAAACTAAATAAGGCGACAAACCAATTTAAATTGGTAATAAACGGTGTAGCATACCGTTATGAAGTTCTTTAAAAATACCAAAAAGCAAGGAGATATGGGACTCGGAATGGCTATTTGCTATTTCACCAATATCGGATACACAGTAGGAATACCGCTAACGGACAGCCAGGACTATGATTTAATCATTGATGACGGAAAAAGCCTCAAAAGAGTCCAAGTCAAAACATGTAGTTATAAAAGAAGAGCTTACGAAGTAAATTTATCGATAAAAGGCGGGAATAGAACCAGTAGGGGAAAAATTAAACGTTTCGATAATACCAAATGTGTTTTTATTTTTATAGTAACCGAAACCCTTGAAAAATATCTCATTCCCAGTAAGGAACTTAAAGCCAGATCTAATTTGGTTTTAGGACCGAAATACAAAAAATATTTATTAAAATAACCAGCGGTGACCGAACGGTTAGGTGATGGTCTGTAAAACCATTTTGAGCAGGTTCGACTCCTGCCCGCTGGACCAAATGTCTCAACCTGATATCCATTCACCTTTTTCAGTTTCTAAAGCCCCTTCTGAGTCTGATTATTATCGTGCCAATAGTCAATGCCTTTGTGACATTTGTCAAAAACCATACTGGAGGCATTCTTTCGAAACGGACCCTAAGTATCTAGATAATAATCAACAACCATTTCTAATCAGATTGTGTAATGGTGATTTAGTGAAACTTTAGCTATCCGATAAACCCCTCAATCAATTCCGCCACTTCCCTCGGCTTTTCTACTGTCACTATATGTCCCGCTTCTTCTATTTCCACAAACCCATAATCTCCTAAATCTTTTAAAGCCATTTTGGCTTGACCACAACTACACAACTTGTCGTGTTTTCCAAAAATAAACAATATTGGCCTTTGGTTGCCGACAATCATTTCTTCAATTTTTTGCCTGGCGATATCCGCCCCCATCTGCACATAAGCCTCTTTTGATGCTTTTTTTCTCCCTACAGTTCCATAGTTTTTAATAAGTTCCTTGTCAAATTTATACATATTTACATATTTTGAAGTCAAATAGGCATACCAGTTTTTATCCACCACTTTTTTTGCTACGGTTTTTAGTCTGTCTCTTTTGTCCAAAAAATTATAAAACTTTTCCGTTACTTTCATCCCTCTTTCTTTGTTTCCGTTTTTTACCACCGCTCCTACCAATATTGCCCCCGTTGCTTTTTTTGGATGATTTTTCAAAAAATCGGATACTATAAATGTTCCCATCGAATGGCCCAAAATATAAAAATTTTTCAGTTTTAACTCATCAATAAACTTATTCACATATTCCGCTAAAATTTTTACCGAATATTTTGGTAATCTGTCGCTGTCGCCATACCCCGGCAAATCCATCAGTATCACTCTGTGTTTTTTCATCAGTTCCACCCCAAGCGGAATAAACCCCATCCAATTATTGGTCCAGCCATGGATGCAAACGATTGTTGGTCCTTCGGTTATTCTGGTCTTGGTTTCAGCATAGTTTACGGCGACATTTCCTACTTTTATTTTTTTTTCACAAAAGTTTTCACTTCCGGAAACTTTCGTGTTATCTTTAGCCATCATCCTATGTATCTTACCAAACTCACTCTGGACAATTTCCGCTCTTATCGGAGTCAAAGTTTTGATCTTGATCCCAAAATTAACCTAATTATCGGCCCCAATGGCTCCGGGAAAAGCAATATTCTTGAGTCAATTTATCTTTTGGCCTCCGGGAAAAGTTTTCGCTCCTCATCACTTTCTAAATTAGTCAATTGGAATTCCTCCTTTTCTCTGATCCGGGGGGTCTTGTTGAAAAATAACGAAAATATTAATCTCGAAGTTCAATTAACTAAAGATCCGGCCAAGGCTAGTACTCTCCGCCGTTTTCTAATTGAGTCTGTTCCTAAAACCAGGGCCAAATACCTTGGTGTTCTCAAAACCGTTATTTTTCACCCTGAAGATATCCGTTTGGTTACCGGTTCTCCTTCCCGTCGCCGCGAATTTTTGGACAGCATTTTTCAAACCTCACAATGGCGCTACACTTCCGCTCTTTCCCAATATAATCGGGCTCTTAAGCATCGAAACGAGCTATTGGATCAAATTCGTCTTGGTAAAAATCAAAAATCCGAAACTTTTTACTGGGACCAGTCGCTTGTTAAAAATTCTGAAATTATTCATCAGCATCGGCAGGATTTCATCGAATCTGTTAATTATTTTTTTACCACTCATCCCAACTCTGAAATTTCTACCATTTCCATAAACTATTATCCCTCCATTCTCACTCCCGAAAAACTTCAAAACAATTTTGCTCACGATCTTGATCGGGGCTACACCCAGTTTGGTCCCCATCGGGATGATTTCACTTTTGACAATTCAGTTTTTCCTTCAGCCGATAAAAATTTAGCTTTTTGGGGCAGTCGTGGCCAGCAACGGTTGGCTACTTTGGCTCTTCGTTTGGCTCAAATCGATTATTTCCATCGCACCTATTCAGAAAGCCCCATTCTTCTTCTTGATGATATTTTTTCCGAGCTTGATTATCACCATCGTAATTTAGTCACCAAAGTTTGTCAAAAATATCAAACGATTTTCACTTCTTCCGAAGAAGGTATCATTTCCATTCTTCCCAAAGCCCATGTTATCCGTCTATAATAATTAAAGATGTTAACCCAAAGCGAAATTCAAAATTTAATTAAAACCGCCAAACTTACTCGTCGTCATACTTTTAGCCATGTTTCTAATCATAAAATTGGCGCCAGTGTTCTCACTGCTGACGGTTTTTACTTCGGTGGTTGCATTACTAAGGGTTTTATCTCCGGCCTTGGTATTTGTGCCGAACGCTCGGCCATCAATCATGCCGTTGTTCACGGCCACTACCAATTCCAGGCTCTCTGTGTTGTTGACACCAGTCTTACTTATCCTTGCGGTGCCTGTCTTCAGTTTTTAATGCAATTTTACCAGGTTGATTATCGGGATATCGATATTATTATTGCCGATATTCACGGTAAATATAAAGTTACTTCTCTTCTTGAACTTCTGCCACACGGCTATCAAACCACCAAAAACCTCCGCCGCATCAAAAAATACCAAAAGTTCTAAGCTATCTTCCTAGTGTATTTTTTCCCATCTTGTACTATAATACTTCTACTTTCCGCCAAGGGCGGATTTTTGATCATTAACAATCAGCGTTCTTGAAGTCATGGTTGTCAGTGCCAGAAGATGACACCGATAATTTCGGTTTTCATTTTCATTTTTTCCCGATTGTATCGGGATTCGTACTAAGAGTTTGATCGTGGCTCAGGGTGAACGCTGGCGGTGTGCCTAAGACATGCAAGTTGAACGGTCCCGATGATCCCCGCAAGGGGGCTATCGGGACAGTGGCGAACGGGTGAGTAATGGATAGGAACGTACCTCCCAGAGGGACATAGCCCCGCGAAAGCGGGGGTAATTTCCCATATTCCCGCAAGGGGAAAGATGCAAATCACTGGAAGAGCGGCCTATTTGCTACCAGCTAGTTGGTGGGGTAATGGCCTACCAAGGCGATGACGGCTAACGGCTCTTAGCGGAGAGTCCGTCACAATGGGACTGAGACACGGCCCATACACCTACGGGTGGCAGCAGTTAGGAATTTTGCGCAATGGACGAAAGTCTGACGCAGCGACACCGCGTGGAGGATGACAGCCCTCGGGTTGTAAACTCCTTTTCTTTGATATTACTTTCAGAGGAATAAGTAGCTACTAACTACGTGCCAGCAGTCGCGGTAATACGTAGGCTACAAGCGTTACCCGGTTTTATTGGGTGTAAAGGGTCTGTAGGTGGTTTTTTAAGTCTTGTTTCAAAGACTCCGACTCAATCGGAGGAAGGGGCAGGATACTGGGAAACTAGAGTTATATCGGAGTTACTGGAATTTGTAGTGTAGGGGTAAAATCCGTGGATACTACAAAGAACACCAAGCGCGAAGGCGGGTAACTAGGTATTTACTGACACTTAAAGACGAAAGCTAGGGGATCAAATCAGATTAGAGACCTGAGTAGTCCTAGCCGTAAACTATGTCTGTTAATTTTTCTCGGCTTTTGCCGGGGGAGGTGTAAGCTAACGCGTTAAACAGACCACCTGGGGAGTATAGCCGCAAGGCCGAAACTCAAACGAATTGGCGGGGAGGCGCACAACCAGTGGAGCATGTGGTTCAATTCGATACTAAGCGATGAACCTTACCTGGGTTTGAAATCCTGCTGCAAGCCCGCAGAAACGCGGGCCCCCTTCGAGGGTGCAGGACAGGTGTTGCATGGCTGTCGTCAGCTCGTGACGTGAGTTGTTCTCTTAAGTGAGGTAACGAGCGCAACCCCCATCCGGTGTTACTGTGTCACCGGAGACTGCCCAGCATTATTTTTGTTGGGAGGAAGGAGGGGACGACGTCAAGTCAGCATGATCCTTATGTCCAGGGCTACACACATCCTACAATGGGCTTTACAAAGGGTTGCTAAACCGCGAGGTCAAGCTAATCCCTAAAAGAGCCCCCAGTTGGGACTGCAGGCTGAAACTCGCCTGCACGAACTCGGAATTGGTAGTAATCGCACATCAGCAGCGTGCGGTGAATACGTTCTCGCCTCTTGCACACACTGCCCGTCAAATCAGCAAAGTTGAAGGTACCCAAAACTTCCGTTTATTCGGGAACTAAGGTAAAGTCAGCGATGAGGGTTAAGTCGTAACAAGGTATCCGTACTGGAAGGTGCGGATGGATCACCTCCTTTGAGGATTTGTCCCGATCGAAAGATTGGGACCATGAATCGAACTCTTCTGGTACTGACAATCTGACTTCAAACAAAAAACTCCCGTAATGGGAGTTTTTTTGGTGTTGAAAAAAAGTAAATCAAGGCAATATTTTCTCGATTCGGGAAAAAATAGCCGAAACAGTCGACATTTCCTCAGAACCTTTTTCTGCATAATAGCTGATAGAAATATCAACTATCGCTCCTGCTTTCACATTATATGAAGTATAGTCACGGGTAAGGGTACCTGCGGGTTTAAAATAACCATCGCCTACATAATATTTATTACCATTAAACTTTTTAGCCACAACAGTCTGAGGATTCTCTAATATATTGCATCCCCAATCGCTACACTGGGCTTCTACCTCATTTTTTCCTACTTTCAAACTATTCAGCCATTTTTTCCAATTATCCAAATCCACTATCCATTCAGAGCCTTCGTATGCACTCTTAAACTTATCCCCTAATTCATATTTGTAAACATTAACCCGAAGAGTAATCGGCTTCGACAAATCAGTTATAATTTTTGACAAATCAACATTTCCGCTATGATAAATATCCACTTCATCCAGTTTTCCGTTGTAAACAATATTACCCTCGCCGATAGCCTTAAATAAATCTTCAATCATCAATAAGCTGTTTATTGAAACAGTTGGCAACGCTTCTTTTTGGACAATAGTCGGCTCAATAATTGTTGACGTTGGGCCACAATCAATAATTTCCAATTTTCTGATAACATTTTGTTGCCAAAAATATACTCCGCCTCCGCCCACCACCACTGCCGCTACCAGACTGACAATATAAGGAATTAGATACTTCTTACTCATAGTATCGTCACTCCCAGCACCACTTCCACAATCTGCACAATAAAATAGCTCACAAAAATAATCAAAAACCCGATCAATCCTGCTGTTATTTTTCCGTATCCTTCCTTAATTTTATTTTGGTCTCCTGCCGAAGTCATCAATGTCAGTCCTCCCGACACCAGCACTACCAACAAGCACAACCCTGCTAATCCATAAACATACGGCAACAATTGTGACACCAAAAGACCGACATTTCTGAATCTGCCGGCCACCGGATCAGCAATAAAAATATCATCCATTATTCCTTGTGCCAATACTTTTTTAATAAACATCTTAAAATCCCGGAATTTTTAATATATCTCTCCCAATCAAGCTTAGCAAAAACAACGATCCGATACATATTACCAGCCCCGTAATTGCCGACGTTACCGTTTCCTTTGCGCCCTGAACTACTTTTGGATCGCCTTTCGACATCGACATTTGGATAAATCCATAAATCATCAGCAATAGTGCAATTCCTCCGGTGATTCCAAATAATTTTGGTAGTAACCACAGCATAAAATCTTTCATCTGTACCGGGACACAACCCAACGCCGTATACACTCTTGGAAAATTTAAATCAGGCGCTCCGGATGGATTTCCCGATGCATCGCAAAAAGTACTCGTCGCCAAACTTATTTTCGTCAGGCTAAAAAACACCGCTGGTGCAGTCAAAAAACCGGTTAATTTTCCCCACTTCATCCCCAAAGTATATCAAATGTTAGAATTAATTTGTGTCCAAATCCCTCCGGGTCATCTTGCTCTCCTTATTCTTTCTTTTTATATTCCTCCCATGCCTGCCCCCGGGGGGTCAAGGGGAGGTGTCCCGGTTATTGGGACGGAGGGGTTTTGTCTTTGCCAAAACCATCGACGAAGAAATCGCCGACGTCGTCAAACAGATCAGTGATCTTGAAAAGGCTATGGCTCCCCTTAAAACCGAGTCCAAAGATCTTCAAAGTAAAATCACTCTGGCCAAAATACAAATTGCCTCCACCGAAAAACAGATCGTCAATCTCGGCCAACTTTTGATCGACAAAGAAGCTGATCTTGAAGTTCAAAAAATTCTTTTGGGCGAACGTGTCCGTCGCTACTATATCAATAGTAAAAAATTTGATCCTTATTTAGTCTTTTTTTCCAACAGTCAAAATTCCAGCCTTATTCAGGAATATTCCTGGTATCAATCGATCATCGCCCGCGACCGCAACACCATTTCCCAATATGTTACCGATATTACTAATTTAAATCTCAACAAAACCAAGCTTGAAGTCGAAAAAGTTAAGCTGGCCGCTCTCAAGAAAAATTTTGAAAATCGTTTTGGTTTTCTGGCTACCGAAATCAAAAAAGCCGAAAATTATAAAAATATTCTTTCCGCCAAACAGCAGTCTCTTATTGCCGAAAAAACCGCCATGTTCAACACTTCCGTCGGTGACGTTTCCACTTCTGACGATCCCGCCTCCCGTGCCGATTACAACCCCGGTTTCTCTCCCGCCTTTGCCGCTTTCTCTTTTGGCGCACCTCACCGCAAAGGCATGTCCCAATTTGGCGCTTTTGGCCGCTCCAAAGCCGGTCAGAATTACGAAACTATTCTTCGTGCTTATTACGGCGATATTAAAATTGAAAAAATTAATACCGATGGTTCGATCAAAACCACTATCGGTAGTTTGCCTTTTGAAAGCAATTATCTAGTCGGTATTGCCGAAATGCCGGCCGGTTGGGGCGATCAGGGCGGTTACGAAGCGCTCAAAGCCCAGGCTATTGCCGCCCGCACTTACGCTCTTAACTCTACCGGCAATCTTTCCGGTACTATTTGTGTTACCGAAGCCTGTCAGGTTTATAAAAAATCCCGCTTTGAATCACCCGGTCGGTGGAAACAGGCCGTCGAGGATACCCGCGGCATGGTTATCAAAAGTAATAAAACCGGCAATATTTTTTCCACTATGTATGCCTCCACTGCCGGTGGTGCTACTTATGGCTATTCTTCCGCCGATCACTCTACTCCCCAGCTTTGGGACACCACCTGCGGCAATCAGGGTTGCTGGCCCAATGACTCCTATGAAAAACAGGCTGGTTCGTCTTGGTATTACAAAGGTTGGTACAAAACCCGTAGCAATGCCGCCTACGGTCGTTCTCACCCGTGGCTCACCAACGATGAGTTTTCCGACATTATCAACGCTGTTTTATATTTTTCCAATAGTAACGACTCTTCCCATCTTTCCCAAATTCAAAATTGTATCGGTTCCTGTGACTCCAATGCCTGGTCCCGCGACGAGCTTCGTCGGCAGGTAGGAGACAAAGGTGGTCCGGTCTCTTCCGTCAATTCGATCTCCGTCGATTATTCCACCGGCGGTTATACTCAAAAAGTCCGCGTCTCCACCGACAAAGGCGATTTTAGTTTTGATGGCGGTGCCTTCAAAGACATCTTCACCCTTCGTTCTCCCGGCGCGATTACCCTCAAATCAAGTTTATTTAACATAGAAAAAAAATAACCATATATGAAAAATATTATTGGTCACAAAGTTATTCTTAAACCGTTAAGTTCCAAAAATCGGATACAAATTGATCAATGGAATCAAGATCCGCTAGTTTCCCAATTTCGCGAAATTGGTACTAAGCCTAAATCAAAAAATATTAATTTGGCGATATTTGACCTTTCTTCCAATAAATTAATTGGTGATGTCGGTATTAATTCTATTGATTTGGTTAATCACCATGCCGAAATCGGCTTAGCCATTGGCGACAAGAACTACTGGGGTAAAGGTTATGGCACTGATGTTATCAAAACTGCTTTGGATTATTGTTTTGATCAATTAAAACTAAATAAGGTTTATCTTGATGTTTGGCAGGAAAACCAAAAAGCCATTAATTGTTATCTCAAATGTGGTTTTAAGCAGGACGGTATTTTAAGACAACATGTAAAAAATAAAGATGGTTACCATGACAAATTAGTTATGAGTATTCTAAAATCCGAGCATATTAATATCGAAAAAAAATAATGAAAATTTTATTAAAAAATTTAATACGGTCTTCGTTTATTTGTTTTCTAATTGCCGCCATTATTGAATTATTTTGGCAGTATTTACTTAATCAAGAAACCAAAAACGGAGGTGAAATCAGTATTTTTTCCAGGTTTCTAATTCCTGGTTTTTTTCTAGCTTATTGGCTTTTTTTCTGGCCTCTAATCCAAACTTTCTTGATGATCCGTTTCTACGGTTTTAAAAGTTTAGTTATCCGTTTATTTACCTATATTCTTTTGTCGGTATCGATGCCTATGGGTTGGGCTGGTTTTTTCGGAATTTTCAAATTTTTTACCGGCGAGTCTAGCACGAATATCACTCTTGCCTCTGAGTTTGGCATGTATTTGTCCATTTTATTCACTCAGTTCGCTCTCTTTTTTTTGTTTGTCAAAGATAGTCATATCGAAAAAAAGTGATCCTTATTTATGCCTTTTCCAATCCTTGGGGTACCAACATTTCCCGCCGTGTCCTCCTCGAACTTCAAAAACAATTAAGTCTCCCTTTCCTCAAAGGGAGAAGCCCCGATGAGACTTTAGTCGACATCGGGAAGAGGGATTTTGCCCTAATTCACGGTCACCCCCGCCCATTCTTCCAAACTCATATTGAACACAAAATTTACTCAATTATCATCGGCCTTGGTGATGGCTCCAAATTTATCTCCAAAATCAAAATCGAAACCCGCGCCAAAAATGTCTATTTAGACAAAGAAATTTATCCCTTTTCTCCGATATTTCTCGATCTTAACCTTCCCGTTGTCGACAACTTTGATTCGGATTATTTCCAAATCGGCTCCAATATGGGTACCTACAACTGCAACTACATGGCCTATCAAACCCAGCTTCACCTCAATCAAAAAAGTCCGCAAACTAAGCATTTATTTCTCCATCTTCCCCAAAAATCCAACGCTACCGATCTAGCCTCTCGAATTCTTTGCCTTTTTCAAGACAATCAAGTATTGAATAAACCGTAAATTACTTGAAAATAGCCTAAAATTGTTATATAATATATTATATGAGTCAGTCTTCAGAAGTAGTACCTTATCCCCAAGTTCCTGTTTTACCTCTTTCTGTTTATGCCTCTTTAGAAGCAAATTTTAGTTTAAACCAATTCAACGCCTCTCGGTTAAGACATGACCTTGATGCTTATTCTGTCCATGCTCATTTGAGCACTGCATCAGGATATGTACAAGCCAAAGAATACAGACAACAATCCCTGGTCCCTTCTATTTCCGCTAATATTCTTCGGGTTGCAGCCGAACAAATGGAAAAGTTAATAATGGCCGAAGACACAGCCCTGCTTAAAAGAATATACGATGGTCGCTATACTCAATTAGACGTTATCGTCGGCCTTATCGATTTAAATGGTCAGCTTGTCCCTCGTCGTTTTCGAATTGGTAAAAATCCGTCATCTCCTATGCTTCTCGATCTTCGTCAATATGTCCAATTTGATGCTCGTCATCCTGCCGTTTCTGGACTAAGAATAGATCTATAATAATTGTTCTCGCCTTTTTGTTAAAATACTCCTATGCCGCGTGCCAAGGATCTCGACACTATCGCTCCCGATGATATGGTCTCTGCCATCCCGTCGGTTTCTGTCCCCAAACTCAAAAAACACAAAAAAGCTCGATCACATTCTGTAGAGACGCAGCGTGATGCGTCTCTCCCTCTCAACCCCTCGTCTCCTCTTAAAATCGCGCCCCTGCCCTCAAGATCTGCCGATCTCAAATACCGCCAAAAAGTTTACGAGCTTATTAAGGACAAAACCGCCTGGCCCCTTTCCGCTTTTTTAGCCCGCCCCAAAGTTTTCAATTTTGATGGTCAAAACGAAGACGAGGAAATTTTACTGGTTCTTCGCCGCCATTGGTTTACCAATCTTCACTGGATTTTTTTGACTATCGTTATGCTGGTTGGTCCCATGTTTCTTAAATATGTGCCCTTACTTAGCTCTTTTTCTGCCAAATATCAATTTGTTTTTATCCTTTTTTGGTATCTTCTCACTTTCGCCATTACCTTCGAACATTTTCTTTCCTGGTACTTTAATGTTTTTATTATTACCGAAGAACGGGTCATCGACATCGATTTTTACAATCTTTTGGACAAAAAATATTCCGAGGCCGAACTGGCCATGATTCAGGATGTAACTTCGAAGCAAGGCGGTGTCAGTCAAACCGTTTTTGACTATGGTGATGTTTTGATCCAAACTGCCGCCGAAATTCCGGTTATCAAAATCGATCAAATTCCCAATCCCAATCTTATAGTTCAAATTCTTCAGCAAATGCGTGGTGAAGAACGTCAGGAAGAGCTCGAAGGGAGGCAAAAATAATGACCGAAATCAAGCGCTGGCTTGAGCTTGTGGAAAAAATCTGCGTTATTATCGGCACATTGGTCTATCTTGTTTTTGCCGTTGTCATTGTCCGTCAGGTCAACTCCATGTCCAAAATCGTTCACGACAAGTTCAATCTTATTCTTATTGTTTTTTCCTATTTTCATCTGGCCTTTGCCATTCTTTTGTTGATCTTGGCAATTCTTCTTCTTTAGGTTGGCGTAGGGCTCCAACATTGGTCTGGCCCAAATGTGGTTTTCAAATTAGTGTCAGTTTATGATTAAAAATTCAGCTTAGTTTCGATATGGTTTTCAGGCAAATAAAGCTTCTGGTCAACTGACAGTTCATCAATAAACTTCAAGTTATGAGAAACGATCAACATAGCTCCGTGGTATTCCTTAAGAGACTCTAAAATCAATCTTTGTGACAGCGGATCTAGGTATGTAGTAGGTTCGTCTAGAACAAGAAAATTGAAGTTTTGGGCTAGCAATCTGGCAATTGACAATCTAGTTTTTTCTCCCCCTGACAAACTAGCTATCTTTTGGAATACTTTGTCACCGACAAAAAGCATTCGACCCAAAAGAGCCCTAAGTTGACCCTCGGTAAGATTGCTTTCCAGCTTTTTTATCGTTGCTATTAAAGTTAGATCCGGATCTAAATCAGATAATTCTTGGCAGTAATAGCCCCAACTTAATTTATAATCACGAACAACTTCTCCTTCGTCTGGAACTAGTTCGCCCAATATTATTTTAATAAGAGTGGATTTGCCGGCACCGTTTGGACCCAGAAGAGCGGTTTTTTGGCCTCTTTTAACGGTTAAATTAACCTGACTTAAAACTTTTTTGTGGCCGAAAGATTTACTGATATTTTTGACATAAACCGGGATTTCGCCGACGCGAGTGGGATCGGGCAAAATGAGCTTCATTTTTTTGGCTTCGGGGGGCATAGTCGGCATATTTTCCTCGAGCTTTTCGACCCGTCTCCGAACCATCAATTTGATGCGGATACCTTTTTTAGATTTAAAATGAGACATTTTTAATAAACCTTTTTTCATTTGTTTTAAATGTTTTTGTTCGGTTTCTATTTTTCTTTTCAACAAAGCTTCTTTTTCGGTTTTGAGTTTTAAAAAATTTTGATAATTACCGCCATAGATATCAATATTTTTAGTTTGAGGGTTAATGTAAAAAATTTTATCTAGTTTTTCACCCAACAACTCCAAATCATGAGAAATTAGTAATAGAGTTCCTTCGAAATGACACATAAAATTAGTAACCCATTTTTTACCTTCTTCATCTAAAAAATTGGTTGGTTCATCTAAAAACAATACGTCAGCCTGACTTAAAATGGCTCTGGCTAAGGCCAGTCGGGTTTTTTGGCCACCGCTTAAAATTTGAGGTGAAATATTTAGGCTTATATCCTTTAGTCCTAATCCGGCCAAAACCCGATTAATTTCATGGTCAGGAATGTTAGAAAAAACATTTAAATAATCAGTAATGTCTTTGGCTTTATCCATGATTAAATCGGCCTTGACTTCCTGAGGAACAAAGGCAATTTTACCTTGTACAAGAACATGACCACCATCGGCTTGTTCTAGACCGGATAAGATTTTGAACAACGTTGTTTTACCGGAACCGTTTACTCCAACCAATCCAACCTTTTCATGATTGCTAACTGAAAAATTTACCCCAGAAAAAAGAGGCTGATTGGTCCAGGTAAAGAATAAATCGTCAACTTTAATCATTTTGTCATATTTTAAGATAAATTTTTCACTTGGTGTAGGCCTAATTGACATGTCGAGACAAATTAACAGGGTATTTTGGCTAAAATATTTTAAAAAATAAGCTTCGTTTTTCAGCCTTTTATCCGTCAATAGTTGTTTACAACAAGGAGTATATGTCTTATAATATACACATGGCAAAAGAAAGGAATCCTATGGCGAAAACCGCCGAAAACGGAGAGTCTGACTCTAGAAAATTTGTTGCCTCCATAAAGGATGTTGTTTTTTCAACTTATGATCGTGTTTTGTTTTACGATGTAAATTTTATTCTTCATCGAGGTGATACTGTGGCGGTAACCGGTCAAAGTGGTTCGGGCAAAACGGTGTTACTAAAAATATTAATGGGTTCAGAACAGCCGGATACGGGTGAAGTTAATATAGCGAAAAATACAAGAATAAGTTATGTTCCTCAGGAAATGGAGGATTTAGAAGTGAGCGAAGACATTTCTGTTAAAGAATTATTTTTTAAAGCAAGAGGCTTGGATCAAATAGAAGTTAGGTTAAGACACATTGAGGCTCAAATGTGCCGAAGTGATCTGAACAGAAACGAGATGGATAAAGTTTTGGGTGAGTATGATCGTATCCAGGACGAATTTCAGAGAAGAGGTGGTTATCTTGCAGAAACAGAAATGGATTTAATACTTGAAGGGTTGGGAGTCGATGAAAGAACTAGCGGACACATAAATCACGAAACAAAATTGTCTGAAGTAAGTAGTGGACAAAGAACCAGATTACTTTTAGGCCAGGCATTGTTCGCTGATAGTAACCTGTTAGTTCTGGATAACCCGACTGCTCATTTGGATGTAAAAGCTGTCGGGTGGTTGGCATCTTTTGTTAGGGATAGTAATAAAGCAATATTGATTGCCACGCAGGACACCGCCTTTGCTGAAGCTGGTTGTAATAGAATTGTTGAAATTACTGATTTCGGAAGAGTATTAACGTTTGAGGGAAATTATTCTGAATTTGCCTTAAAAAGAGATGTAATATTGGAGGCTGAAAGAAGAGCAGCAGAAACTGCAAAAGAAAAATTAGCAAAGCTTCAAGAAACCTATAACAAATTTAAAGGGGAAGGTGTGTTCAGAAGAAGCGCCGATATGGCTCAGGTAGGCAGAGCTTTAGAGTCAAGGATAAATCGGATGCAAGAAGACTTGGAAAATATGCCGGGAATCATACCAACATTTAGGGATAACAGAGCGAAAGAAATGGTTTTTACTTCAAGGGGAAAGGGAGGGACAATAAGCTTTGAAGGATTAGCAAAAAGTTACGACGGATATGAGGCGATTGACATTGGGGAACTGGATTTAATAGTAAAAAGAGGACAGATATTGCATATCTCTGGTGAAAACGGAAGTGGTAAAAGTACGCTTGTAAGAATGATCGCCGATAAGGCTGGCTTGGTTTCTTTTAAGCCTGATAGAGGTGAAATAAAAATAGGTGAAGATATGGTAGTGGGATACTATGCCCCTGATAGGTTGGGGATATCTAGGAAGGGATTGCTTTTTAGTGAAATCCTTGATGCTATGTTGATAAGAAATGAGGGCGAAGCTTCGGTGATACTACAATTTTTCGGTTTTCCCCCTCAGGGATTAAGAGAAAGAAGGATAGAAACACTAAGCGGTGGAGAGAAAAAACAATTGGCGTTAGCAAAAATTATGGCTATAAGGCCGAATATTTTATTGTTGGATGAACCCACGGATGGATTAAAACAAACTATCAAAAAAAGGGTGGCTTCGGCCCTTAAGGAATTTGAAGGGGCGGCGGTAATAGTATCACACGATTCAGAATTTATTAACGATTTAAATCCTGATTTAGAGCTATCTCTCCCGGACAATAAAGTCAAGGTCAAAAAAAATTAAGTTAGGTGCCATTCTGTAATCAACTTTCGAAGTACAAAATTTTGTCCCTTGTTTCGAAATGCTGGTACGCTATTTATGACGTTGTTTGGGGTTGATATGGAATTAGAAAATTTTTTCTGTAATTTATTATAAAGTGAACTGTCTTGAAGGACTTGAGAGGAAAGTTTTGATGTAATAGCGATAGATTCTTTTTCTGTCATCTGGCTTAGCTTCCAGTCAAAAGGAAAATAATCTTCCCAGGAGAAGATATTATGAGCAGAGGCTTTGACTATAGCAGTTTTAGACAGAGCCCATTGGCTTAAATTATGAGGAAGAAATATATTGAGATCTTTTTTCAAGTGAATACTTATAAACGTGACTCCCATACCGGCAGGCGTATAAATCTTGTGGCATTGTTTGATTTTGAGAATAAATTCATCAAAAGGAAAAGAGCCACAAGTAATTTTTTTGGTTATAAATCGATTAATATAGTCAGTAGAAGCTTTCCCGCCGGCAATAATGATTTCCTGCTCGGGATTAAAATGTGTATCGTTAATTAATCTGATTAGAAGATCCAAGTATTTTTCGGGAATACCCGAGACCAGAGGGTTTTGGGTTCCGCCTAAATGGAAAACAATTGAGTTGTTTAAATTAACTTTTTTAACAAATTTAAAATCATCTGTAATTGGCGGAATATCAAAGTGATTTTTTCCGGGATATTTGACTTTGTTCAGTCCATTATAGAAATAATATTTTGCCAAGCTATATTCAGCCGGACGGTTTTGACGCCAAAACCATCCTAACGGATCAATTAACGCAGAGGAAGTATCTATATTGTAAGCTGCTTGGATCGCAAAACGGTTAAGACAACTAATGATCAAGGGATGATAAGTAAAACGTTGAAGAAAGAGTGTAATTTCTTCAATACTTCTTTGGTTGATTTCGTAAAAATTAAACTTATCTAGCTGATGTTGATTAAGAATTTCATTACATAAACCACTGCTGGCAAAAATTAATTGGACGTTTTTAAGTGAGTCGTTAAATTTTTTGGCAATAGGAATTAGGGTTCCGGTTGGTCCATAACCAAAAGGATTGGAAAAAAAAATTACAGTTTTTGGGTGTTGATAATTTATCATGCTATTTGAATTGTGGAATCGAATGGACTATTTGTAACTAATTTTATTAATTTTTTTAACGGGATAGTTTCAGTATTATTTTTACTTTTACCCATAACAAGGCCGTTTCTTCCCAAAACAATGGGGGTATAGAGGGTTTGAGGGTATTTGGCTTTGGAATTAAAAAAATCAATGAGTTTCTGACGAACGATAAAATCACCTTCGGAGTAGTGATCAGCGCCTGTGATGCAAAGATCAATATTGTAAATTTCTAAGCGGGGAATGGCCAGGGGTTTGTGGTAAAACCAGTATTCAAAGTCTTGGTATTTGCCTGTTGATTCTTGATAACAATTTTCGCATTTATGAATAATGTTGTTTCCCCTCACAAAAGTTGATCCCTTTGCTAAGTGACACTTTGGACAAATCGCCATCGCATATTGAACAGGTTGTTCCAATACGACTTTATCGGTGTATTTTCTGAAAACATCAGCTAAAAGTTCGGGGTGCTCTATTGTCTTAAGAAGACATCGTTTCATTAAAGGGTGGTTTTTCATCGAAGAATTTCGGACAGCTTTAATAGTTATTTTAGGATAATATTTTTTTAATTGATTAACTCTCTTGAGAATAACAGGCTCCCAATAGTCAACAACTGTTTTTGAAGGATCTTCAACGCTGTAAGTAAACTGAAAAGTAGTTTTTTGTGGGTAAATATTAAAAATATAGGTTTTAGGATCAGGCCCGTCTAGCTTGTCTTGCTCCCAGTCATTGATAAAAATATAAAAATTAAATTGTATTTGTTTTCCCAGTTTTTCCATCTGACGGCAGAGAAGAAGAGGATAAACGACAAAGGGCATCATGTTGCCTGCGTGAAAACCGTAAGGCCGAATACCTAAATAGATATTTTCTTTACCGGTTAAGTTTTGAGCGGCAGACAATAGTCCGTTGTAATAGAGATAAGGTTTTATATTTTTTTTATAAAAAAATTAAATTTAGATAACATATATGAATTAATCGGCTGAGGCACATGGGGAGGATTATTGTCTAAAATATCAGAAAAATAAGTACAAGCATCGGAAAGACAAGCAAAACATATCCATCGATAAAGGGTTGTATCTAGAGGATACTTAACGGAAGATCGAGAATTATAGGACTGGTAAAAGGTATCGAAAACATCAGCCCATGGCCCTTCAGCTCCATCCGGGTATGACCATTCGGCTAAAGCTAATCCCAAATCTTTTAAAAGAAAACCCGAACAAGACCAATCAAAATCTAAAATAGCCTCAATTCCTTCTTGATTAAAAAAAACGTTGTTGGGACGATAGTCGTTATGAATGATACCCTGAGGACTGGATTGTGATCTGGCCCAGTAAAGATATTCTTTTACCTTAGCAATAAATTCACGTCCATCTTTATAAGAAGAAAGAAATAATTTCTCATGAGATAAAATTCTTTCTAGTTCGGTATAGATAGTCCTGGCTCGACTATAAGTAATGTGTAATCGTTGGCCTTTTTGATGGAGATCAGCAAAAGCTTGAGCTACTAATGCAACTTTTTTTAGGTCTGGTTTACAATCTTTGTTAACTTCAAGGTGATGGCCAGAGACAAAGGGGAAAAGCGTGCCTATTTGCTCGTTATCCGTAATAAAATAAGGCCGATTATCCTGGGTGTAGACCGGAGGTATTACTTTGGCACCAAGTTGATAAAGTTGTGAAAGAACTTCTACTTCAAAATCGATATTATTTATTTGACGACGGCTTAAGCGTAATACTAGGGTTTTTGAATCAGTGATGATCTTAAAAACTTCGTTATCCGGCCCTTTCCTAATTAACTCGATTTGCGTTGGGGAGGTAAGATTATAGCGTTGCTGGAGTATTTGATCGAGAGTCATTTAGACGTAGAGAAACCAGTAATTTTTTGGTTAAACTGTTCCAGGAAGTGATAGTTTTTGACGGAGTAGAGGTTATTGTTTTAGTATATATTTTTAAGTGTTGTTGGGCGATATATTTCCAGTCAAAGTTTTTAATGTTGGCGGAGGCGTTGGCAATAATTTTTTTCCTTATATCTGGTTGATTTATGGCTAGTTCTAATAGGCCGGTTAATTCGTTAATATTTTGACTCTCAAAAATGAATCCTGTTTTTTTGTCTTTAATATATTCAGGAATTCCGCCGACATTACTTCCGATACTCAAACATGAGGCCGCTTGAGCTTCTAAATTAACGACTCCACCACCTTCTGCTCTTGATGGACAAACATGAGCAATTGCTCCTTTCATGTATTCGAACACCTTGTCGGATGTTAGTTCGCCTAAAAATTGAACCCGGTTCAATAGGTTTAATTTCTTGGTTAAATTTATTAAATTATCCTTACCTTCCCCGGAACCAGCGATAATAAGTCTGAGTGGTGGATATTTGACAGATATTTTTGAAAAGGCTTGAATTAAGATATCAACGCCCTTGTCTGGGGTTAATCGCCTGGCGATGAAAATATAGGGGAAAAGGGATTTATGTTTCGGTGATTTTTTTATACGGTTTAGATCAACACCGGCAAAAATAAGGTTGATATGATTTAGCGTGGGAATGGCCTTTCGAGCTAGGCATATAAGATCATTGGAAAAGGCAATGTGGCAATCCGCCTGGGTTACCGCTTTGGGAACAGTAGTTAAGCCATCTTGCCAAAGTTTTATGGTTTCGGGATCGTCAGAATTGGGAAGATCGCCGCCAGCAAAGCTAACAATAAAAGGAACTTGCCATAGACGACTGAGAAATAGTCCAATTAGGGGCATTGGTCTTCTAATACCAATAAGATGAATAATGTTTCCTGAAATGGTTTGCTTGTATTTATTAATAATCTTAAAAACATTAATAAAATCACCTAATTGTTGGGGACGTGAGATACGTAAAATTGAAACACCGTCGACTGTTTCAAATTCGGGAAGATCGAAGGGAAACTTTTTAGTAAGAACAGCCGTTTTAATACCCATTTTTTGGTAAAATCTTGCAAGATTGGCAATGCAAGTTTCCACTCCTCCGACATTGGGTTTGTAGACAGAAGCCATGAACAAAACTTTTTTAATAACCACTACTCACAAAATAAACTGTTAATAAGGTGGCAAGCTTCCTCTAAACTAGACAAACGAACATGAGAGTGGTAGTTTAGCCAGTAGTCGTTAAGGTGAGCATTACCAAAGATAATAATAATTTTTTCAAGCTGATAAGCATAAAAAACTTCCATTGCCGTACCGATCATGCTGGCGTTTGGTAAGGTGTCGTTGACCAGAAGAATACTAGCCCGACGAATGTCATCCTTGTCTCGAATTACGGCTCCCTTTGGATCAGGAAAAGTTTCTTTTTTTTCCCTACCCCGATAAGCATGCAGTACTCTAAAATGAACCTCAAGAAGTTTTTTTGCCTTTTCCCTCCAGGCAATACCTTCAGCTCGGGAAATTCCTCTCATGGGACCGCTAAGAAAAACTATTCTTTTCATATTTTATAGAAAGATGCCCTTTCATCTCTCAATTTTTGATTGGGTAAAATAATTAAAAATGGTTTTTTAGAGATACTATTGGCTATTTCTTCTGAAGTATAAAGTAATTCTTTAACTTTTTCATTTTCCCTGGAACCAGTAAAAACTATGTCTATTTTTTTTGAAACACCACTTTTTTTAATAAGTTTTTTAGCCATTTGATAGATATTAAATTCGTGCATATTTAGCACAAATAGTTCTTGGCCATTCATAATACTGGCTGCTAATAACACGGAATTTACGGCTTTGGGAATAGTAGTAAAAAAACGTTTCATTCGCTTATCAGTAACGGTCACGGGTTCGTTGTTTTTTATTTGTTCACGCCACAAAGGAATGACCGAACCACAAGAGTCCAAAACGTTTCCGAAACGAATTACTGAAAAAATTGTGTTAGAAGAGAGGTCCAAGGTATGAGGACCAATAAAAAGTCTTTCCATAACCAGCTTAGTCATACCCATAAAAGTGGTCGGGTTAACAGCTTTATCGCTGGAAATGGCAATAACCTTGTTGATTTTATATTTAACTGCTAAGTCAAAAATGTTTTGGGAACCAAGGATATTGGTTTTAATTGCTTCCTGCGGGTTGTGTTCACAAACAGGAACGTGTTTAAGTCCAGCAGTGTGAAAAATAATATTGATACCCTCCATGACCGATTCGAGGCGATCTTTATCCCTGATATCCCCGATACAATAATCTATAGCTGTAGAAGTTTTAAGGTGTTTTAGTCGACAATCTAATAAGAAATGCCGGTATTCGCTTCTGGCGTAGACTACAATTTTTTTAGGTTGATATTTTGTAAGCTGAACAACGATTTCAGAGCCAATAGATCCGGTCCCTCCGGTTACTAAAATATTCTTACCTTTAAAATTTTTCGAAAGTAAGGCAGCTAGGCTAGTTTCTTGATCGTATGACATATAAAACTAATTTGGTCTTCAGTAAGACCTATATAAAAGGGAAGAGCTAGGGTTTGTGATGAAATCTTTTCAGCAATAGGAAAATCGCCCGGTTTATATCCGAACATTTTTCTCATAAATGGTTGCAGATGAATTACTGGTAAATATGGCCGAGTGTTAATTCCCTTATTGGCTAAAAGTCGGATTAATTTATCTCTTTGACCATTGGTGATGCGGACGACATAAACAAACCAGGAATTAGTACGGTTTTTTCCTGTTTTCGGTGTAATAATTCGAGGGTGTCCTTTGAGTTCTTTTGTATATTGTTGAGCGATTTTGTTTTTCTGTCTGATCATCCAGTTTATTTTTGATAATTGAGTGATGCCTAAAGAGGCGCTTAAATCGTCCATCCGATAGTTATAACCGAGCGATTGATGAAGCATAAATTGATCGTCGAGAATACGGCCTTGATTTTTAAGACTCTGACAAGTCTGCCAAACAGATTTTGAGGAAGTGACAATCATTCCGCCCTCACCGGTAGTCATTTGCTTGTTCGGATAAAAGGCAAAAACGCCAATATCTCCAAAAGTGCCTGCCATTTTCCCCTGATATGTAGCTCCAACACTTTCACAAGCATCCTCAATTATTTTGAACTTATGTTTCCGGGCAATTTTTATTATTGGATCGTAATCTGGTGTTTGGCCAAAAATGTCTACAGTTAATAGTCCTTTCGTTTTAGGGGAAATGGCTTGAGATATTAAAGCCGGATCGATATTAAAGGTATTTTCTTCAATGTCAACAAAAACCGGTTTAAGGTCCTCAAATAGGAGACAATTACTAGAGGCGATAAAAGAGAATGGAGTGGTAATAACTTCGTCTCCTGCTTTGAAATCAAGTGCCCTCACTGCAAGATGTAATCCGGCAGTACCGTTACAGACAGTGCAGGCATATTTTGCCCCAATAAATTGTGAAAAAGTTTTTTCAAAAAGTTGGTTTTTAGGACCACAAGCTAATTTTCCTGATTCGAGTGTTTGAACAACGCCATCAATGTCTTTTTGGTCAATATATGGTTTAGCCAAGGGAAGGCAGAGCATGATTATATGAAACTATTAACTGAAACGATTCGGCATATTTAAATCCTGATTGGATCCCCCGGTATTTTGCCAAAGATTTAACTCCTTGAGCCGAACGAGGATGGGGATAAGGTCTTATCTCGGTGCGACAAAGATTAAAAGCTTTAACCTTTTTCTCTATATAAGAAGAGATGTCGAAATAAGTATTCGGGTTAAAAGGATTATCCCTTGACCATTCGGTGGAAGACAAAACTTCGTATGAATAAACTTGATCAAGAAACGGTTTCCCCGGGCGTGTGACTACTTTTGTTGATTGATAAACCAGGATATGATCTAAATTGACATCAGTCGATGAATGAGTATAGATAATCGACGGTTTAATTTGATTAATTACATTCTCTAATTTTCTATTGATATCAATGTGGGCTATTGTGTCAAGCTTCATATCAGGAAAATCTAGGCGAATAAACTCTTTAATTCCTAAAAATTTCTGAACTCTTAAAGTTTGTTGGTCTTTGGCCTGAGCTTTTTTTATATCTCCTTGATATTGAGAGCTCGAACCATCAGTGACTACACAAACATAAACGTTATCTTTTCTTGAGGTGTAGTATTGAATGACTCCACCGCAACCTAACACCTCATCGTCAGGATGAGCCGCTAAGATAAGTATGTTTTGACTATTCGTTGAGTATGTCACCGGTTTTGAATTGTTTTATAACCTGAACTAGTTTATTTTGAGAATTTATGATTTTCTTTAAACAAATTATCCGGCTCCCTGTAAGAATCCATAGGCCTTTGTTTGTCACTTTGGCTATTTGGCCCGGAAAACCAGAAAATTGTGGAGCATTTTTTAGTATTTCTGAATCTTTGACGTAATAGGTTTGGCTATTGTAAGAAAAGTTAGCCAAAGGATATATGTCGGTGACAGCTCTAATTAAATTTTGTATAGACAGGGCCGGATAATTAAAATTAATACGACTATGTTTTGGACGTCGGACAAGCAGATAAGTAGCTTGCGAGTTGTTTTGTTTTGTTGCTTTGGCTCTATTGTTAACAATGTCATCAAAATTATTGAGCAGTAATTTGGAAGCTAGTAACGTCATTTTTTTATAAAAACTTGAGGCATTGTCGGAATCTAAAATTTTAAATTTTTCTTGGTCAATTATCGGCCCGGAATCACATCCGGCATCAAGATAAAAAAGCGTAACGCCGCCATATTTTTCTTGATTAATGAAGTGCCAGGCAATAGGAGCTCTGCCTCGGTTTTTGGGGAGAAGTGCTGGATGCAAACCAACACATCCATGTTTGGCAGTTTTTATTAAGGGTAAGGATAATAATTGAGACCAACCGTTTACTATAATTATATGAGGGCGGTATTTTTGGAGTATTGGGAGAAGAACGTTAATTTTTTCAATATAATACAAGGATATATGGGATTTCTTGGCCATGGAAGAAAAGTCTTGATAGTCTGAGACATTGGCCGCTTTACTAAAAGGAAGTGTCAGAATAGTGTCAATTTCTTTACCATGAGCAATAAGATCCTTAAGACAAATAAAACCATCTTTTGTCATTGACAAATAAATATTTTTGTCACTAAAAAAAGACCTTAAGATATCTTCATCCATACTCCGAGGTGATTATAGAATATATCACACAAAAAGGCAATAAACGATTATAGGTTGGTTAAAAAAATACATAACTGTTATTTATTTAAAACCGCTATTTTGAAAAATTTTTTTCAAACTAGGAAGATAATACTGCTTGTATAAATCGTCCTTTTGCTGATGAGTTAAATTTGAAATTAAAGCAGGATATCCCTTGGGAATCATAAGGTAGTTGAAAAAATTTGTAATTGAAGGATTTGGTGTTAAAAGATCAGTGTTGAAGGTTACAGGTACAATTATTTTACAAATAAAATATTTATCCTTACAGGCAATACAATAATATTTAATAATTTTTCCTGTATTTATCTTATTTTTTATTATGTATTGTCGCCAATAGTCGATTGGGCTGTTGATGTCAAAGTTCTTATTACGAATAACAGAACTGGGTTGTAAGTCTATGGAAAGGTGATCAAAGTAAACACCAGAGTCTTCAGAAATAATCGCTTTTTTAATTATGGAGTAATAGCACTTTGCTTTGATTAGACAATTTTCTTTTTCATTCTTTCCGTTTTCGTCGGGGGGCTTAATGTTGAACGAAACAATAGTTTTTATCTTTAGAGAAGGATTTAAGAGGCGGATTTGATAAGAAATATTTTTATATTTATCGATATTTGTGGTAGCTATATAAATCATATTGTAAGATATAATACTACGTACTTATGTTGAATTCACAGGCTATATATGACGAGTTTGCTCCGTTTTATAGAAAATATTCGAAAGAAAAGAAAGAATATATCGACACTATCGATAAAATTATTAGCGACTATTGCGTAAAAAAAACTATCATAAAAATGATAGATCTGGGGTGTGGAGACGGGGTTAGGGGAAAAAGCTTGGCTCAAAAAATTAAACCTGAGGTGATTAAAATGGTTGACAACAGTGAAAAAATGATTGAACGGGCAAAAAAATTATGCGGAGTAAAAATTGCTGAGGGTGATTTTTCTGAGAAAAGATGGCGGGAAAAAGATAGGTACGAAGTGGTGATCTGTCTGTGGAATGTATTAGGACATATTTCTTCATATAAAAAAAGGCTTTGGGCTTTAAAAAACATTCGATCAGTTTTAGCCGAAGAAGGAGTGGCGTTTGTGGATCTAAGTAATAGGTATAACGTAAAATATTATGGGTGGAGTAAGGTGTGGAAAAATATAAAAGAAGATTTAAAAAGACCTAGCTATAAGAACGGCAATTTCAAATATTTGATTGATGTTGGTTTAAAAAAAATACCTTCAGTATGTCATTTTTTTAATCCATGGGAAATGGAAAAAATGATAAGAGAAGCAGGTCTAAAAATCAAAAAAAGATATTTTATCAATTATGAAAACGGTAAAATTGAAAAATATTTTTGGTCTGGCCATATATTCTCTATATTAGAAAAACAGGCAAAAGTATAATCTGAAGTAACAAAAAACAGAGTGATTATTTTGAAATTTCTATAAACCTGATCTAACTATTGTTTCTAATTCTGAAATAGTTAGATCTTTATCTTGCATTGAAAATGAGTTTCTCACTCTCGTGGAAATATCTTTAGCCTTTTTGGAGGAGATTTCTAATCCAAAATATTTTCTTGAAATTTCTATAAGTGCATCAGCGCTAAATAATTCTCCTATTACATAATTAGGAATAAAACCAAAGCTTTTTGGTTTTACTGTTTGAAATTTATTATTTTCTATCACTCTCTTAATGTGGCTTGCCGCAACATGTCCAAACGCTGATGGGCTGAGAGGATCTCTGTTAAAGGACGCTTTAAGGGGAAAGATTAAAGATAAAAGATCCTTGTAGAAGTTAATCCGATACCTCTTTTTTGTATCCTTCTCTTCCGAGACAGACACAACTGACAGAACATCTCCATACGATAGTATCCCATTCCTTTCTCCCATCCCGGACACAGATACTGCAAATAAAATGTCCCTATGCGTTTTTTTTGCTAATTTGTAAACTGTATAAAAATTCGCTGCTGCTAGTCCTTGGTCGTTATGAAAATGAAATTCGATAGGAATTTTTTTCATGATTGAATTGTGAATGTGTTGAAAAAAAATGCCCACAATTTCAGGTGTTGCGCAACCATTCGAATCAGCAAAACAGATATGGCTGACTACTTTATGTTTACAAATTTTCTTACATACTCTACAAATAATATCCTTATCTATTTGAAAGGAATTTTCTATGCTAAGTCTTAACTTAATGTTATTTTTTTGAGCCCAGTTGATTATTTTTAAAGCTTGCCTCATTATGATTTGTTCATTATTGCCGATTAAAGAGGTACTTACGTTTTTTACGCCTATTTTTTGCAGGAGTGTCAAATCCTTGTCGTTTATTCTAGAGTAAGTAAAAATTTTTAAATTCGTCTTTAATTTAACAACTTTTTGATATTCGTTGAGAAAATTTGTAGAAATGTATGGATGCATAATTTCCATATATTCGACCCCCATTTTGTCTATGATTTGGACGTATCGTCTTGCTTTGCCAAGAAGCATTCTGTTCGAAGAACTTTGTTTCCCTTCCCTAAAGGTTGAATCGATTAGGTGAATATATTTCATAAATATCGGATACTTGTTTCAAGTATATCAATATGCTCTGCTCCGGTAAATAGGAATGGGCATGACTTTTGTCCGTATAAACAATAACGTTTAGTTATAACTACAGGTTTTAGAACTAGCTCATGCTAAAAAAATATTTAATCTATAATCACAACAATGGGTAATCCTCTTCAGGTAATTTCAGTAATATTAGTCATTAGGTGCCAAGGTAAATTTTTGTTGGTGCAAAGATCGGAAAAAGATGATGTTTTCCCGGGATATTGGCAGAATATGGGCGGCAAAATTGAAATTGGTGAAACTGTAGAAAATGCAATTGCCCGAGAAATGGAAGAGGAAGTAGGGTTAAAACTAGATAAAACGCCGATATTTCTACACAGTTATTCATGGAAAAAGGATAATGATTCGCCAACTAAATTAGGATTAATTTTTTTAGTTGAGCTAAGCGGCAAAACGAAAGATCAAAAAGTGAGATTAAGTGATGAATTAGAAAGATACGGGTGGTATTCAATTGAGGAGGCAAAAGAAATAAAAACCATAGGGCCTGATAGTCCTACAGGGACACTTGGACAATTGAATAAAACACTTCAAGTTTAGCTCTACTCTCCCTTAATCCACTTTTCAATTTCTGAAAAACTTAAACCCCTTTATTTTTGTCGATCTGGTTGTCTGGAAAAACGGCCTGGTAAGCCTCTGCCAATTGTCTGTGAACGGGTGTTAATATCTGGTCGGTGGTTATAGTCTGGCAATATTTCGTTTGGAACTCCAAATCTTACTCGATCTTTATTGACCATAATCTCTTCAGGTGTTTTCGGTGGCTGAAGTAGAGTAAAAGCGTAGCTCCAACTACAGAGATAGTCTCTTACTATTGGATAAAATCCATGACCTCCGAGATTTGCCGGTATTGTTGCAGTTTCCGCAAAGGCATTTACATATCTGGCATAGGCTAAAAGAGCAATTCTGGTAGGATCTGATATCACCCAATTCTTTGACTTTTGTTGAGAAGTAAGAGAGGTATAACCAATCGAACAATAAACATTTTCCATATGTTTTTCTAATTCAGCTTCATAAGTTTTGTTCACCCTATCTCGACCTAATCTTCGTTTAGGATCAGTTGCGAGGTAAAGTTTCTCTTTTTCGATAAGTTCACCAATCGGAGAAAGCATTTTTTGAATCCAAGAAGTGGTTACCTCCCAATCCACTGCTTCTGCCGGTAAATTTTTAGCTCGGACTACTCTACTTATTTGGTCTCTTGTTACAGACTGTAATGAGGTTGTGAGAGCACTAATAATCGGACTTGGGTCTTGATACAAAATTCTGCTAGCCTGATTTCTACTAAGTTTTCTTAACACAATAAATTGTTCAAAAAAACCTTTACCGGCAACTTCTCCTCTTTTGTCTATTTGATGAATTTCACTATTGTAATCTAACTGCAAACTTAAGCCTTCGCCTTTGTCTTGAGCCATAAACTCATAATAACATACCTCCTCCCAAGCTTAGCCCACTTCGTGCCTGCCCTGAGTTTATCAAAAGGGGAACGCTCCCCCAAATTGGATAGGTTTTAGAACTTTCAATATAACTCACAATTAAAATATGGGTATTTAGTGATATACTTTGATACTCTAGGTAAAAATTTTGGTTTTACTTATAAATAAACTATGCAAGAAAGAATCCGCAAATTACAAACGCTTAAAGAGGCAGAAGAAAGAGTTAGCGCTGTAGGAGTAGCCCAAAAAGATACGGCAATAAAAGCAGTCGATAAGGATAAGTTGGCAGATTGTGTTGCTGTGTTTGATATGTTGGGAATAAACCAAGGCTTAAACGAAATAAACCAGGAATTATTGCAGGGTCGGGGTCGGGTAATGCATAATTCGGGAATAAAAGAAGGATCTTGGGAAAGGTCATTGGGTGATGGTGCTTATGAAAATGTATTTTATCGTTATGCAGAGGCGGGTGTTTGTCTTAAGTGGATCGATGGTAGATATATAGTCGTAAACATTACAACCGATGCCGAGAATGAAACTTACAAAGGTTATAGTTTAAAATTTTCTTATACTGGAGATTTGGGTGACTCAGAAGTTGTTTTAGAATTTGATAGAGTCCGTGGAAAAGAACATCGAGTAACTGGCGGGGGTGTTGTTGAGTACTATAAACAAACCGAGTATACAACTGAGGAACTGAAAGAAGCATGCCTTAACAAACTGGCTTCAATATGTCTTTCCATGCAAGAAGGGGGACTGTTTACACATCAAAGGGTAGAAACGAAACCCGAACCTCCAAGAAAAAGAAAAGGATTTTTTGGACTTTAGCAAATCACTGCTACTTAATCATAGTATATAAACATATATTGCGTATATATAGGATATATTTGAGATGCTCGCCTCGCGCCTGCCCTGAGTTTATCAAAAACGGACAGGCTTGCCTGCCGGCAGGCGGGTTTTATAACTAATATTATATAATTACCACGTGGAACAAGATTTTAGGCCAGGATTAATGGCCTCTGTAAGAAAAGCTATAGAAAGGGGTACAACCGCCGCTCAAGATGAACAAGCAGGATATGTATGGACCCAATCCTGGAATTCTGATGTTTTTGAATACAGATGTGTTTTTGGTTCCGTTTTTTCAATATGGTTTAATGACTTTCTCGACAAACGGAGAAATGAGGGTAAAGTTTATGCATTAGATCTCATGAGTACTTCTGCGATGTTAACTGGTTTGAAAATAGATGGTGGCGTTGCTGTTGGTTTAGGAAATATAACAAATGAATTATCTGAAGAACAAATGAGGGAAAGAAACATTACTTACATAGCAGGGAATCTGTTGAAAATACAACCCTGGAATAGTATTAAGGATTGGCTTGGGAGAAACAATGCAGACGGATTCGATCTAATTACTTGCCGGGCAAATTTATCAGGTTGTCATAGCGAATATGTTCCCCGTTTTCCTTCAGTTTATTACGCCCTTCTAGACAGGGCGTGGAATTTATTAAATAAGAATGGCGGAGTACTTTTAGTTGACGCCCCTTGGCTTATACACCTTGAAGGTGGTATTCCAAGGGAACTAGTTAATGATTGGCTCAAGAGACTGAAACAAGCCAATGTTGAATGTCTTTACAAGGAAGGCACCAATTAAGTTTGTAAAAAAATCTGATTCTTCAAAACATTTACCAACCTGACGTTTTAGTATTTGTGTTGTTAAAGCCTTGCCCGGCGAGTGGAACGATTTTAAAACTTTACAAACTAACTTTGACTGCCCCATCTCTTAAAGGACAGCCGGTGGGACTAACAGCCGTGATATTCCGACAGCCCCAAGTAATACGTGCTGTTATCATAGTATCAATATCAATATCACATCTTGCCTTACCAACACCCTGTTCAAATTGTTCAATTTCAACCACTGGGGTTCCTTGAGCCGCACCAACCAGCCCTTTTTGGATTGCTGGACAACTCTCTCTAATAGCTTCAAGCGATGGATAGCACATTTGGTAAAGTTTACCCTACACAGTCATATATATCAAACAGACTCAGGGCTCGAAGAATGGAACGATCCCTCAAACTGGACAGGTTTTAAAACTGCTAAAATAGACATTATTAAGTAGAAGTTTTTATTGAAAAGATAAATGAATAATATTAGGTTTAAGGATAAAATTGCTCTAATTACCGGAGCTAGTCGAGGGATGGGAAAAGCAACTGCACTGGCATTTGCCAAAGAAGGCGCAATTGTAATAATTGATTATTTTGTTTCTGATTTCGAACCCGATGCAGAATCTAATGCAAAAGAAGTTGTCAGGCTGATCGAGGAAATGGGGTCAAAAGCAATGGCGATAGAGGCAGACGTGTCTAATGAAGATATGGTGAAAGATATGGTTGAAAAAGTAATGTCCGTTTATGGAAAAATCGACATTTTGGTTAATAATGCAGGGATTGCAATTGATCTACCGCTGGAACAAAGAACGGTAGAACACTGGAAACATACTTTGGATGTCAATCTGATCGGAGAATATATCTGTGCAAAAAATGTAATCCCGCATATGATCAAAAACGGGAAAGGAGTCGTGGTTAATATTGCTTCCAGCAGTGGCTCAAAATGTTTCAGTCCGGAAAGTATTGATTATGATAGTTCCAAAGCCGGAGTAATCTCATTGACAAAAAATTTAGCAAAAGAGTACGCACTAAAAAATATAAGAGTTAACGCTGTTGCTCCGGGTTGGATAAACACTCCGCTGAATAAAGATCTGCCTTTGGAATTTGTAAAATCTGAAACCGATAGGATCTATCTGAAAAGATTTGGGGAACCGGAAGAAGTTGCAAATTTGACATTATTTTTAGCTTCTGATGAGGCAAGTTACATCAATGGAGAAGTTGTCACAATTGACGGCGGTTACGAGTAAATTTTGGTGAAACACTCCCAAACTGGACAGGCATGCCCTGAGTTTGTCGAATGGGCTTGCCTGCCTGCAGGCGGGTTTTAGAACTATCTAAAAAATTTTTTTACTATATTAGCCAGGCTCGGATAATCTTCATAATCGTGAGTGTCGTTATTTGAATTTTTTATCAGTTGGTAATTTGCTGGCGATAATTCTTTTTCGGTAAACCAACTTCTTTGGCTAATAAATAAGGGTGACCACACAAAATTATTTTTTGAGGATTAGTAGCCTTTTCGTAAATAGTTTTTAAGGCAAGGATTGCCCCAACTGATTTAGCAAAGATGTAATAATTATTTTGGGTTTTTACTAATTCGGCAAGTTTTTTAGATTTGGCCCCAAAATCTATAAATTTTTTTCCATTAGTCCAGTGATCGTAATTAAGAATAGTTCCGGTAGAAAATATGTCAAATTCTGACTTTACTTTTTCAATCCAAGTTTTGTTGTTTAAACTATTCCCGGCTAGATAAATAATGTTCATATAGCTGATTTTACCAAAGTTTATAAAATGCCTTTGCCACCTTAACGGAACGATCCCCAAGGGGACAAGTTTTAGAAATAGCTCCTCCCGCTGGGATAGTACTCGGATAGAAAAGTGGGTTAGGAATTATTTATTAAATCCCAATTTTCCAAACATTCTTTTCCAAAAAAGCTTCGATGGTTTGACGACCGGCTTTGTTTAGAAGATTGGGATGAGAAAGTTTATTGGTTTTGGCAAAATCACTAAGGGTGACAATTTTTTTACCCTCCAGATAGGCTAATCGTTTATGATAACTGTTGGTTAGTGCTTTACCGACCATTTCTTCCATGACGGTTGTTATTTCCTTTGCATCAAATTCTTTAAATGCATCATAGTATTTTTTTCGATCAATAAATTTGATGTTTATGGGAACAAAACCTTCTCGGATAAGTAGATAATTATTGATAACTCGGCCAATACGACCATTACCGTCAACAAAAGGGTGAATATATTCAAAGGTTAAATGTAAACGAGCAATACGCTTGATAATATTTTCATGGCTGGAAGCATTGTATTGAGATAACATTTTTTCAAGCCTCTCAATAACTTCTTTGGGGGTTGGAGCAATGTGACTGCCAACCCGAACAAACTCGCCATCTTTTCTAAATCTGCCCGCTACGTCATCACGAATATTGGAAATTAACATTTGGTGCAGAGTTAAAATCACACCAAGAGTGAGTTCCTGTTCTTTGGCTTTTTTATCAATATAGGAAACAACCCGGGCAAGATTTTTTGTTTCAAAAATTTCTCGTTCAGTAATAAATCGATCAAGATCAATCTGTAGAAGAATCTTTTCGGTTTCTTCGAGAGTCAGGGTGCTGTTTTCAATGGCGTTGGAATTGTAAACTTGCTCAGCAATTTCAGCTTCACTAATTAGTTGAATAAGAGCCTCTTTGCCGGTGGATGCTTGGTAATACCGTTGACGAAGACTACTGATTTTACTAAAGACATTTAATATATTAGTCATATCCATTATTATAGTCTATTTCACGTTTTTGTCAACATAATCGTGAATAACTGGTTATTTTTGATGTATTTTCACGGTTTTGAAGGTATTTTTCATGGAATATCGGCTCGCTTGGTGCCTGCCCTGAGTTTGTCGAAGTGGAACGATCCCCCAAAACGGACAGGTTTTAGAACTAATACCCGAACCCTAAAAAAGCGAAAAATTGTTTAAAGTGTTAAAGTAAAGATATGAAGAGACAATCAGGTACAGTAAGTGTCGTATCGGGATTCTTTATTATTGTGCAACTGGCTGAAAATCTTAATTTCTTAATATGCAACAAGCACCCATGAAAGAGGAAAGTGAAGAAATAGAATTCCACCCAAGTAGAATTGTAACATTGTGCCTGAGTTTGTTAGTGTTTACTTTTATGTGTCTTTTTTCGACCCTACTTGTTTACCTATCTACCAGAAATGTTTTGCTTGCGGGAATATGTTTTTTGATAACCTCTGTTTTGTCGATTTTTATTATTTCTAAAATGGCAAAACCGAAGTTAACACTGTCTCAGAAGGGAATATTTTATCGGGATAAATTTTATGACTGGAACGAAATTGTGTCGATGTCCCGTAACGTTGACGAGGGCATTTACTATAGGGTTAAAACAAAGAACGGAGACGTAATAACTTTTAACGGCATCTTTTTTTCGACACAATTTGAGAAGCTAGTAGTTGCTAATGCCTCCTTTGAGGAAGTACCTGTTGGCAAGTATTTTTATTTTAAACGCTGGAAGAAGATTGGCGGTGAATATGAATATACCGGATTTTGGGATAAATTAGTCGATATTCTGCAAAAAAAGATTTTCTAAAGAAGTTATTTCTGCGGCAGAGAGATTGTAGTTTCAGGACAGCTCCGATTATGACTTGTAACCAAGTTACTAAGCGTTGTTTTGAATTTTGGCAGGCTTGAAAAAACCATAAAGCTTAATGGATTACTTTTTTTTGATTCGCCCAAACAACTTGTTAATCTTGAAAAACTTTTGACATCTTCTAACTTGCCAAAAAGTGAATCATTTTATTACTTAAATTTTCCGAATATAAAGCCTTCAAAAATTAATGCCAGAATGAAATAGGCGATATAGCAAAGTATGTCTAATCCTATTACCATAAATATTTTCGTTCCTATCGAGCGGGATTCTTTTCTAATTATCTTTAAGCTGAAAATCCACCCAATGGCACCCACGGCACCTCCAATAAAACCTCCCGTTATTAACAAAACGAAAGCCGGTAAAACTGCTAACCATTCGTACCATTTTAAGTTTTTAAAATTAAAAGAACCTTTTACTTTTTCCGGTTGTATTTGAGAGACCGTTTGCTCTGATAAAAGATGATCATTTTCCCGTAAAGCTTGATCGGCCGGATTGGATATTTTATTTGTTTCCGGTGTTATGGGCCTTACTTCATTTAGCAAACTTTTGATGGTAATATCAACAAAACCATAATTGGCTAATTTAGTTTTAATAATGTCTTCTGTTTCTCCGGCGGCAAACCATTCCTTAATGTAAATTTTGGCTTGATCTTGGGTAATAAAGTCCATCTAAGTAAATTTAGACTTTTAACAATGGTTTGTCAAACAAATAGCTCGATGAGTGAAGTGGTTTAGAACTTTAGTTCCTAATTTTCACCGTACTCTATCCATTCAAAAATTTCCCCATAATATCACTTACGGGGTAAAATGAAGTTGCAATGATCATTACCATTAACGGGAAAATTGTTAAGCCGGGAAAAGAATCCAAGAAAAAACCACGAATGAGTCCGTGGTTCAAAAAATGGTTATTGGTAATCGGAGGAACATTGCTGTTGATGACGGTCCCGGCCTCGTTTTTGGGATTTGACGAAGACTTAGGGTCGGCTTGGCTTTTTCTTATTTTGTTAGTATTAATAATACTTTTTGCAGTGGTGATATTATCGGCAATAGTTACTTGGATAAAAAATATTTTGAAATTTAAAATGGTGATTTACACTGTTGAAAAACCTAAAACAGTAAAAGGTTAGTCAAACTTGCGGGAGGTTTGACAGTAACTACAAAATTCACAATCAGGATGGGGCTCCAGCTGTACCGAAAAATTCGGACGTTTTTCAAAGCCGTAAGGTAAGGCGCGGCGGTGGGGGACGCCACGCCGATCAATTATTTTTTGTGGGCGTGATTTTTAAAATTTTTTGGCTCCCCGTAGTGCGCAAACTTCGCAACTGGTTCACTGAGAGTTCGCTCCCGGCTCTCCCTTTGAAGTTTGCTTTCAAAACTGTTATTTAAATTATTTATTCCCGGCTATTTTTTCGACATCCACATAACCCTTACCCTTGTCATCCTTTTTCGTGTAGGGAATTTTATCAGGCGATATGCCAAAGTGTATAAAAAATTCTGACAATACTTCAAAGGTAACATATTTTGAGTCATAAATTGCGTCTGAAACATCGGCATTAATTTTTTCATAAAAATCTTTAGTTACATATACTATGGACGCGTCATCAAAATCCGACTTGTAGAATAAGTCTTGCACCTCCTTCGGTTTTAAAAATAGTTTTTTTCCTTCCCATAAACTTGCGTTTTTAATACCAACATTAAACTTGACTTTTTTTACCTTGGGGATATGGGTCAACATCTTTTTGTAAAGTTCCACAAACTCATAAACATACTCCACAATAGCCAAACTATTAAGTTGTGGGTATTCAACAAATTTATTATGGTCTTGACCCCATCCCAAAAAACTGTCGTCAGTGTATGCTATGGCGACTAAAGAGCCATCCCGATACAATCGAATTGTTTTTCTATCTCCGTTTTTTACCTCCCAGCACTTACCATCTTTGATTCTTGGCCAGTCGAGTGTGAGTAGGTTCCAGCCAGAGTATCTTAAATATGGCGGGTTTTTTAACATGTCACGCAAAGGGTTGTTTTCCTCAGCAAAAAAGTTATCAAGATTGATTTTCTCTTGTGGTTCTACTCCTAAAACAACTAAAGGTGGAATATAGGTATTATTGTTTGTTTCCATAAATTGTCTCTTCAATTTTTGCCGGAATACTGTCAATGTCGATTGCCGGCACTAATGTAATTATTGAAATCTTCTCCTTTACTTCGTCCATCTGGTTAGACAGACTTTGGTGAAATTCCTGTAGGCTATTAGGTGAGCGCTTAGATAACTTGTGCAGTTCTTGAACCGTAAGCCAAGTAATGTCATCGTCAGTTCTAATAGGAATCCCAAAAAACTCCTTTGTAGATTCACTCTCCACTTTGGTAATTTTTATGATGAAGTATTTTTTGCCTTCATCTTGGGGTAAAATAGATATTACTCCTAAACCTAAAGACGCATCACCACTACTCGCACACCAATCAACTTTAATATCTAATCGAGGGTAAACATTGGTAATGATTATTCCGTTAATTTGTTTTCCATCATAGAAGTCAATTTTTGACATTAAATCAAGCGCTGTAACATAATCGTGCGGAGAATTGGCTCGTTTTTCTGTGGACAAACCACAAATAATATAACCGCCACCACCGTTGGCAAAGCTGACAACATCTTTTATAAGTTCAATAATTGCCTTTCGTTTGGGTAAGTCGTAGGGGTGTTTCTGCTTTGCTTCAAATACACCAGACTCTCTTTGAGAAATCAATTTATCGAAATCGCTATTTTTTAATATTTCGGCGATTTCTTCGAATGTAAGTGTTTCGTCTTTATTTGTTAGATTGCTCATTTTGGTTGCTCGATGTGTGGATTAGTAAATTTCCATTTCAACCGGTACCAACTCAACAAAACCATTTCAGAATATTTTCGGTAACAAACATACATTTTTCCAATAATATTTAATTTTTTCGCGGGAAACATTTTTAAGCCACCAAAACCTGTTTCGACTCTGGAATAATAGTAATTTCCTTCGGCGTTTCTGAAGGTCAACAACAAACCTATCCTGTCTCTTTTATGTTCTGCTTCGGGGTCAAGATGAAAAATTATAAATTCGGCCATATCTGCGGTCACCCCGTTACTTGTTGATTCAATTTTCAAGTCCCTTTCTTCATCGGGAACGAGTATGTTGGTTCCAGTCATTGATAAATCCAACCTCCAAACTTTTTGAATGTCTCTGACGATATTTACAAATGATTCAATCTTGATGTCGTAAGCGGGACTTTTGCCAATATTTCTGATTCTTATTTTTCTATCTTTCATGGCAATACCCTTAAAATAAACTGCTAACAATGGCATCAATTGAAGTTCGTTTGCTTTATTCGCGGTCTTCCAGGAAAAGTAAGCAACAAGAGCCGTTGTAAAAATTAACACTATATTCAATAGACTTAAAGCCTGAGGAAAATATGGCTGTTGAGATAACTCGATAAACTTTTGCCAGTAATCCATATTAATTCACCAATTCCTCTCCAAACGCCTTAGCTAAAATTGATTGGGTTAATTTTTCGTATTTATTCATATTCGTGTGTAATATTTATTCTTTACACAGGCGGATTTAACAAAACTTGTATCAGAAACCTTATCTTTAGGAATATCAATATTGAAATAAAGGCAAAAAACTAGGTCGTCAATGTGATTCTTTATCGCTTGCTGTTTATCAAAATCGATTACCGGTAAAGACATTAACTCAGATAAAGCAATTATTTTTTTGTCTAACCCAAGCCCTTCCTTGTTGTAGTTTGCTTCGATGACTTTGCTTACCAGGGAGGAATTTCTCTTGATTGGTAACCTTATCTTTTCTCCCTCTTTTTCCATGACTAATTTGCGATTTTCAACGTAAACTCTATCAAACTTTTGAATCATTATTTTCGATAAATCTACGAAACTTAAGATGGTTTTGTCTTTTAAAGCCAATACTTCTTCAACTCGTTTAATACTTTCTTTTTTTATTGATTCATTATTTTTGCCAATTATTGGGGGACGTATTAGATCTTTAATTACTTTTAGACTTACCAATATTTTATTGGTATCCTCATTTTCAGCGCTAGCAACATTTTTCAAAATCCATTTTGTAACTTTTGAGTTTAGAAGAGCAAATAAATAAAATATCTCTTGTTTATTATCAGAGGAAATAGTCATATATTTATTTGTTTCTAACAATATTTTTCGGTTTGTGAAGCAAAAGTTTTTTGTATTTTTTGTTCGCCATATTAGTTTGTTTTCTTGTTTAAATGTCTGAATACCTTGGCTTCCTTGTGGGAAATTAATTTTCTTGTTTGAAGGGTAATATCTTTTTCCTTTTGGAACTAAATAGTTTACTTCGTCAAGTTCGTCAACTATTTCGTAATAATCGTCAACGCTGTTAGTAATATATTTTTCATCTATCAAAGCTCCACCATCGAAGTAAAATTTATTCCCAAACTCGACACTAGATAAAACATGATCTGAATAAATTGCGATTCCAATACTATTTCTTATATATTCTTCATAAAGACATTCTGTAATTATGTTAAATTTAATAAAATTCCAATTACCGACATTTTGTAATAATTTATTTTGTAGGACTAATTTTTTTATAACTTTTTTACCATGAGAAATGTTTTTAAGACATGTATCGATGTCATCGTTTTTATCTTTATATTTAAGAATTTCTACTCTGTGTATAATTGCTGGAATTTCCCTTGAAACTATAAAGATTAAACTTGAGGTTGGAATAGGTTTATTACTTTTTAATCCTCGACCGATAAACATTTTTCCGCTAAATATAATAATTTTCTTAATTGTGGTAAATCTCGAAAGATGATAGCGTAGTACGTCAAAATCAGGATTTATTAGAATTGTTTGGGGTATGATATAGCATAGTTTCCCCTTATCTTTAAGTAGAGCCAAGCCAAGCGCTATAAAAAATGCAAATAGATTCGGTTTAGGCGCATATTTTTTTTTATTTTCAGGTGTGCTGTGTAGGTTAACACCGTAAATATCACTTAATTTGGCTTTCTTATTTTTCATAAGTTCGAAACTAAGTAGCCTTTGTTTAATACAATCGTTATATCTAATGTATGGGGGGTTACCGATAACATAATCAAAACGTTTCCTTAGGGTTTCGGTGTGATTTTCGAGACTTGTTTTCATTTCTTTCAAATCATCTTCATCTCGGACATAACTTGAATAACCCAAATTTAGTTTTTCAGTAAATAGACCCATCTGGCCCTTGCTTTTTTGGTAGGCTATATCTATATCATTAACTGTATTCTTCAGAGCAGTGTCCATGAATTCAGAAATGGAATCATTTGTCTTAAAAACTTTGATTTTTTTGTCTATCGGATTGTTATATTTCTCGTTAATAATCAATGAAAGCATACGCATCAGAATACTCATTTCGGCAAGATAAAGAGGAAATTCCTCAATATCAAGTCCAAAGATACCATTTGTTACCGCTTCCTCAATTTTCTTTGAAGCTTCTTCGCTACCGTTTTTAAAACCCTTAACTATGACGTCTGTGGCAGAATAAAGGAATGTGCCACTACCACAAGAAGGATCAATGATTGAGATACTATCTTTGTCAAGTTCATATCTTTTGGAAACTGTCTCGGGGGTAAAGCCAACTTGCTCTAACATGAAGTTAACTACTGCCGGGTCGGTAAAATATTGGCCTTTTTTGCTTTCGTCGTAAAGTTCTTTTAAGTAGTTTTCGTAAATATAGCCAAATATTTCATTTCTAACATTGGCATAATTATATTTTTTAATAAAAATAAAAATATCCAACCAGGGAGAAATGTCAGAAAGATTGTTCTCGAGACTGTGGTAGAGTTCTAGAATCTTGTCTTTAATAAACTCCTGTTCTTTTATAAAAGGACGATAAATATTTTTCGATATTCTTGCTGAAATGCCCTCAATAATACCGAGAATGTCTTTGTACCTCCCAACTTTTAGAGATTCATGAATTCTTTTGACTATGGTTTCAAATTCGTTAGCAAAATCATCAAAATCGTTATCGACCAGTGTTTTGTAAAGTATGAACTGAATGACATAGGCGTAGGTAAGTTCAATTGCCCGTTTTCCCCTCTCCTTATCGTTTGATGCTTCAAGATATCCCTCAATTTGTAATTTGTTTTTGAATGATTGGATGAGCTTAGTGATGTCTTCAAAAAAGAGTTGACGATTATTTTCTACGCGGAGTTTTGTTTCTTCAATAAGTGCCAATTGTCCGGTTTTCTCAAAAAATGATAGATAGTAAAATTCGGGTTTGACGTATTCCTTCCAAAAGGTGAGAAATAATTGGGTGTTGGTTAATAAGTCTTCTAGGGTAAAAACTTTAAAAATGTTGTTATTGTAAAATCGCCAGGTATATCCGTCGGTTAAAATGCCATAATGTTTGTCAAAATCTTTCTGGTAGTTAAATAATTGGCTTTCTCCGGTTTTGATATTCCCATAACACTCAACCTCTACTGGTATAGCTATCTCGGAATTAATATAGATATAAAAATCGGCTTTTCTTTTCTCTTTGGCTTTTTTTTCATAAATAAATTCATTTTTGCGATTTTCCAATTTAGCTGAAAGATTACCTTCTCTTAGGTCAAACAATTCAGATTCGAAAACTTGTTTAACAAAACTTTGGACTCCAGTTCCAACCTCGGTGGTGCGATAATATTCTTTATCTTTTTGCCATAAGGCGTGAAGTGGGTTTAATGTGTTTTTCATAGACTTTCTAACGATAAGAGTATTATATCCCAGTATTTTTCAATACTAATGGTAATTAAATTGTTCGTCTTTCCATATAAATTTTTTGTTTTCCGACCGAGCTTCTTATAGAGATCTATTCCTCTACGCTGAAAATTTTTCCTCCCTTTACTTTCCCTCCCAAATTGTGTAATTTTAACCAATGTGGATCATATTGTTGGCCGGAGCGGTTGGAGGAATCCTAAGAGGCGTTCTTGGAATCGCCAAGGACCTGATCACTAAAAAAGAACTGACGATCAATTGGGTCTGGTTTGGGGTCACGGTTTTAATTGCGGCCATACTCGGGATGGTGGTTGCCAGCTTTTTTGCCGAAGATCCAAGGATCGCGATTCTTGGGGGTTACAGCGGTTCGGATCTGGTTGATGGCATCATGAAGTTGAAGCTAAACGAATTATTTAAGACAAAAAAAGTAGTGGTAGAGGAGAAAAAATACGGGAGCTTTGAGGGCTTGATTAAGACCGACGGGAAGCCGGCAAAAGAGAAATCCTAATAAACGGTTTGGCTGTCGCCAGTGGTTTTAGCGCGGCATTTAAATCAGCCGGCAGTTTTTTCAAATCGTAGGCCGAAGCCAGCCGGGTGATATCAATCGTTTTGAATTGAGTGGTGATGTCAAAAGATTTTAAAATTTGCTCCAGCTCTTTGCGTTTCGGATCGGATTTGGACGGGAAAACGGTTTTGGTTTTTTGAACCACGGTCAGGATCTGATCCCTAAAAGTTAGTGACCGTTTTTTATTTTGCCGGCAATAATCGGCCAGTTCCTGCTCGACTTGGGAAAGATCGGATTCAAGCTTGGCTTTTTTTAAGCGAAGATCAAGATATTTGGCAACGGTGTCGTTGATTAGCATATTTTTATATTTATTATTTTATAGATTTTCTTTTTGAAAGATAATTTTTACTGGTAACAATTGGTTTGCCGATTTCTTTCTCAAGCTCTTTTCTCGCATTTCCGGCAACCCTCCCGCCCCGGTTAGCATCCTGTTTTAGTTTTGGCACTCCCTTTGATTTTTCCTGACGGTGGATTTCAGTGGTTGATCTTTCACCCAACATGGTAAAAATTAGTTCAAAATCATCCATATGGTCACGTAAATTTTCTCTTTTGAGGCCTTTTAACTTTTTGTATTCGGCCGGGGTGACCCCAAAAGTAGCTTTGGAAATTTCGGCGGTTAAAATCTCGTAATCTATTTGTTTTTCTGCCCCTCGTTTTTGCCACTCATCGGTTAATTCTTCGCGGATGGCAATGCCCCGCATCCGTTTTTCAATCCAATCTTCCGGATAACCCTTGAGCTTATAAAGTACCCGGGTTCTTTTGGTGGCCAACTCCGGATTTTCAATTTCCTGTACCCGTTCGTAGCCGACTTTGGCTAACCATCTTTTAAAAGGTTCGGCTTTGGGAGAGGGGATCGATTGAATAATGCGAAAAATATTTTCAGTATCGGCGCAGTCTGTTTCATACTTTTTCCCGTCAGTTGATTCTAATTTCAGTTGTCGACAAATTGTCGACAACTCAATTCCATCCTCACTTTTTACCCGAATTTTCATTTTAAACCAATAATCGCGGGCATTAACGCTATCTGTCAGCGCCTCAATTACATCGACAACTGAAAACCACCATTCGTTTAAATATATTATTCTTCTGATTTTTTTGCCTTTGAAAATGGCCAGATGGTTGTCATTCATACTAAAATAATACTCAAGTAACACCTCAAGTCAATAAGCAAAACCGAAGAAAAGGCGAAAGATAATTTAGTAAGTCTTGGTGTAACAATTCACCGCTTTGGTAAAGCCGGCCTTGACTGCTTCTTTTTCTGAACAAAACCATTGATCGCCCTGATCAAGCTCCAAAGCCACATTACTATAGTTGCCGCAACCGGAAAAAAAGTAAGTTTTTTTACCTTCACGGACATTGCCCTTGATATCGCACTTGGAACTATCGGGATTAGTCTTCTGATAACACTTCGGGCTAAAAACACCCAAGTTATCGACTTTTGCCGATTGAAAGGCCGCCTTTAATTTTTCCGATTCGATTGAAGCGGTTGATGTAAATCGCGCCCAGCCGGACAGAATCATTTGCTCATTTATTAATTGGTCATCAACATAAACCAAAGCCAAAAACCGGCCAAAGTGGTCATTAAGCTCACCAACAAGCCGGACTTTTTTCCCGGTTAGAAGACGGGTAAGTAAGGCCGTCGCCTCATCGGCTCCGCACAAACCCTCTTCAGGCGCATTAACACTCATTAATCTAATTTGCCGGCCATCATCAACAATAAAAGTATCGCCATCTATAATTCTTTGGACTGAGTATTGGGTCGGGGCAGGGGTCTTGGTCTTAATCAGAAATATACCTAAAAGCAAATTAAAAATAATTGACAAGGTCAAAAATATTTTAGTCAATAAAAGTAGTTTATACTTAATCAATGCACTTTACCTGTCGGACCTTTATCGGCAAACATAGCCCTCAAAGTTGGTCCCAATATTGGGAAAAGGAGGATTCTCTTTTTGGCCTTATCAATCTCACTTCCGACGATCCGGCTTCCGATCTTGTCGCTCTTGGTCATTCCCTGATTGATAAAATTAACCAGGCTTTTTCTGTTTCTACTCTTTCGGAAATTCTTTCTCAAATTACCTCCGAATATCAAGCTTCCGCCGTCAAAATCAATCTTTCTTTGGTTACCATTTCTGACAATCAGCTTACTTTACTGAATCTTGGCCAAAATCAGGCTTATCTTCGCCGCGGTCTTCGGATTGCCCCGCTTCTTTCTGCCTCACCCGCTGTTCCCATTACCGGCCAGCTGGCCGCAAACGACCAAATTTTTCTTACCACGGAACCTTTTTTTGACGGTTTTGGTTTCGACCGGATCAAGCAGTTTCTTTCCCTTGGCAGTCTTCAGGACATCGAAGAAAATTTTCTTACCTATCTCAATACATTGGATGTTCAGGACAATCTTGCCGCCGTTTTGATCCAAGCCGAATCCGATGACACCGGTAGTACTTTATTTTCTCCTCTTCCGGTTTCCGCCCCGCCCCCTCCCGGGGGGCCAAAAGTTTCTCTTTTTTCCCAAATTTCCAAAGCTTTTCCCCGCCGGCAGTCGCTTTATGTTTCTTCCCAGGACTTAAACCAAACCAAGCGCCACAAACAGCAAAACGTCATTTTGGCCCTTATTCTTCTTCTGGCTCTTGGCGTCAGTTCCTTTTTTGGTTATCAAAAAAATCGTGCCTCCGCTATCGAATCCAAGTACCAAACCATAAAATCGGCTCTTCAGGAAAAATTGACAAATGCCCAAACTGTTAAAAATCTGGATCTTGAATCTGCCCAAAATTTGGCCAAAGAAGCCCAAGTTCTGCTCAAAGACCTCTCGGCTTTGAAAGTTCATCCTGATGAAGTTTCTGGTTTTGAGTCCCAAATCTCCACTTTTCTTTCTCAAACCGGCTCCAAAAGTGACTTTCTCCCCGAAGTTTTTTATGATACCGGTATGATAAAAAATGGTCCGAAATTTAACCATATATTTTATTCTAATAAAAATATATTTCTCTTTGACCCGGGGGATGGTCGCCTCACCAGCCTTGATGAAAACCGGAAAATCGACACTATTTCCTCCGCCGACGGACTAAAAAACCTCCAATTTATCAGTCTCAACAATGGTAAATTTTATGGCGTTTTGGATCAAAAAGTTTTTCTCATTACCAAAACCTCTTTGGATCCGGTTATCGAGCTTGCTGTTGATCCGGTTAGTCTTCAGTCATGGAATCAGGCCTTTTATCTTTTAAGCTCCGATGCTATTACCAAATTTGCTCCCAATTCTACCGGCTTTTCCAAAGGCACCCCTTGGCTTCAGGACGGCCAGTCGCTCCCCCAAAACCCCTCTTCTTTGGCCATTAACGGTCAGCTTTGGGTTCTTTCGGCAAATGGTCAAATTACTGCCTACGATCGCGGTCAAAAGGCCGTTTTTAAACCAAGCCAGCTCGTTGATACCACTGGCGCCAAGAATTTGGTTACTACTGAAAATAGCCAAATTTTGGCCTTTAACGATTCCCAAAATCAGGTTTATGTCTATCAAAAAAATGGCACCATGCTCGCCAAGTACAATTTCAATACCCTTTCTGTTCTAAGTCTGGCTCTGAACGTTGACAAAAACCTCCTCTACGTCCTTTGCTCCGACCAAAAGATCTACAAAATTTCTCTCTAGTCTCCCTTTCTTCAAAGGGAGAAGCGGCAACTTGTCCCGATCGAAGTATCGGGAAGCCGAGAGGGATTTTATGAGATAATTTCACTACCATGCGTCATTTTAATCGCGATTCCCTCGATTACCACTTTATCGATAAGCTCGAAGCCGGGCTGGTTTTAACCGGTGCCGACGCCAAATCTCTTCGTACCCAACCCGCCCAATTTCAAAATTCCCAGGTCATTATTACCAACGGCATTCCGGAAGTTATCAATCTCAAAATTCCTCTCTACAAATACTCTCAAGGCCAGCTGATCGACACCACCCGCTCCCGCGCTCTTCTTCTCGCCGAAAAACAAATCGCCAAATTACAAAGCTACCGTCATCAAAAATATATGCTCATCCCCATTGCCATTTATTCCAAAGGCAAATTTTTCAAGCTTGAAGTCGGTATCGGCCGCAAATTCCGTCAGTATGAAAAAAGGGAGAAAATCAAGGCCAAAGAACTTCGCCAATCACTCGTTTAAAATCTCGATTCCCCTGCCCTGCTTGCCCCTGGGGGGCTTGCCCCTTTGGGGTCAAGGGAAGGGGTAGGGGAAGGGTTTAACAGAGGAGATGCCCACTAACGAAGCGGGGTCCAAAGTTGACTGAAAAAGACGTCTACAAGCTTAAGATAATTTTCTCCTACACTCTCACTGGCTAAAATTAACAAAAGGCAGTGAAATGCCGATTGGTGAGGGCATTACCCCTCGCTTGTCTTTTTAGAAAATCGGGATCCTAAAAATAGCATTTCGGTTTAGTTAACACTGATTAATCTTCTCCGAAATAGGGGACTAATCAATGACTAGCGGCTTACGCCAAAGCGTAAACGGCTTGGCTGGCGGGTTGACTTGCGAAAACCGAACCAGTTACTTCACGAGCCTGATTAAGGGCTGTTCGAAGAGCATTACCAATTTTGTTGGCATTATATTTTTGGTCCTTGTTTAGCGACTCTAGAACCAAAGTCGGCTTGCAGTCTTTTAAGGTACAAACTCTGTCGATTCAATTCATCTCCAGTGTTCTCATTGTAGCAAAAATCGCCCCAATTTACCAGTATCTAATGTCCCTCCCTTTTTAGCCTTGTCAGCCCGTTGTACACCGCTACCGACAAAGCTAGTCCGAAAATCCCCGAAAACTGCTCAAAATAAAATCTAAATACCGATGCCAAAAAGATATTTACTAAAAGTCCGTATTGGAAAAAATTTATCCCCCTTTTTCTTCTTTTTCTTAATACCCAAAATATCCCGACGCCAAACATTATTGAAGTTAGCAAGTCAGCAATTGCCTTAAGACTAAACATCGAAATATCCGTTCTGGTCAATAAATCCTTTCCGTAAAGCCAAAAATCCCAAAGTTCATTTTGTTTAAATCTGGTCCACAAAATGGCCGTGTCTGCTAACCCCACTACCACATAGCCGACGGCCACCATTATCAAAATCGACAAAGTTATTTTTTTGCTGAAAATCGCATATCCCCAGCTTTTTAATGTCTGCCAAATCTTTTCATTCAGGTTGTTTTTGTCGTCAATATATTTCGATCTTACCACCAACTTATACAAATCCCCGGCCAATCTTTTTTCCTGTTCACCCCCTCTTTTCATCACTATTTTTAGGTCCGATATCAACTCTTTTCTCTCACTTTTTTCCAAATCATCCACCACCACTTCTTCCAGCCGGTCAATGGCGTTATATAAAAGTTCTTTTGTCGTTTTGGGTTGTATTTTTTCCAAATACCGGTACAAAATAAAAAACAAAACAAAGAAAATATAAATAAAAATAATCGCCGGTCGGAAAAAATAATTATAATCCATTGTCAAAAGTTTGCCAATTTCATCGATAAACCACCCCAGTCCAAACCCAAATATTCCGGCCGCTATTTTTTTTGACCGGTTGCCCCAAAAAACCATGTCCCATATCATCCCGGCGGTCATAATCATCCCTCCAAACAAAGCATGCGACACATGCCATATCCCTCTGCCGATTTTTGGATAGCCCGTTAATTCCAAAAAAAGCCGTGATAAAAGTAGGCTGGCCACTCCCCAAATCATTACAATCAGCACCATTTCACTGGCGTTTTCTCTTTTAATCAAATTCCACTTCATTTCTCTTATTCTATCTTAATTTTCCTATGCCTAATATTGTAGAGACGACCAATCTGGGCGTCTCTATTGTTGTGATTATTGTGTTTATTGTAGGGAACGGTTTAAAATCGTTCCCCGGGTAGGGGCGTATTGCAATACGCCCCTACAAAAAGGTAGGGTGGGTTTAATATTAATCTATGTCTCTTCTTCTCGATCTGCTTTTCCCTCCCCGTTGTTGCGGTTGCGGCCGGCTAGGAGGCTATCTTTGTCCTGTTTGCCAAAATACTCTCATTCCTCTTTCCGTCAAACCTTCTTCCGATCCCCACCTTCAGGGCACTCTTTCTCTTTTTAAATATCACGGTTGCTTAAAAGACATTCTTAAGGAACTCAAATTCAATTTTGTTACTGACGTTGCTGATACCATCTCTTCTTTGGCCGTTTCGAGCCTTAAACAGAACTATCCTCATCTTTTACGGTTTTGGCAACAGTCTTCCTTTGTTTTTGTCCCCATTCCCCTTCATTTTTTTCGTCAAAATTGGCGCGGCTTCAACCAGGCCTCACTTTTAGGCCGATCTATCGCCAAAAAACTAAATCTTCCCTGTGTCGATGATCTCCTCATTCGTTCCCGCCACACTCCGCCCCAAACCTCCCAAAAAGACAAATCTTTTCGCCTGCAAAACCTTTCCTCCGCCTTTAAAATCAATCAACGGGGTTGGAATCCTGACTCCAAGTCGGGATTTAATAACCCCGCCCAAAATATTCTTCTTTTTGACGACGTTTTAACCACCGGTGCTACTCTCAAAAATGCCGCCTCGTGTTTTCCTAAAACCACTAACTTCTGGTTTTTAACCATCGCCGGCTAGAAGTCAAAACCCTCTTTTTATTAAAGCCTCCCCTGCCCTGTCAGGGGAAGGGGTAGGGGAAGGGTTTGGATTTAGACGTCTTTTCTCACCATGTTCCCCGAAATTACTCTTTCCGTTTTGATTTCTTCAGCCGATTTTAGGCTGTCCCCGTTTTCCACTTTTACTTCATCACCAAAGCTACCTTCAATTGGGGTCAGTGAGCTTAAATAAAAATTTTCTACATCTAGCCCGTGTCCTTCCAGCGATTCCTTTAATTCCTGCTTAATTTCTTCTTCAATCATGTTTCTATCGGTTGATAGGGCATTTGCTAAAGTGTGTCCGGTCAGCACTCTTCGGATCCGGCTTCTGGTTACCGGTCTGACCACCTTGGAAACGAAGTTTTCGCCGATATTTTGCCATATTTCCGGCAATCTTTGTGTATCCAGCTTAATCAGGACTGTTGCCTCCACCGCTACAAACTTATTGTCCGATGATACCGCGTTTATTAGCTCATCACCCATTATTTCCTTGTTATCCTTTAACACTACGTCTTTGGCGATGGTATATTCGATCAATTGGGCGTTAAAAAGCTTCACCCGGTGAATTATCGGTAGCTTAAAATGCATCCCCGGATACCAGACATTTTTCAAAACACCCCGAAATATGCTGTAAATACAGCCTACATGTCCCGGCGGCACCGTCACTAAAAACCCGCCGACAACTTCATCTACGAACAGTGATACCAGTAAATTATCTATCGAGGCCATATCTAAAGATTATACCATCTTAAATCCGCTGGCAAGTTCCGACAGTTCTTTTTCCTGGTCGCCTGCTTTGACCACGTCTGTCGCTACCAAAATGCCCTTTGCTCCCATTTTCAAGGCTACCAGTACATCTTCCTTAGAATGAACCCCGGCTCCGGCCAGCGTCGGAATTACCCCGTATTTTTCCGCTATTTTTTTGATTATTTCCGGTTTTTCCGTCGCTACCGACTTTTCTCTGTTTCCGATCAGATATTTTGGTTCATAGGCAACCATCGTTGGTTTGATGTTTTTTGCCCAACCTTCCATCTGCCCGATGGTTTGCAGACAAACCACACTCTCAAACCCCTCCGGCCAGTTACTAAGCATTTTTTTAATCGTTCCCGGCTTTACTCTTTGTTCCGAATGGTTTATTAGGGCTCCGTCGGCTCCGGCCTCTTTGGCCGCTTTTACCGAAATACTTCCGGTTTTAGCTCCGTCCTCATACTCCGACACCGCTTGGATATAAACTTTTATTCCCAATTCTTTTTTGATTCTGTAGACATCTAATGCCGATACTACCGGTATTATTACCACTTTTGTTTTTTCCATGACTCTTTTACATACCTCTGCCAACCTCATTGCCCCTTCCCCAAACGTTTCTTTATAAATTTTAAAATTTACTAATATCATAAATATATTATAGCCCTTCTTTCCTCAAAGCCTACCCGCTTATCTACTTGCCTCCGATGAACAAAGAGACTAATGCTCCTCCTTTCGTCAAAGGAGGAGTTAGAGGTAGATTTTGCTTATTTTAACTGATACTTAACCCTTACCTGTTCAATTCCGTTTCTCAAGCTTACCATCAATTTTTCCGAGTCAAAACTGTTTTTAATCATCCCGTTAATCGCATCGGCAAAATACTGGCTCATTTCATCATTTATACCCTTATCATCCCAGGTTCTGGAGCACAGATACCAGCTTTCCGCTTGGTTGGCCACTGTTGCAAACGGCTTCAGTAGTTTATTTTCACTGATCTTAGCCGCCATACTTTTTCGCGGATATATTTCCCCAAAGGCTCTTACTTGCGAGGCTGTCAAATACATTTTTTCCAGTCCCTCTTTTGACGCCAAATATTCCAAAAATTGCCAGGCTTCTTTTTGATTTTTGCTCTTTGAGTTGACTCCTTCTACCCAGTAACTCGCCCAATGAATATTAGTCAAAGAACCTTCTCCTATCGGTTCGTTTCTATTTTGGCTTTCCAGTGTTTGTAACTGTGGTACCGGGATAATTTCATATTTCAAATTCGGATACCGCTCATTAAGCTCAAATGCCCGCCACGATGGCGCAAAATAAAAGGCCAATTTTCCACTGCCAAAAGCCGAAGTTGAATTCGGCATGGTTTCATCCCACACCCTGTCCGCCCCTGTTCCAAATTGGCTATAAAACTTCAACGCGTCCAATAGTGACCCATTATTAGTTTGATCATTTTTAAAAAAATCAGTCCCATTTTGTTTGCCCAAAACTCCGACAATATCACTGAAGTGATCGACATTATCAGTCAGCCCCATGGCCACTCCGGCCACTTTTATTTTTCCCGTTTCGTCTTTTACCGTTAGTTTTTTTGCCGCCTCTTTTAAGTCCCACCACGATTTTGGTAGCGTCACCCCTGCCGCCGTAATCAGGTCTTTATTGTAATAAAGGCTTAAACCGTCGTACATCAATGGTATGGCCACAAAGTTGCCTCCTGACTTTAGGTCATTTTTATACACATCAAAAAAATCCGTTTCCAGTTCCAATGTTTGGGCTGTTTGGGCCGGTACCGGCGCTAAATATTCCAAAAAGTTTGGCAACCACGTCTGATGAATTCTATAAATATCCGGGCCTTCGTCCTTTGCCAACCTCGATAAAAGTATTGTTCGGTAATTATCCTTGTCCTGTTTCGTGTAATTAATTTTAATATTTGGATTTTTGGCCTCAAAGTCGGCAATTATTCCATCCAGCACATTTTTTTCCTCCCACATTCCGGAGTAATTAATAGTGATAATTTCCTGTTTTCCCGTAATCTTTGGGAGTATTACCTTGAAAATTAAAAACAAAATCACCCCTACTCCTAAAACTATCCCCAGCGGAATCAATATTTTACTGAAGTTAAAAACTTTTTTTGGTTCTGCCGCCGGTACCGTTTCTGGTTTATCTGTCGTAACAGGCTCGCTTGTCCCTGGGGAGGGGTTTGCCCCTGAGGGATTTATCCCCGATGAGGGGTTTGGATTTGTATCCGTTTCTTCTTTTTCCACTTCCATCCTAAAATTTCTTGGCGGCAGTGGCGACTTGATTTCGTCTAAATTCACACTTATATCATAACAAAACTTTTGCTAAACTTGCCATATGATCCTTCATGTTTACACTGATGGCGGTGCCCGCGGCAATCCCGGTCCGGCCGGTTACGGCCTTGTTGTTTCGGACCAAAATCAGCAAATTCTTTATCAGGAATCCAAATATCTTGGTGTTCAAACCAATAATGTTGCCGAATATTCCGCTCTTCTTGCCGCCACCAGTTGGGTCGTCAAAAATTTATCGAATTTATCACTTTCCAAAATCATTTTTTATTCCGACTCCCAACTTCTGATTCGTCAGGTGGAAGGCTCTTACAAAGTCAAAGCCGTTCATCTCAAGCCGCTTCATTCTGCCGTTACCGCTCTGCTTTCATCTTTGACCGTGCCTTATCAGTTTAAAAATATTCCTCGGGAAAAAAATCAACTTGCCGATGAATTGGCTAATCTTGCCATGGATCGAAAGTTATGAAAGTTAAAATCTTAATTTTTATTATTATCGCCATCTTTTTATCCTCTGCTGTTCTTCTTTTTCCTTTAATTAAAAATTACGGTAAAACCGCCAAAAACACCTTTTTGTTAGGTAACGATTATTCCACCCTTTCCCGTGAGCAAATAGTTCAAAAGCTTTCCGCCGATTTTCCTTTTCCTTCTTCCCTTAAATTAACCACTGCCGATCAAAATTACGATCTCAAATTGGCCTCTATATCAGCAGAAATTAATCTTTCTAAAACCGCCGGCAACCTCTTGTACCGCCGGCTAACCGAGGGCGTTTTAGTTTACATTAAAAACTTTTTTGCTCCCAAAAATTTTATTCTCCAAATTAACTATAATGACGAACAACTTAACCAATATTTAACCGATCTTTCGGCTCAAGTTAATCGCCCCTTTGTCCCCTCCGAACTGGAGCTCGAAGAAACCAACGTTACCCTCAAGTCTGGCCAAATCGGTCAGGAAATTGATATTGCCGTCCTTAAGGCCGACATCCTTACCGCTCTTCAATATGCCAATTTTTCTTCTCCGATTGCCATTCAAACCCATCCCGTCGGCTCTCTTCCTGACGATAGCCAAGTCACTGCCGCCCTTGCCCGTGGTCAAAAATTAATTAGCAAATCACTTACCTTGAATTATGACGTTACTAACCTAGTTTTAGACGACAAAACTTTGGTGGGTTGGCTTGATTTTAACAATAGTTTCAACCTTGCCGACCTTGGTGACTATGTCAAAGTAGTTTCTCAAAGTCTTAATCGTAGTCCGGTCGATGCCATTTTAAAATTTGAAAACAACAAAGTTTCCGATTTTCGTCCGGCCACAAATGGCGTCGTTGTCAAAGAAGCTGATCTTACCGGACTTTTAAATTCCACTTTGGAAAATTTAATTACTTCGGATCAAAAAAATCTTTCCGTTACAGTCCCGGTCGATACCGTTAAGCCGGCTGTTGCGACAAATGACGTCAATAATTTTGGCATCCGTGAGCTTTTAGGTCGGGGCAGTTCCACCTTCAAGCATTCCAACACCATCCGCAACTTCAACATTGAAAAAGGCGCCTCTGTCATCAACCGCATTTTGGTTGCTCCCGGCGAAACTTTCTCATTTATTAAAAATCTTGGCGAAGTTACCATTGAATCCGGTTTTAAAAAAGCCTATATCATCCGCGCCGGCAAAACCGAACTTGATATTGGCGGTGGTATTTGTCAGGTTTCTACCACTCTTTTTCGGGCTATGTTAAATTCCGGGCTTGATATTACCGAGCGTCAGAATCACGCCTATCGCGTTGGCTATTACGAGGAGGATATGCCTCCGGGTTACGATGCCACCGTTTTTATTCCTAGCCCCGATCTAAAGTTTGTCAACGATACCGGTCATCACGTTTTGATCCAAAATATTTACGATGGCAAAAACAAAAAATTAACTTATGAAATCTATGGCACTTCCGATGGCCGTCAGGTTGATATCAGCAATTATCGCCGCTGGGATGCCACTCCCGCACCTCCCGACGTCTATATCGATGATCCTACCCTTCCTCCGGGAAAAGTCGTTCAGGACGAACACCGCATTGCCGGTCTCAAAACCGCTTTCGATTGGAAAGTTACCCGCGATGGTCAAATCCTTCATCAAAAAACTTTTCAAAGTAACTTTGTTCCCTGGGCCGCCGTCTATCGTCGTGGCTTGCCCCAGCCCTAACGTCGGCATGTGGGCATTCAACCTTAATCTAACTCCCAGCGGGGAAGTCTATCCAGTTTTTCAATCTCTTCCACAAACTCTCCTCTCATTGCCTTGTAATACCCCGCCACTCCGATCATCGCCGCGTTATCGGTATTTAGCCATTTTTTCGCCGGCATATAAATCGGCAGTTTCATTTCTTTTGCCAATTTTCTTAATCTTTTTCTCAAAGTCATATTCGCCAGTACTCCGCCCGAGGCCAGCAATGTTTTTGGTTGATATTTTTCTATCGCCAGTTTAAATTTTCTTGTCAAATGCTCAAAGACCGCCTCCTGAAAACTGGCCGCCAAATCAGCCAAATGCTCGTTCACTTTTTCTTTCGGCCAGTCTTTTATTTTGTAATAAAAACTGGTCTTAAGTCCGGAAAAACTAAAATCCATTATTTTTTTATCTTGGAGTGGTTTTGGCAATTCTAAAAATTTAGGGTCGCCTTTCATGGCCACTCTTTCAATCACCGGTCCTCCCGGATATCCCAATCCTAATAATTTTGCCGCCTTATCCAGTGCCTCTCCCGCTGCGTCATCCAGCGTCTCGCCGACCGTTTCATACTCTCCAATCTTTTTTATTATTACTATTTTAGAATGACCACCTGATACAGTTAGCGCTAGTGCTGGAAAGCCTATTTCCCTACTTGGTAAATTGTTCTTATTCTTTACCCAATTAGATAAAATATGTCCCTCAATATGGTTAACAGCAACAAGTCTTTTATTATACTTCTTGGCCAACTCTTTGGCCATGTTTACTCCCACTCCCAGCGCCGGTGCCAACCCCGGTCCCACCGTCACCGCGATCACATCTATGTCTCTTATCATTTCTTTTATCTCCCTTGCCCTGCTTGCCCCTGTGGGGTCAAGGGAAAGGGTAGGGTTAGGGTTTTGTTTTTTTGCTCTTTTCAGCGCTTCCATTATCACCGGTCCGATTCTTTCCTGATGAGCGCGTTTAGCAATATCCGGTACCACTCCGCCCCATTTTTTATGCAGGTCTATCTGTGACGAAATCACCGACGACAATACTCTGTCGTCCTCCAGCACCGCCGCACAAGTGTCGTCACAACTGGTTTCTATCGCCAATATTTTCATTCTCGTATTTTACTCCCCTCCTTTCCTCAAAGGAGGGGTCAGGGGGTAGATTTTGACGGGAAGGGTTTATAATTACTCATATGTCACCTTGTCTTTTTTGCCAAATCGCCGACGGTTCCATTCCCAGTTTTAAAATTTGGGAAGACGACCACCATTTTGCTTTTTTGGATATTTTTCCGAATTGCCTTGGTCAAACCGTTGTTATTTCCAAAAAGCATTTTAGTAGCTATTTTGCCGACCTCCCGAGCCGCAACCTTTCTTCTCTTATCGTTGCCGCCAAAAAAGTTGGGAAAATTCTGGATGCCGCCTTCGCCGATGTCTCCCGTACCGCTTTGGTTTTTGAAGGCTTTGGTGTCAATCATATTCACGCCAAGCTTTATCCGCTCCATGGCACCGGTGATCTTTTGGAGTTTCAGGCCATTGAAAAAAATCGTCAAAAAGACGTCCAAAAACAGTTTTTCGACCGCTATCAGGGCTACATCGCTTCCTATTCTTACGACCGCATGTCCGACCAAAAGCTTAAGTCTATTGCCGATATGATTATTAATTCCCAAAAATAAATTATTAGTCTATAACTAAACCAATATGAAACCAATTCTTCTCATCCTCATCGGCATCATTGCCGTTTTGATTTGATTCCCAATTTGGTCAAGTGGCGGCGGTTTTAAAAGTGGTGGTGGGGGATTTGGTGGCGGTTCTTCCGGCGGCGGTGCCTCCGGCAGTTGGTAGCTAGATTTCGTAACTTATCTTTCTTGTCGTCTCATCCACATATTCAAATTTCACCATTACCGTCTTAGCCATTTCTTTTAATTTTTCCAAATTTTCTTTTCCCATATTTTCCGGCCATTCAATACAAGCAATGGTCTTTGGACTAAATTGCTCCCAAAATTTTATTTCTTTAAATTCAAATTGGTTTTCAATTCTATACAAATCAAAATGCAAAAATTTATTTATTGCGTAAGTCTCCCTTGCTTGCCCCTGTGGGGCTTGCCCCTTTGGGGTCAAAGGGAGATTTAGAGGGATTTCATATTCATTCATCACCACAAACGTTGGGCTGGTTATTCTTTCTCTTATCCCCAAAGCTTTTCCCACCGCTCTGGCAAATACTGTTTTTCCGCACCCCAAATCCCCAGTCAATAAAAAAATTATTGGTTTAAAGATAAAGTCTCCCTTGCTTGCCCCTGAGGGGCTTGCCCCTGTGGGGTCAAAGGGAGATTTAGAGGGATTTTGATTGAGGGTTTTTTTTAATATAAACCCCGCCACCTTTCCCGTTTCTTTTTCCGATTTTGATATCAGGCTCTTGGTTCCGCTGGTTATCAAGTCTCCTCTTCTTAATACTTTCAATTCCGGTTCGGTGGTATCAATTACAGTTGACGGTAAATTCTTCGGCAGTTTGCCCGCATCTACCACCATGTCAATCATCTCCGTTTTCTTTTTCGACAATGTTTTCAAAAAACTCCCGATCGAATAATGCGGTGTTTTCCCCGATAAATTAGCCGACGTTGCCGTTACCGGTCCGCCAACTGCCAATACTAAATCTTTTATATTTTTATTCTCCGGGATTCTTATCCCGAGTGTTCCGTTTTCTGCCTCTATGCCTTTGGCTACTTTATGTTTTCCTTGGCTTATGACGGTAAATGGTCCGGGTAACAAATTTGCATAAACATTTTTTCCATTTTCCGATAGTTTCACATATTCCTCCGCCATATTTTGGTCTAAAACCGCAATCGATATTGCCTTCCCGTGCCATCTGTTTTTAAACAAAAGTAGTTTCTCTACCGCCGATTGATTAGTCGGATCAACCATCAGTCCGTACACCGTGTCGCTGGGGAACACCACTAATCCGCCTTCTCTTATTACTTTGGCCGCTAAATCTATTGATTTTTGACTCAATTTTACAATTTTCATTCCCGCAATTTTATCATTTTGTCTGTTTATGCCCTCCTTTCGTCAAAGGAGGGTGCCCGAAGGGCGGGTGGATTTTGCTTTCATCCCTCCTTTTTCAAGGGAGGGTAGGGTGGGTTTTGATAAGTCTCCCTTGCCTGTCCGCCTCTGCAGGATCAAAGGGAGATTTAGAGGGATTTCGGTTATAATATTCCCATGGACAAGGCATACGAGCCTTCTGGCGAAGAACATATTTACAAGCTTTGGGAAGACTCCGGTATTTTCACTCCCAAAATCGACCCTAAAAAACAGCCTTTCTCTATCATTTTGCCTCTCCCTAATGCCAACGACCCGATGCACATCGGTCATGCTCTTTTTACCATTCAGGATATTCTGATCCGTTACCACCGCATGCTTGGCGAGTCTACTCTTTGGCTTCCCGGCTCCGATCACGCTGGTATTGAAACTCAATACGTTTTTGAAAAAAAACTAGCCAAGGAGGACAAGTCCCGCTTTGATTTTGACCGCGATACTCTCTACAAAATGATCTGGGATTTTGTCGAAGAAAATCGCGAGCTTAACGTTGCTCAAATGCGCAAGCTTGGTTTTTCTATGGATTGGACCCGCTATCACTATAGCCTCGAACCCAAAATTATCGACAATGTTTTGGCTACTTTCAAAAAGCTTTATCACGACGGTCTAATTTATCGGGCTGAAAAAATTGTCAATTACTGCACTCACTGCGGCACGGCTTTTTCCAATCTTGAAGTTGATTATGTCGATGAAGTTACTAGCCTCTACTACATGAAATATGGTCCGTTTACTTTGGCTACCACCCGTCCCGAAACCAAGTTTGGCGACACCGCCGTAGCCGTTAATCCCAAAGACATTCGCTACCAGCAGTATGTTGGCCAGGACATTACTGTCGACGGTCTCCTTGGCCCCTTTAAGGTCCGGGTTATTGCCGACGATATGGTTGATATGGAGTTTGGTACCGGTGTCGTCAAAATCACTCCCGCCCACGACCCCGACGATTTTGAAGCCGGTCTTCGTCACCATTTGCTCATCAAACGCGTTATTGGTTTTGATGGCCGACTCAACGAATTAACCGGTAAATATGCCGGCCTGACTGTTGCTCAAGCTCGGATTAAAGTGGTTGAGGATATGAAGGCAAGTGGTATGCTTGTCAAAATCGACGATAATTATAATCATCGCATTGGCCGTTGTTACCGTTGTAAACATATTATCGAGCCCATGGTTATGCCCCAGTGGTTTGTCAAAATCGATGCTCTGGCCAAGCCCGCCCTCAAAGCCGCCCGCGATGGCCAAGTCAAGTTTTTCCCTCTCCGTTTCAAAAAAGAATTTACCGATTGGATGGAAAATATCCGCGACTGGAACATCAGTCGTCAAATTGTTTGGGGCCCCCGCATTCCGGCTTGGTATTGTCTTGACTGTCATCCGGGCATCAAGCTCAATTTTTTAACCAAAGACAAAAAAGTCGTTACCGGTCTTTATGTCGATCTTAAGGACAAATATTCTTTTGATGAAATCCGTTCCGGTCTTCAGTCCCTAAGCGCTCCTGTCGGCTCTATTTTTTATGTCGACTCGCCCGATTCCTGCCCCAAATGTCACTCCAAAAATCTTTTGCAGGAAACCGACACTTTCGACACCTGGTTTCTTAGCGGCCAGTGGCCCTTGTCTACTCTTGGTTACAATGTTGCCGATCCTACCAAAAGCTCTCCCGATTTCGCCTATTTTTACCCCACTTCCGTCATGGATACTCTTTGGGACATTCTCTTCTTTTGGGTTGCCCGGATGATGATGTTTGGTCTTTATTTAACCAAAGAAGTTCCGTTTAAAACTATTCACCTTCACGCTCGGGTGGTCGATAAAAACGGTCAGAAAATGAGCAAATCCAAGGCCAATGTTGTCGATCCGCTCTCCATGACTGCCAAATACGGCACCGACGCTCTTCGTTTTTCCCTTGTTTACGGCATTGCTCCCGCTTCCGATATCGTCGTTTCCGAGGACAAAATCCGCGCCCACCGCAATTTCGTCAACAAAATCTGGAACGCCGCCCGTTTTATCGAAATGCTTATCGAACGTCAGCAAGAAAAGTCTCCCTTGCTTGCCCCTGTGGGGTCAAAGGGAGATTTAGAGGGATTTAAGGATCTCAAAGGCAAGGGGGATTTGGATCCCGCCGACTTGGCCATTCTCCAAAAGCTCAACTCTCTCATCACCTCTACTACCAAAAACCTCAACACTTTTCATTTCGGTCAGGCTTCCGAAGATTTGTACCAATTCTTCTGGCACGAATTTTGTGATGTTTATATCGAATCCACCAAAAATAGGCCAGCTCAAAACGAGGGGGGAGTCGATGCTCTTCCCGTTCTTGTCCATATTTTGTTAACCTCTCTTAAGCTTCTTCACCCTTTTATTCCCTTTGTTACCGAAACTATTTATCAAAACTTAAAAGCTCAGCTCGGCTGGACCGATCCATTCTTAGCCGCCGCCCCCTGGCCGACTGTAAATGAAATATAAAAAATTGATTATTGGCTTGTTATTAATCTCTCTTTTTATTAATCTCTATCTTTCTTTTCTTGCTCTTAATCCTATCTCTCAAGCCAAAATTAAATCCGTTCTTTCGTTGTCTTCCGGCACCCGCTATTTTTACTCGCTTGAGGCTGACCGTTTGGCACACTACCCGGAAACCATTAAAAAAACCCTCAATTCTCTTATTGTTAAAAGTCCCAAAACCCCCGATGATTGGATTGAAATTACTAAAATTTATTTACAATTAAACAACCCAACCGAAGCTAAAAAGGCTATCTTACAGGCTCAAAAACTCGACCTGATCCGCTCCGACATTGAAAAAATCTATTTTAATCTCAATCGCTGATTATTTTTTCTCTTTCTCTTCTTTTTCCTTCTCTTCTTTTCTCTGGGTTTCAGCCGCCGCTTTTTCTTCCGGAGTTTTTTGTTCGGTTGCCGGGACATCGACCGGAGCTACTGTTTCGGCTACCACCGGTTCTTCTTCAACTTTTGGTTCTTCTGTCTTAAGGATCACTTGGTCCGCGTGAGTTTTTATTTCTATTTTTGCCTTATCTACTACCAAATCGGCTACTGTAATTACCATTCCGGCTTCAGTTAGTGTGGATATATCCACCGTAATATTTTCCGGTAAATCTGCTGGTAGTGCTTCCACTTCAACTTCGTTACTAATTTCTACGAGTACATTTCCAAATTTTACCGCTGACGATTCGCCGGTCAGCACAATCGGCACCATGGTCACAATCTTTTCTTTCAAATTAACCTTGTAGCAGTCGATATGTAAAAGTTTCCCGTCTACCGGATGATATTGAGGATTTCTAAAAATTATCGGCCAAGTATTTTCTCCGACGACCAAATCAACCAATCCTGATTCGCCTACTTCCTTAAAAACCTTAGCCATCTCCCTGTTATCAATCTGAATCGAAACAGCCTCAAAACCTTTACCGTACACTGTCGATGGCAATTTATCCTGTTTTCGTATCTGTTTTACTTTTTTTCCGACAATAGTTCTAACCTCTGCCTTCAATTTCAAATTTACTTTTGCCATTTTTATTTTTTTGCCTGCTGGGCCTTTAGCTTTCGCCTACCTCCCCTCGGCTCTTATAATTTGTGAAGGAATTATACACTATTCTTTCTTTTTTTATATCTTTACCCCTCCTTTCGTCAAAGGAGGGGTAGGGGTAGATTTTGATGTTACAATTTAGTCAATCTTATGAATCAATCTAAACCCCGCATTCTTACCGGCGACCGGCCCACCGGCCCGCTTCACCTCGGCCATTATTTTGGCGCCTTAAAAAATCGGGTTGAGCTTCAGGATCAATACGATACCTTTATTATTATTGCCGATGTTCAGGCTTTAACTGATAACTTTTTAACCCCCAAAAAAGTCCGCGACAATGTTACCGAGGTGGTTATGGACAACCTCGCCGTTGGTATCGATCCTCAAAAATCGACCATTTTTATTCAGTCTCTTATTCCCGAAATTGCCGAATTAACCGTTTTTTATTCTAATTTAGTTACCGTCGCCAGGCTTGGCCGCAATCCTACCACCAAAGAGGAGTTAAAACAAAAAGAAAAATTGTTCAAGAACAACATTACTTTCGGATTCTTAGGCTATCCTGTTAGTCAGGCCGCCGATATTACTGCTTTTCAGGCGGCGCTTGTTCCGGTCGGCGAAGATCAGGTTCCCCACGTCGAATTAACCCGGGAAATTGTTCACAAATTTAACGAAATCTACGGCCAAACTTTAGTTGAGCCCCAGGCCAAAGTCGGTACTTTTCCCCGTGTCAAAGGTTTAGACGGCAATTCCAAAATGGGTAAAAGCCTGAATAACGCTATTTATCTCAAGGATTCTCCCGAAATTATCCGCCAAAAAGTCAAAATGGCCTACACCGATCCTTTGAAAATCCGCCTTACCGATCCGGGCCATCCGGGCGATTGTATGGTTTTTTATTATCATCAAATGTTTACCGACCCTACGGATTTAAAAATTGTCGAATCCGAATGTAAATCCGGTGCCCGGGGCTGTGTTGCCTGTAAAAATCAGTTAGCCGACAATATCATCAAATTTTTAGCTCCGATCCAGGAAAAACGCCACTACTACGAATCTCATCCGGAAATTGTTCAGCAAATTATATTGGAAGGTACCAAAAAAGCCCGTCTCATCGCCGCCGAAACCCTCAAGCAGGTCAAAGCAAAAATGTTTTTAAATTACTTTGATTAAAGACAGGTGGATTTTGATTTACCCCTGCCCTGTCAAGGGAAGGGGTAGGGGAAGGGTTTGAAGGGTTGGTGGATTTTTCTTAAAACGGAAACTTTTCCAGGTTTATATACGTTCCGATTGCATTTCCGGCCGAATAAGCCACAATAATCAAAAAATCACTTCCTCTGATGTTGTTTACGATTTGAAAAATAATCCAAAAAGCAATCAGGCTCTCAAAAAATACTAAGAGGGCCGCAGCGATAGACTTTCCCTTTGAAATCCAATAAGTTCTTTGGGTGGCCAAAAACATTTCCAAAAAGCCGACCCCAAAGTATCCAGCGACTTTTAGTACCTCGTTGATCATATGCTTTTTGTAAATTTTTAACCTTATTTTCCCCGCCAGGTTCTGACAAAGGATCGACTACTTCTTGTTTCATTTTTATCTTCAGGTTCCCCCAAGACCCCTAATTATACCACAATTATAGGATAAAATCATCATCTCTTGTCTCAGAATACCAGCCTGTCTTTCCGTTTAATCTGTGGGCATGCATGGATTCGGACCATGGACCACCGACTTATAAGATCGGTGCTCTAACCAACTGAGCTACATGCCCATTTTCTTTCCCTCCTTTTTCAAGGGAGGGATTAAGGGTGGGTTTGTGTAGCAGGGGTGGGAATCGGACCCACAACCTATCGCTTATGAAACGATCGCTCCACCGTTGAGCTACCCTGCCAATGGCTGGATTATACCAAAAAAGCCGCCATTCCTGGCAGCTTTCTGTTAACACCCTGGGTTGCGGGGTCAGGAGTTGAACCTGATCTGTGAGATTATGAGCCTCACGTGCAGCCGTACACTACCCCGCACGACTTCAGACCTCCGAATTGTAACACAAACCTATTTATCGAGTAAACCAGTCCGCCCACTGCCTTAACACTGCTGGTTTTTCTGTCTCTTTTACCTCCGGCGATACTTCTGCCATGTTTTCCTCCCCAATCTCAATCCAATAGTCATTCTTTGTGCCCAACCCCAGCTTGTCTCTGGCCGCCTGTTCCAGGTATGCACTGCTTGTCGCCCATTTGATTTTTTTCTCTAAAATGTCTATATTCTGTCTCAAGTTATCAATATTTTCCCCGATTTTTTGGTTTCTTTTTTGTGCTTCCGCTATTAACCGCCACTGGTTAAAAATATTTCTCAAAGAGGATATAATTAAAAGACTACCAATAATAACTATTATTCCTTGCTTAAGCCTTTTTTTAAAATGCATAGATTATTTGTGTATTATCCTAAATTATGTTACTATAAGCTACATTTTGGCTTTAGAAATCAAATTTTATGACTGATCTATCATTTATCACTGCCTTAGGCCTTTTCACTTCGGCCCTTATTAAAAAAGGCAAGTCAACCAACACTATTGTAGCCTATAAAGGCGACATCAATCAGCTGGCAAGTTTTTTGGCTTCCCAAGCTCAAATAACCACTATTGATCTTGCCAAAACCGTTAATCTTGAGGATTTTAAAAAAGATTTGACAAAAAACGGTTATACCGCCAAATCTGTCTCCCGCAAGCTTAATTCCATCAAAAACTTCTTTTCTTTCCTTAAAAACGAAAATATCATCGAAATCGACCCGTCCGCCGACATCAAGCATCCCAAATACGAAAACGAAATCCCAAAAATTCTCAAGCCTATCGAATACCGTTCTTTGCGCGACGCCTGCCGCAACGACATTCGGGCTACCGCCATTGTCGAACTGATGCTTCAGGCTGGTTTACGTATTAAGGAAATTGAAAATCTTAAGACCGACAACGTTCACGACAACGACATTTACGTCGAAGCTAATGAAAGTCATCTTTCCCGTACCGTTCCGCTCAACAATTCTGCCAAAGGTGCCTTAAAGAAGTATCTTGAAGAAGATCGTTATGCCACCAAATCAAAGCACGTCTTTATCACTAAAACCGGTCGTACTCTTTTAGCCAGAAACATTAGAAGTCTTTTAAATCGCTATTTCAACAAAGCCGACATCAAAGGCGTCAAGGTTAACGACCTTCGTAATACTTTTATCGTTTACCAGCTTAAATCCGGTGTTCCCCTCGATATTGTTTCTCAAGTTGTCGGTCACAAGCGCATTTCCACTACCGAAAAATATCTCGAACTGATCGATTCCAAAGAAGAATCCAAAGGTATCAAGCTCAAAGAACTCTAAAGCCTCGCTCGTTTCAGTATTTCCGCTTCGACAATTTCTCTTGGTCGGCCGTATTTCAATGTTGATAATTTTTTAATCATCTCTGCCAGTTCCGGGCTTCCCGGTTTTTTCTTCTCCGCCGCCGCTACCCGCAGTGAAAATGGTTGTCTTGGCACTCCGTCAATTTGAGTTTTTAGATATATTTCTCCGGTTCCCAGGTTCAAAAGATCATGTTCTGAAAACTCCGGTTGAAACTGTCTTATCAAAAATCCGGCATCAGCGATACCCACTCTAAAACTGGCAATTGTACCGACGTTCCCGAATACTGCGTTTTTTACTTCATCATCCATTT